>Ga0114975_10003484_pt1 | contig 10500 bp, 2 predicted proteins | sample S_130626_EF_Meta_FD_87031 | JGI IMG/M metagenome (GOLD analysis project Ga0114975, IMG submission 87031) | Freshwater microbial communities from Lake Simoncouche, Canada to study carbon cycling - S_130626_EF_MetaG | ecosystem: Environmental > Aquatic > Freshwater > Lake | place: Lake...
AATCATCTCTCATCGTTTTGTGCATTTTGCTTTGCAACACGTTCGTTGCTCAAACCACAATCATCGACGCAAGAGCCGCAGGTGCCGGCGCCACAATTACTACCAAAGGAATTGTCACCAACGGCCAGGAACTGGGTGTAATCCGTTATTTACAAGACGCAACCGGAGGTTTAGCGATCTATGATACCAATTTCGCCTCTACAATCAACCGCGGCGACAGCGTGCTTGTTACCGGCGTTCTTGCCGACTTCAACGGTCTGCTTGAAATTACACAAGTTAGTGATCTTGTCATTCTAAACTCAGGCAATACCCTGCCCGAACCCTTTATCTATACACCTTCTCAAATAATCGAAGCAACTGAAGGAACATTGGTTAGAATTAATCAGGTGTCATTCACCAATGCCGGGGGCACATTCGCAGGCAATACCAGCTACACCTTTCAAGCAAGCGGTGAATCTCTCAGTATTTACGTGCGCAACGGCTCACCCCTCGTCGGACAACCTATTCCGGGAGGCCAAATCGATATGGTAGGAATTAGCTCACAGTATCTCGCGAACTACCAAATTCTTCCCCGCGACATGAGCGATTTTATTACCGGCCCGGGCATCAACATCACCTCAGCTGTAACGCAAACCGGATTAACCACCATTGGATTTACACTCAACTGGACAACCGACATCGCGGGTAACTCCGGTGTTCAATATGGACTGACACCTGCACTTGAAATGGGTGAACAATCGAATGGTAATATGTTAACGAATCACTCATTTCCGCTATTCGGTGTTGATGCCGGACAGATTTATTACTGCAGAGCTTTTTCTGTTGCAGGGAGTGATACCGCCTTCTCGCCGGTGCGTCCATTTGGTGTGGTATCAAATTCAAGCGGCACCATTCTGAGCTACTTCAATACTTCGGTCGATAACTCAGTGGCCACCAATCAAAACGCAGTTCAACTGTTCGAAGCCATCGATGACACGCTCATTGCATACATCAATCGCGCTGAAGTTTCATTGGACCTTACCATTTATGACTTCATCAACGACGGGGTGAGCAACATCAGCGATGCAATCAACGCAGCAGCGGACCGCGGAGTGCAAGTGCGTTTCATTTCCGATGGAACATTGGCCGCAACAAATACCGCAATTGGTGAATTGAATGAATCAGTGGCTCACCTGTACAGTCCTGTTGGTGATGCTTACAACATCATGCACAACAAATTTGTGATCATCGATGCCAACCATAGCGACCCCATGAAACCGCTTGTGTGGACAGGCAGCACCAATTGGACAGAAAGACAACTTTATACCGACAACAACTCTGTCATTATCGTGCAAGACCAGACCCTTGCTCGCGCTTACACCATGGAGTTTAATGAAATGTGGGGGTCTTCAGGGCCAATCCCCGACACCACTCAAAGTCGTTTTGGTTCTTTCAAGCTTGATAATACTCCGCATGAATTCAGAATTGGAAATAAGCGCGTAGAGAGTTATTTCAGTCCGAGTGACAATGTGAACAGCAAGCTCATCGAAACTATCAATACGGCAGATGCGAATGCATACTTCGCCTCTATGCTTATTACACGCAATGACGTTGCGCAAGCTCTCGTTGATAAGCACGCAGCCGGAGTCACAGTGCAAGGAATTATCAATGATCCAAGCTCCACTTCTCAATTCAATGTGCTCTCTGCAGAATTGGGTGCAGACCTTTTCATAAACCCTGATACGTCTATCATCATGCACCACAAATATTTAATTGTAGATCAAAATGCTCTGAGCAGTGATCCGCTTCTTTGGGTTGGCTCGCACAACTGGAGCACCAACGCAAATACGCGCAACGACGAAAACACCCTCATTGTGCATGACGCCAACATTGCGAATCAATACTACCAGGAGTTCATGTCACTCATTGCGTTCGAACCTGTTGCCGGCTGCACCGATGCAAACGCCTGCAATTTCAATAGCGTCGCAACTATTGAAGACGGCTCATGCCTCTTTATTGCTAACCCTTGCGACGATGGTGATGCGAACACCATCAACGATGCCGTTAACCTGAGCTGCGAGTGCGTTGGTGTAATCGCCGTGATGGGTTGCACGGACATCGATGCCTGTAATTTTTCATTGGAAGCGAACGTAGAAGATAACTCATGTGTCTATGTCGGAAGCCCTTGCGATGATGGTAATGCAGAAACCTTGAACGACGTTATCAACTCTTCTTGTCTTTGCGAAGGCATCGTAAATGATGTAAGCGAACGCGAGTTGAAGAACTCCATAAAGTGCTTCCCCAACCCTGCATCGGAAAAAGTTGTTGTTCAGTTCAACGCATTCAACAGCGGTAAGGCGAACTGTACCATTACCGATTCGAATGGCAAAATATGCCTGCAGCAGGCATACGTATTGTCAGCAGGCGAAAACACCATTACCTTGGAAATTGGGTTTTTAGCTGTTGGTCAATACAACATGTCTATTTATTCGGAATTGGAAAAAGTCGAATCGACCTTCATAAAAAAATAAACACCTTTCAGAATTAAAAAAGCCCCGCATGTGCGGGGCTTTTTTATTCAATATCTCTTTCAATTTTACTGAACTACCAAACGCTTCGTTTGCGCACGTCCGGCGTTGATCGTTTCAATCATGTAAACTCCTGCACTCAACCGCTCGTCGAATGTGAGTGTTGTGCTCAATGAACCTTCAACTGCAAACGTGCGTGTGGTTACCGAGCGACCGGCTGCATCCAACACACGCACCTGAAGCTGCCCTTTCTCGAGGTTGCTCAAGCTCATATTCACAAACTCACCATTGCTTGGGTTTGGATAGAACATCGCGGTTGTTGCATCAACATCCATTGCTTTCTCCATGTCTACCAACTCATACTCCAACTCACCGGATGCAGAAGTTCCTGCTACCTGTATGCGATACATTGGGCCATATATACCCGCTCCGTATCCGAAGTTCGGACGAATGCGCACATTCCAAGCACCCACATTACCCAGGTTTGGTAGTACACCTAACTGCAAGTATGGCGTGTTGGTCATTGTGGTGTATGTGCTTGGTAATACAGATACCGATGTGCCATCAGCGCAACTTACTACTTGAGTAAACTCAAAGGTGTAGTTCTGCACGCCACAAGGCTTCGGATCGCCGGAAACCGCATTGCCCACCAACCAATTGCTGCGCAACAACGATGCATTGCAACGCTGTGCAAAACGAACCTCCGTATTAGGCTGCAATCGCATGATTATACTTGCGCAGTTGCCATTTGCAGACCCCAAAACACCAACCGGCTCTGCTGTGCCCGCACTGTTCAATAAGTTGTAGAGAACATCCACTGACGCCGCATACGTGCCTCCATAGCGCAACGAAAGTGTTGAATTCGACAACGCAATCAAACCATTGGTGCCCGAAAGAGTTGTTGCACTTCCGCCGGTTGCTCCCGTTGGTGTAACGTTGAACGTGTAACTCACACCTTGTGATGGTGCGCCGCGATACGCTGCCTTGTAAGAGTCGCAGAGGTTAAATCCACCCGCAGGTATCGCACTTGCACACGTGCTAGGCATAAGATGCTGGATGCACAGTGAAAATGCTCCACTCGATGCGGAAGATGCCGAACCAACCGATACGTAATAGACTTGACCGGGAGTAAGACCTGTGAAATTCAATCGCTCAAAATCTCCTACTCCGCTCGATGCATTTTCCAATGAACCTGCTACCAGATTGAACACTGCACCCGACTTAGTGTAAAGGGCTAGTGCGTCATCTTGTGAAGAACTGCTTAGAGTTACGCTCACACCTGTACTTTGGGCGGTGAAGCGATACCAAACATCGTTACCATTGAAATCCGCTGATTGCGGAGAATCACCGGCTGCTGCAGTTGAACCATTAATCGCATAGCAATTCGGATAAGAATTGTTTGTGCTGAACAATACGTTGGTTGCCGAATAGGGAGAATCGTTGCTGGCTGCTACTGAGCATGCAGAGCATGAACCGAAACAAACCGACGAACCGCCCGCTGTAGCATTGTAAGAAGGTATTGTGTAGACACGATTACTAAAGGTGCTGCACTCCGCAGGAACACTCTCGGCATCGGGCCAATCATTCCCGTTGATGAATTTATACTCGAATGTTTGACCGGTAGGTAAAGACAATACCGTTGTGTAAACACCATTGCCATCAGGGCCTGACATGGGTATACCGAATGGACTCCAGTTTGCATAACCATAAGGACCAAAGCCTCCGGCCAAGTGAACACCATGCGATGAAACAATTACATTCGCCATGTTCACGGCAAAGGTGATGTCTTGATACTCCGGGCACGCTCCACAACTATTGAAACATGTAATCGCCACCAATTGATTGTTTGAGTTCGTTACATTCAATACGCGGTTAGTTCCATTTCCGCATGGTGCATTGATGTTGCCCTCCCAGCCATTGGTTCCGTTCTTGAATTTGTAATCTATACTAGTGCCCTGCTGCAAGTTGGTTGTATACGTATACATTCCGCCACCTGCATCCGTCATAGCACCGTTGCTGAATCCATTGAATGAACCGGCGATGAACACACCGGAAGGATCAATGTTTTGCTGACTCATGTCCACACGGAAGGTGACGCTGTTGGTTGCACAATTGCCACAGTAACCGAAACACTGAATAGGCAGCGTTGTATTTGCGGAAGGAACCGTAATGGTTCGGTTGCTACCATTGCCGCATGGCGCCGAAAGATTACCTTCATACGAGCTGCCATTGATGAACTTGTACTCATAGTTATTTCCTGCGCCCAATGTGGCTGTATAGGTGTAAATGCCACCACCCAAGTCTGTCATGACCTGCGGTGTCGACCAGTTGGCAGGAGGGAAATTACCATTGATGTAAACACTGCCGCCGACTGTTTCGGCACTCATGTTTACACGGAACGTAACATTGTAAGTCGCAGGGCAAGCCGCGCATGAATTAAAGCAAACTAAATCAACCGTAGCATTTGATGAGCCAACTGAATAGGTGCGGTTATTTCCATCGCCACAAGGCGCGCCTATGCTTCCTTCAAAACCACCCGTGCCGTTTTTAAACTTATATTGAACCGCGGCACCTTGGGCAAGAGAAGCAGTGTAAGTATAGATTCCGCCACCCGCATTAGTCATCGCTTGGTTTGAAAATCCGTTGAACGAACCAGCAATAAAAACTCCGGATGGATCAATAGTCACCTGGTTCATATCCACCTGAAACGTGATGTTCACCGGTGGAAGCGGCGAATTGACCGTGTAAATGAAGTTTGCGCCGCTATTGGTTAGCACGCGAATGCTCACCTTGTCGATGTCGCTAGCAGCAGGACTGCCAACGGTGGTCGAGAAAACGTAGTACTGCACCGTCGTTGCAGCGGCCTGCGCGGGTATAGTTGCCGTACCCGATGTGCCGCTAAACGTCACAGCTGCAAGCGAAGAAGTTGCGAATGCATCGGTTGAATAGCGGACGTATACCAACTCTTCAGCACTTGGAGCAGCGCTCGCTGTTACCGTGACCACGACATCATCGCTGCTCTCAACACTGCCATTGGTTGGCGACTGAATAGCAGATGATAAGGCAACCGGCTCTGCGCTCGTTTCCATGAAAATCGCTTGCGTGTCGGTGTAACCCGCGTCAATCCAGTTCATCGTATACCACTTACCATTCGAAATGGTAATCGAACTATTAGCACCTGAATTAAAGGTAAGACCCGTAAGTGTGTTCATGGAAAAAGTAGAATTCTTCCATGTATTGTTCCATGGACCGCTGGTGGGACCGGAAGAAAAAACGAATTCATAAGCACCGCCTACCAAATCGCCACCGCTCGCTGCAACGGAGAAAATGGTCTGCCATCGCGGCTGACCTTGCGTGATTTTTACAAGACGCCCACCGCTCACCTGATTGGGATTAGCGAGTGCCAAATTGTTAGTTGGAAGATTGGTCCAACCATTCCATGCCCCAGGCATGTTGACTCCTTCAGGCTCGTAGATTTGAGCCGACGCCCCAATTACCACTATGGTAAGCAGAGCAAGTAGAAATTGCTTCATTGTTTTTTGTTAAGAGGTTAATTTTCGAAAGGGATGCTCCGAGAAAATTTCTCATCGCTTAAGACGAAACTAAATAGAGAAGTGATTCATGAACACTACCAAAGTTTGGTTAGCTCGCTAATGCATATCACCTCGTTGATACTCATCATTTCACAAAAAAAAGAGCCCCGGCCATTGCCGGAGCTCTCCCTTTCAACAAAAAACAGTGAAGCTTATTTCTGAATGATCAGTCTTTCAGACTTCACTACATCATTGTCCGTGAATTCTACGGTGTAGATTCCGGCTGATAGTGATTGATCGAAAACAACTGAAGTATTCAATGCGCCATTAACTGCGAATGATTGGTTGTATACAACACGTCCCATTGCATCGAGAACGCGAACTGAAACCTGCTCAGATTGCACGTCGAATGCTTGAACGTTGATTGCATTGCCATTCGATGGGTTTGGATATACCACCCAGTTCTGACCTTCTTCCAACATGCGGAAGTCAACTGCTGCTTCTTCTTCGTTCAACATAGCACCTGCAGAGGTGTTGTTAACCAAGATGCGCTGTGTAGGACCGAATACACCAGGACCGTATGTGAAGTTCGGACGGATGCGTACGTTCCAAGCACCTGCGTTTGGCAAGCTACCCAACACACCCAAACCAAGGTATGGAGTTGCTGTTGCAGTAGTATATGTTGCAGGAACAACTGAAATTGAAGTTCCGTCTGCGCAGCTTACAACTTGTGTGAACTCATAGGTGTAGTTGATTGCTGAGCAAGCGCGTGGGTCGCCTGATACTGGTGTACCAGTCAAGTAATTGCTGCGCAGCAACGATGATGGGCAACGCTGTGATGACTTCACCTCGAGGTTCGGCTGTGTGCGGATTGCAACAGCAGAGCAGCTTCCGGTAGAAGCACCAAGTACGTTAATCGGCTCAGCAGTTCCAACACTGTTCAACAGGTTGTAGCGAACGTCAATACTTGAATTGTAAACCCCACCGTAACGCAATGCGTAGGTTGGGTGCGACAACGTAGTCAATCCATTCGTTCCGGAAAGAGTAGTTAAGCCAGTTGCTCCACCACCAATACCGGCAAAGTTGAAGGTATACGTTACACCTTGTGAAGGTGCACCGCGGTAGGTTGCTTTGTATGAATCACACAATGACAAACCTGCTGCAGGTACAGCTGTAGCACATGTGCTAGGCATCAAATGCTGGATGCACAATGCAAAAGCACCTGATGTTGTTGCATCTGACGCACCAACTGAAATATAGTATACAACACCTGGAGTAAGACCAGTGTAGTTCAGACGCTCGTAATCGCCCGCTCCGCTTGAAGCGTTTTCTACAGCACCGCTCATCAAATTGAAGCTTGAACCTGACTTAGAGTACAATGCAATTGCATCGTCCTGACCTGAACCGGTAAGTGTGATACTTACACCAGTGCTTTGCGCTGTGAACTTGTACCAAGTGTCCTTACCACTGAAGTCAGCTGACTGCGGTGAGTTGGTAGCGTTTGCTGTGTTACCGTTGATAGCATAGCAGTTCGGGAATGCAGCATTGCTGCTGTACTGTACGTTAACCGCGCTATACGGAGAGTCATTGTTAACCGTATATCCGCAGTTGCTGCACTGACCCCAGCAGTATACCGGCAACACGATGTCGCTTTGTACGTTGATGGTACGGTTGGTGAAACCGAAGTTTGTAACGGTGCAAGGTGTACCTGCTGTCAATGATTCTTGTCCGCTCCAAGAGTCGTGAGCAAACTTGAATTCGTGTGGACCCGACTGAATTGTAGCTGTTCCTGTGTAAATACCGTTACCGTCAGCATCGGTCAATTGGAAACAACCACCGCACCATGCGTTGAAGTCCCCGTTTACTTCCGGAACGTTGAATCCGGTAACCTGCGACATGTCAACATTGAAAGTTACATCGTAGTACTCAACGCACTCACCGCATGAAGCCCAGCAGTCTATAGGAAGAATGGTATCACCTGTAACTACCAATGAACGGTTGGTGTAACCGAAGTTGGTTACTGTACAAGCTGAACCGGGAACGAGGTTCTCTTGACCTGCCCAACTGTCATAAGCAAACTTGTACTCGTAAGTACCGGGAGAGATATACGCCGTACCGGTGTATACGTTGTCGTTGTCGAAGTCAGTCAACTGGAAACAACCACCGCACCATCCGTTGAACGAACCGTTTACTTCAGGAATGCTGTAGCCGGAAATCTGGTTCATGTTAACCTGGAAGGTAACGGCTACTTCTGTTACGCAATCAGCGCAAGTTCCGTAGCAATATACAGGCAATGTTTGTGCGCTAGTACCTACAGTCAGTGAACGGTTTGTGTAACCAAAGTTGGTCACAGTGCAAGATGAACCTGCAACCAGCTGCTCAGAAGCAACCCAGTTGAGCTGAGCAACCTTGTATTCGTATACACCTTGTTGCAATGCAATGGTAGTAGTATAGATACCGTCGTTGTTTGGATCGGTGAGTTCGTTGCAGTTTGCGCACCATCCATTGAATGAACCGGCGATATATGGAGTAGCGAAGCTGCCTTCATTGGCCATGTTAACTTGGAAGGTAACATTATAGGTTGGAGCTGAACATGAGTTACAGCTGGCCCAACATACGGTTGGAAGCGTAAGGGCTGTGCCATTCACGGTTAGTGAACGGTTGGTGAAACCACCATTGGTAACCGTGCAAGAAGAACCCGAAGTCAATTGCTCTGAGTTCGCCCAGTTATCATAAGCAAACTTGTATTCATACGAACCATCAGCCAATTGAAGAGTTGTTTCCCAAATACCATCGCTATTGGCGTCGGTCAATGGGTTAGCAGTACCGCTCCAGTTATTGAAAGTTCCGTTAACTGTTGGCTGAGTAAAGCCGGTTACACCATTTAAGTCAACTTTGAAGGTAACCGCGCGTGTTGGAGGCGCACAGTTCGTGCAAAGACCCCAACATACAACAGGCAATACCTGATCTGCATTACCAACAATGATTGAGCGGTTGGTGTAACCACCAATAGTAGAGGTGCAAGATGAACCCGGAGTCAGATCCTCCTGGCCAGTCCAACCATCATACGTAAACTTGTATTCAAACGTGTCTTGGTTCAACTGAATAGTTGTTTCCCAAATTCCATCGCTGTTTGCATCGGTCATAGGATTGCATGAACCGCAAAACCCATTAAATGAACCGTTCACATAGGCAGTAGTAAATCCGGTAACGTTCTGCATGTCTACTTTGAACGTTACGTTCTTCGGCAACAAGGCCGCTGCGCAATTGCTGCAGCTACCCCAGCACGCAACCGGCAATGTAGCATCAGCTGAAACGATGACACGACGGTTTGTGAAGCCGGAGTTGGTCACTGTGCAAGGTGAACCAGCGATCAATGATTCCTGACCGCTCCAGTTGTCGTATGCAAATTTGTATTCGTATGTTCCATCAGGAATGTTGATAGTTGTTGACCAAATACCATCCGACTCAGGATCGCTCAACGGGTTAGCAGTACCGCTCCATCCGTTGAATGTACCATTCACAGTTGGAGTAGTAAAACCACTGAGGTTTGACATATCAACTTGGAATGTTACTGCGCGCACTGCCGAAGCACCGCATGCAGAGCAGCTGTTCCAACACACAATAGGCAACACGATGTCGGTTGTCTCAACTGTTAGTGCACGGTTTGTGAAACCGCTTGTAGTGATCGTGCAAGGAGTACCCGCTGTGAGCGCTTCCTGTCCTGCCCAACCATCGTAAGCAAACTTGTACTCATATGTTCCGGCCGCAATAGACGCAGTGCCTTCCCATACGCCATCAGAATTGGCATCGGTCAGTTGAAAACAACCGCCGCACCAACCATTAAATGTTCCATTGACCTCAGGCGTTGTGAAGCCCGTTACGCCAGACATGTCAACCCGAAAAGTCACATTGACTTGCGACCACATCAGGCCAACGATGAATAGCATCGCTGTCGTGAATAAAATCTTTTTCATTGAATTGAAATTTGTTTTGGTTTGTTATTGGTTACGTTGACCCTTTATTTTATTGTTAAGGTTAGAGGGCCTTCCGTAATGCCAAGGTAGACAAATTGTAGAATAAACAATAAGTGTTATTGTATTTTTTACCTTAAGTGCGTCGAAAAAAGTTTTAATCCATTCATTTTCAACACCAAAAACAACACAAAAAAAAAGGGGCCCCCAAGCGCCCCTTTCCTTTAAAAACAAATTTTATCAATGTTCGATGATCACGCGATGTTCATGCTTGGTTGTTCCATCCAACAATTCAACCGCATAAACGTCTCCACTCAACGCTGCAATATCCAAAGGAAGCTGAAGTGTTCCTTCTAAACTGTAGGTTATGTTGATGGCTTCTCTACCGGTCATATCCAATACACGCAATTGAACTTGAGGTGAACATTAGAACAAAAAAAAACGGCTGCCAATTGGCAGCCGTTTCCATCTATAAGCCTTATTCAT
>Ga0114975_10003486_pt1 | contig 10498 bp, 7 predicted proteins | sample S_130626_EF_Meta_FD_87031 | JGI IMG/M metagenome (GOLD analysis project Ga0114975, IMG submission 87031) | Freshwater microbial communities from Lake Simoncouche, Canada to study carbon cycling - S_130626_EF_MetaG | ecosystem: Environmental > Aquatic > Freshwater > Lake | place: Lake...
ATTATAGAACCACAAATAGTTTATTTGCTAATAACGCTACCTCTCAAAGCCAAACACAATTGTGGGATGATCTTGCAAAAAAATGGGACAATTATCAGAAAGGAATTTATAGCTATACAACCAGCCAAACACAACCAGCATCAGTATTATATCAAGATTACCAAACATCGAATAGCTCTTGGCTTAATAGTAGATTGTATAGCTATACTTATGATGCAAATGGAAATATCACCAACATTCTTATTCAAGAATGGAAAACTGCAAGTTCGAGTTGGTCTAACTTATTTCAAAACCAATATACTTTTAATGCTAACAACCTAATGACAAGTTTTGTTCAACTGACTTGGAATGCTACAAATAATGTTTGGACAAATTTTAACAAGATTGATTACTCATATTTATCGAACAATAAGTTATTACAAGACTCAGGAAAAAAGTGGAGTACAGTAACTTCAAATTGGATCAACACATATAGAAGCCAATATTTCTATGACTTAAATAATTTCTTAAAAACATGGGAATACAATGTTTGGGATACATTAACAGCAAATTATCTTAAAAGCCAACAATATCAATACACAAATAACGCTAATGGAGATGCAACTGAAACCCTTACCCTTAATTGGAATGTGTTGACCTGGGATACAGTTTTTAATGATGTGAACCACTACAATGCTTGCGTTTTACCTGTTAGCTTAATTTCATTTAATCTTAACAAGGAGAATTTAAAAGTGAATATTAACTGGCAAACTGGCGAAGAAATAAATACAGCGTATTTTAATGTGCAGCGATTAATAAAACCCAATACTAGCAATACTTTGGATGATTTTGAAACGATTGGGAAATTAGATGCAAACAATACAGACAGCAAGTATTTCTTTAAAGATGATATCAGCAACCTAACAGGTTCTAAAGAATTATTATACAGGCTCGAAATAGTTGACAAAAATGGTTCTAAAACATATTCAAATATTAAGAAGATATTTTTAGACCCCAATGAGAGTAGTGTTACAATATTCCCAAATCCTGCATCTGACTATCTCAATATTAAAAGCTCAAAAATCAAACAAATACAAATAAAAGATATTGCCGGCAGAGTGTTATTGAAACAATCCTTTGAAAACACAAATTCTATAATCAATTTACCTGTCAAATCATTAGCTAAAGGGGTTGTGTTTTTAGAAGTGACTAATGCTGATATGAAGATGACTGTACAAAAAGTATTGATTCAATAAATCCAATATAATTAGTTGTTTAATGAAATATCAAAATTAATCAAGGCTATCAGAAAATTTTATATAGCCATAAGATATTAAAATTATTGCAGAAGTATAAGCTATAAAATTGCAGATATTACTGATCCTCCAATAAATAGCGACATTTGAGTTAGGTGCATCGTGCATATCATAAATAGTGTACCATCTAAAGAAACTTTTTAAAAATGAGCTAACCTTTTTTTCGGGCAATAAGAACCAAAAAATAAACTTAGTTAATAATGATATCAATAAAAAAATTATAGAAACTAAGCCAGTCATTAGTAGTTAATTTTAACCATACGAAATTAGATAGACTATCTCTATAGGTTGGTTAATTCATTGTTAACTATGTATGACTTAAAAGCATTTTAATTAGCTTCCCTATGCCATTCTAAAATATCACTTAATTTGATAATTAAACGCGACAAATGATTTGTCCCAATTTACCTAAAAAAGGTCTAAAAAATTGGCGGCTTTAGCTTATTAATAATGACATTCAAAGCCAATCTTACTCTTGTAAAGAAATACAAGAAGTAGCCTATGAGAATAGGCTGCAACTGAACTAAGTTTATTAATGTTTGTTTAGATGAAGACCCATTTGTAAAATACAATTCAAAAGTTAGAGAAGTGAATAGGTTTTTTTTTACAGAAGATGAATTACAACGATTAGCTGTAAAATAATTCAAAATGAAAGATATTGTTATTTTCAGTTGTTTCGCAGGTATGGCTTATGCTGATGTTCAACAGCTTTCACAACAAAAGTTTACTATTGATATTAATGGAGGAAAATGGAATTATACTTTGAGCTAAAAAATAGATACAAATACATCCCTTTATAGCTTAGACCTCTTTTTTAAAATGGCCACTTTTTATTTTAACTTCAGCCATTGAATCTTCTCTTTTCTTCTTCAAACTCATTCCAAATTTCTTGCACAATTGCTGCGGCTGGTTTTATTTTTTTTATCATACTACTAACTTGTCCAACTTCTAACTCACCCTCGTTGATATCACCTTCAAACATTCCTTTTTTTGCCCTGCCTCGTCCTAAAATTTCTTTTAATTGTTCTTCGGTAGCACCATTGTTTTCGGCAGCTTTAACTATGTTGTAAAAATCATTTTTTAGTAATCTCACCGGGACATTTTTTTTCATACTAAGCATTGTATCCCCTTCTTTGGATTGTAAAATGGCATCTTTAAAATTTTGGTGAGATGATGCCTCTGGTGTGCAAATAAATCTACTACCAATTTGTACACCATTTGCACCCAATACCATTGCAGCCAGCATTTGTTTACCAGTTGCAATGCCACCTGCAGCAAGTACAGGAATATTAACTGCCCCTCTAACTTGTGGTATTAATACCATTGTAGTTGTTTCTTCTCTTCCATTATGCCCACCTGCTTCAAAACCTTCTGCAACCACTGCATTGCAACCAGCGTCTTCAGCCTTTTGTGCAAAGAAGCTACTGCTAACAACGTGAACAACAATAATACCTTTATTCTGCAATGCTTTTGTCCAAATTTTTGGGTTGCCTGCACTAGTGAAAACTATAGGAACTTTTTCGTCAATGATGGTTTGAATGTGCTTATCAATATCAGGATATAGCAATGGAATATTTACTCCAAAAGGGTTGTTGGTAGCTGCTTTGCATTTTTGAATATGTTCTTTTAAAACATCAGGATACATACTGCCTGCACCAATTAAACCTAAGCCTCCAGCATTGCTAACAGCAGAAGCTAAACGCCAACCGCTAGCCCAAATCATTCCTGCTTGAATGATGGGATATTGAATATTAAATAGTTTGGTAATGTTGTTTTGGTATGGCATAAATATGTTTCTATAATTAGAATAAAATCTCTTTCATCTGTGTTTATCCGTGTGCTAATTCTTCAACTGCAAGTTCTTTTTTCTTTCTTCCTTCTGCATGGGTAAGTAAGTAGGTAATACTAACATTTAGTTCAAACCCAATAATTAAAACCATAGAATTAAAATAAACTAAAGTCATAATAATGAGTACAGTTCCAATGGAGCCATACACCTTATTAAAACTGGCAAAATTGTTTACCCAATATGAAAATAAAATGGTTGTTAACATTAGTAAAATGGTTGCAAGAATTGAACCCGGAGAAACTATTTTCCAGCGTTTATGAACAGAAGGAGCAAGTTTGTAAATGAGTCCAATACCATAAAATAAAAGCACGATAATAATTGACCACCTAAAGAAATTCCACCAAGGAATATTAGCTTTTCGTTTCATACTAAAAAGCTTCTTTAGTAGTAAAGCTAATTGTTCTTGTCCGATTAAAATTAGTATAGACGCAATTACTAAAAGCAACATTAAAAAAGTAAGTTGTATGGCTCTCCATCTTCTGTGAAAAGGAAAGCGTTTTGTTTGTGCAATAGATTTATCAAAAGTTCTTATGATGCCCATCATTGCATTGCTAGCATAGTATAACACTAGTAAGATACCAAATGAAAGTAAGCCTCCACGTTGTCTTCCAAAAAAGTCATCTAAAAAATCTTTAACAAATAAATAGGTGTTCTGATTTGGGGTAAGTTCCTTGGTAAGTTTTAATAACTCAATATTAAATTCTTTACCAATTTGCAAGTAAGGAACAAGTGTAAAAATAAAAATGCACGAAGCTGGTATTGCCATTATAAAATTGAATGAAATAGCTGCTGCTCTCTCATTCAAACCCACTTTGTTAATCTGTCTAAAAAAGAAAATAATTACATCATATAAAGGCAATCCCTGAAAACCAGGCATAATAATTTGTTTGCTTTTTTTTATTGCAAAAGCAACTGGTGGAAACGCAATAAAGTGTCTATGAAACTTGGTCACTAATTAGTCTTTTGTTTTTTTTTCAAATACTCATTTAATGCCTTTTGATATAATTTAGCGTATTGGTCATGTTCGGCATAATTACTACTGAAATGCGAATAACCACTAAAATCTGCCTTGGCTACAAAGAAAATATAATCTGTTCTAGGTGCATTTAAAACTGCATCTAAAGTCTTGATTGATGGAGTGCAAATTGGACCAGGTGGCAATCCTTTATTTTTATAGGTATTGTAAGCAGAAACAACATTTAAATGCCCAAATAAAATTCTTTTTAAAGTAAAATCTTTCAAAGCAAACTTGATAGTTGGGTCAGCTGCTAAAGGCATTCCTTTATTCATTCTATTGATGTAAACACTTGCAATATTGCCCTTGTCTTCATCTTTATTTGTTTCCTCTTCAACAATAGAAGCTATGGTGTAAACCTGTAAAGGAGTTAAACCAAGATTACTTGCTTTTTGAGTTCTATTGTTTTCATCCCAAAACTTTTTTGATTCTGCAGATATTTTGTCAAATATTTTTTCTACGGGTGTACTCCAATAAAAACTGTAGGTATTAGGAATTATATTAAATAGAAATGTATTGCTATCGGCATTATGATCTGCAAGTATAACAGGGTTTTTTAAGATGGATAAAGTACTTGCAGAATCTGTAGAAAAATTCTTACCAATCAATTTTGCCAAATCTTCTAGTAGTCTTATTTTATTAATAACTAAGTTAATTTCAGCTTGCTTATTATTTCTAAACATTCTAACAATGTTTATCATACTTTCACCTTTTGTAATTTTAAATTTGCCCGATTTTACCCTTTCCCAAATTTTAAACTGATTACCTAATTGTTCAAAAGCAAAAGAACTTGTAACAACTTTTTTCTCTATTAATAAATTGACCAATGCCTCTTTAGACGTGTGATTATCATCTACTAAAATGGATATTGATTTTTCTTCAAATGCAGTGGCAGAGCCATAAACTAGCCACACACCTATACTTGCTGCAATTACTATTAAAATAAAAAAAGTATAAAAAAGTTTCTTCATTTGATAAAGATAAGGTTGTAAATAAAAAAGAAATGATTAACTGAATATTTTTAGCAATTAGATTTGCCACATTAAAGATTAGCCATATTTTAATTAATGGATTTTAACTGCAATTATATTTCGTATCAGCAAACTGGTTTCTTTAGCAAAATTGTTACAGACTATTTAGCAGGCGAATCTAACCTGAAGCCTTGTTATCAACATTTACCAAATAAACAAGGAATTAAAGATGCAATAGCAGCTAAAAGATCAACTGTTGATAGAAATCTATTGGTTAATTATTTCAAGAATCAATATTCTAATGCAAAGCTTACCAATATACAACAATGGCACATTGATTTACTGCAACAAGAGAACTGTTTTACAGTAACAACTGCACATCAGCCTAATATTTTTACAGGGCCACTTTATTTTATTTATAAGATTCTACACGCTATAAAGCTTGCAAGTGACTTAAACACTGAGTTTCCTGATAATAAGTTTGTTCCCGTTTATTATATGGGCAGTGAAGATGCAGATTTAGACGAATTAGGCAATATTAAAATTCAAGGAAAAAAATTGGTTTGGAATACAACACAAACTGGTGCTGTTGGTAGAATGAAGATTGATAAAAACTTTCTTCTACTCATAAAAGAAATTGAAGGGCAAATTGGTGTGAATGAATTTGGAGCAGAACTTGTTTCAATATTTTCTAAAGCATATAGCTTAGAAAAAACTGTTGAACAAGCAACTTTTGAATTAGTGAATGACTTGTTTGCTGATTTTGGGTTACTTATTTTACTACCAGATAATGAAGATTTAAAACGAGCTTTTATTCCAACAATTACTAAAGAATTAAAGGAACAATTTTCTCGAAAAGCTGTTGAATCAACCAATACAGAGCTTGTTAAACATTACAAAACACAAGCTGCTGGAAGAGATGTTAATTTATTTTATTTGATTGATAACAAACGTGAAAGAATTGAAAAAAAGGATGATCTATTTATTGTTGAAAAACTAGATTTATCATTTACTTATGATGCAATTTTGCAAGAGTTAAATGAACATCCCGAAAGGTTTAGCCCAAATGTAATTTTGCGTCCAGTTTTTCAAGAAACAATTTTGCCCAATGTTGCATTTATTGGTGGGGGAGGAGAATTGGCTTATTGGTTACAACTGAAAAATGTTTTTCAAGAGGTTAATATTTCTTATCCTGTTTTGGTGTTGAGAAATTCATTTCTTCTGTATAAAAAATTACAATTAGAGAAGTTAGAAAAGATGAATTACGGTATCTCTAATTTATTTGCAAATACAGAAATTCTTTTTACGAATCTTGTTTTAAAACAATCTGCAAATAATCTTAGTTTACAAAATCCCCTGAAAGAAACAAGAATTTTTTACAACAATTTAAAAACCCAAGCTAAATCTGTAGATGCAACACTTGAAGCACATACAGAAGCTATTGCAGTAAAAGCTTTATATCGCATTGAGCAACTAGAAAAGAAAATACTAAGAGCCGAAAAAAGAAAATTCTCTGATCAAAAAAATCAATTACAAAATATCAAAGCAGATTTATTTCCAAATAATAGTTTACAAGAAAGAACTGAAAATTTTTCATATTTCTATTCTTTATATGGAAAGGAATTGCTTAATGTAATACTATCATCAAGTAAAGGGCTACAACAACAATTTGGCTTGATAGAAATTAAATAAAATGCCGCTTTCTTAGTCAGTAATCTTGTTATTATACTTGTAAAGAATTCCTAGCTTCTGAATCAAATAGCCACCTACTTTTTATTATAATACCTTTAGTCAAGTCTGTACCAAAAATTGTATCATCAATATTTGTGTTGACAGTAAAATTTTAGCGATGACTTGTATTCTTATATTGATGGTTCTCTAATTTTTTTTTAGTAATCATTTAATAGTTGGCTTTTGCATTAGTTTTGCCAACCACAATTACAAAATATGCAAATGATAGCAACTCCAGATACATCAACGGAAAAACAAGTTGATTTCCTACCTTTACAAGGAACCGACTATGTAGAGTTTTATGTGGGCAATGCCAAACAAGCCGCACACTTTTATAAAACTGCTTTTGGATTTCAAAGCCTTGCCTATGCTGGCCCAGAAACAGGAATGAAAGACAAAGTAAGTTATGTGATTCACCAAAACAAACTAACTTTTGTTTTAACTACTCCTTTAAAGATCAATAACGAAATAGCAGACCATATTTATAAGCATGGCGATGGTGTTAAATTTTTATCTTTAAAAGTCGAGGATGCTACTAGTGCTTGGGAGCAAACTACACAACGTGGTGGTAAGTCGTATATGGAACCAACCACTTTAAAAGATGATGATGGCGAAGTGGTAATGAGTGGCATTCATACTTACGGTGATACTGTTCACCTTTTTATTGAAAGAAAAAATTACAATGGTATTTTTATGCCTGGGTTTAAAAAGTGGGAGTCAAGCTATAACCCTGCATCTACTGGTTTGCAATATGTTGATCATTGTGTGGGCAATGTTGGTTGGAATCAAATGAACCCTTGGGTGAAGTTTTATGAAGATGTAATGGGCTTTAGAAATATTTTGAGTTTTGATGATAAAGATATTTCTACCGAATATAGTGCTTTAATGAGCAAGGTAATGAGTAATGGAAATGGATTTGTCAAGTTTCCTATTAACGAACCAGCAGAAGGAAAAAAGAAATCCCAAGTAGAAGAATATCTTGATTTTTATAATGGCGAGGGTGTTCAGCACGTTGCCATTGCTACAAAAAATATCATTGAAACTGTGCAGGATTTAAAAAACCGTGGCATTGAATTTTTAAATATACCAGGTAGTTATTACGATACAGTTTTAGACAGAGTAGGCACAATTGATGAGGATTTGCAACCACTTCGTGATTTAGGTATTTTAATTGATAGAGATGATGAAGGTTATTTACTTCAAATATTTACCAAACCTTTAGAAGATAGACCAACGCTTTTTTTTGAAATTATTCAACGTAAAGGAGCAAAAAGTTTTGGCAAAGGAAACTTTAAAGCTTTGTTTGAATCTTTAGAAAGAGAACAAGATTTAAGGGGTAACTTATAAATAAGCAGAAAGATATAAAAGCTGATAGTTAATCCCTATCAGCTTTTGTGTTTTACATATAATTGCCTAATCTTGTTGTAAAAACAGTATTTAATCAATGAATAATTTTTCCATTTATTTTCAACTAGGATTCAGACATATAGCTAGTTGGGGTGCATTTGACCACATACTTTTTATGGCTGCATTGTGCATTCGTTATCAATTTGCCGACTGGAAAAGGTTGCTCATTTTGGTAACTGCTTTCACTATTGGACATACAATTACATTGGGTTTATGCGTATTAGATATCATCAATTTTTCGAGCCATTGGATTGAATTCTTAATTCCTGTCACTATTGTTGCAACTGCATTTAGCAATTTATTTGTAAAGAAATTTAGTTTCAATAGCAAATTTCCTTTGATATATTGGTTCACCCTATTTTTTGGACTTATTCACGGTTTAGGTTTTAGTAACAATTTAAAAAGCATCATTGGCAAAGAAAGTGGCTTGGTTGTAAAACTATTTGCTGCCAATATTGGTATAGAGGCAGCCCAAATCTTGTTTGTTTTAATTGTTTTATTGATCGGGTTTGTTTGCAACAACTTCATAAAAATTAATAAAAGGGAATATGTACTTTTTACTAGTGGTGTAATTTTGGGAATAGCAATATATATAGCCAGGTTACGATATCCTGTTTAGCTAAATTTTTGGTTTAAGATTTTTAATATTACAAGCATTCTAAGCATTCACTCAAATGTTAAGCATTCACATATTGTAATTTCATACATAAAACTAAAAACATCTTTATTACCTTATTTTTGTTTCACTGCAGTGGAAATGCAACTGCATAAACAGCAGCAAATTAAAGAATTAAGTATTCATGGAAAATAGAATGATAAACAAAAACTACAGAGAAGACATAGATGGATTGCGTGCCATAGCAGTAATGTCAGTTATTCTTTTTCATTTTGGTTGTTTACCAAATGGTTATCTTGGCGTAGATATTTTTTTAGTTATTAGTGGTTATTTAATAACCAAAATAATACACAAGGAAGTTTTAAAAAGCGAATTTTCTTTGGTTCAATTTTATTTAAGAAGAACCAGAAGAATTATTCCATTGGTACTTTTTGTAAATGTTGTAGCAATTTTATTAGGCTTTGTTTTAATGTTACCTGACGACTTCGAGAATTTATGTGAATCGGTGGTTGCAACAAATGCATTTAGCAATAATATACTTCAATTTTTAACAACTGCAAATTATTGGGATGTTGTTAATGAGTTTAAACCCCTTATGCATACCTGGAGCTTGGGTATTGAAGAACAATTTTATATCATCTACCCATTAATATTTTTAGCCTGTGGATTTAAAAGAATTAAATGGTTTTTACCAATTTTATTATTCTTGACTTTGGTTTCACTTTTAATGTTTTTTTTCTCAAACAGTGAACCATCGAGATTTTATTTAATTCCGTATCGTTTTTTTGAATTAGCAGTTGGAGGCATTGGTGCGTTTCTGCTAAAAGACAGAATGATTCAACATAAATTTAAATGGATACTGGTAGTATTATTGCTTTTAATAATGCTGTTTAACTTGCATTTGCCTGATAGTATTAAGTTGTGTTTTAGCATTGTTTTAAGTATTGGTATACTTATTTCCGAAAATGATAAATATGGTATCTCATCTATATTACTTGAAAATAAGTTATCAATTGGCTTAGGTAAAATAAGTTTCAGTCTATATATGTGGCATCAATTGGTGCTTGCTTATTCTCGATATGCATTTTTAGGCAAGATTCATTTTTTTGAGGGATTTGGCTTGATGATATTGATAATTTTATTATCTGTTTTATCATATTACTTCATTGAACAACCTTTTAGAAATAAAAAAAGGGTTAGCACTCCAAAACTACTTTGGATAACTGGGATTGTTTTTGTTGCAACTACAGCATCATCGCTTTATATCTACTTGCATTCTGGTGTTGTTAAAAATTTCCCAGAACTGAATATTAACAAGTCGAACGTTCAAAAAAATATGCATTCAAAATATAATGATAGAATTTATAAATTGGATCTAGATTTTAAGTCTAATAATAAAATAAAAGTTCTAGTTGTTGGAAATTCTTTTGCAAGAGATTGGGCTAATATTTTGCTAGAATCAACATACAAGGACTCTATTGAGCTTTGTTATATATATGATATCTACAAATCTGAAAATACAAATGAACGACTACAAAAAGCAGATTATATTTTTTTCTCGGAAATAAACAAAAACGATTTGAAGAGCGTTCAAGCAAAATTTATTGTTGATAC
>Ga0114975_10003487_pt1 | contig 10498 bp, 11 predicted proteins | sample S_130626_EF_Meta_FD_87031 | JGI IMG/M metagenome (GOLD analysis project Ga0114975, IMG submission 87031) | Freshwater microbial communities from Lake Simoncouche, Canada to study carbon cycling - S_130626_EF_MetaG | ecosystem: Environmental > Aquatic > Freshwater > Lake | place: Lake...
AAATTGGTTGAATCCTCTTACGCAGAAAGCGCGCCTTAAATTCTCAACGGTTTAGGCGGTAATATTCCGTACTGCTAGCTCGGTAACAACCCCGATACATACCAAATTGATAGGAAATGACATGCTCGATTTCACAGAACACAATCTCACAGATGCCGTAGTAGATAGATTTGGAGCCTGTGAAAACCCACGACTCAAGCAAATCGTGCAAGCCATTACACGCCATGTGCATGCTTTTGTGAAAGAAGTGGAACTCACCCAAGACGAATGGGTAGAGGCTATTGATTTCCTCACCAAGACGGGGCATATGTGTGACGACCGCCGCCAAGAATTCATCTTGTTATCCGACGTATTTGGCGTGTCGATGTTGGTCGATGCGATCAACCACAGAATGCCCGAAGGCACTACCGAAACTACTGTCTTAGGTCCTTTCTATTTGGGCGAACACAAATTAACCCCGAATGGGGCTACGTTAGTTCCTGAAGATGAAGGCGATCCCATTTTTATTGAGGGCGTTATCAAAGCGCCTGATGGCCAACCTATTGTTGGAGCCACCATCGATATGTGGCATACCGATGCAGAAGGGCTATACGATGCGCAAAAACCTGAACTCCATGGCGCGCCAAAAATGCGTGCGCAATTTAAATCGGATGCAGATGGTCGCTTCTGGTTTAAAACTATTGTTCCCTCTAGCTACCCTATCCCCAATGATGGCCCAGTCGGAAAACTTTTGGACGCCACCAAACGCCATTACATGCGCCCTGCCCATGTTCACTTCCATGTGTCGTCTCCAGGCTATGAAACCCTTGTGACGCATGTGTTCTTAGCGGGCGACCCTTGGTTAGAAAGCGACGCAGTGTTTGGCGTGAAAAAGAGCCTGATTGCCGACCTTAAAAAGAGCACCGCGCCTGTGTACCCAGACAACACACCAGCACCAAAGTCTTGGGATTTATTGCACTACGACTTTGGACTTAAACCAGAAAAGCGTGCTTAACAGCAAATAAAGTTTTGGGACAAGGCTTTAGTAAGGTAGGCCGATATAGTTTTCTGCCAGCGAGCTAAGTGCTGCATCGGACGAGAACAAGTACGCCAAATCGGTTTCTTTTAATTTTTGCTCGTAGGCAGGCGTATCAGGGAAATTGTGCAACATGGTTGTCATCCACCATGAAAACCTTTGGGCTTTCCAGACGCGAGCTAACGCTTTTTCTGAGTAATTCTCTAAACCAGTCGCATCCTTGTTTTTATAAAAATCGACCAAGCCTGTGTAGAGATAGAAGATATCCGAGCCAGCGGTATTCAAACCACGCGCGCCAGTGGGGGGGACGATATGCGCAGCATCGCCCGCTAAAAACAAATTGCCATAGCGCATAGGCTCCGCCACATAAGAACGCAGGGGTGCGATAGATTTTTCTATGGTTGCGCCAGTTATCAATTGCTCTGACACATGCGCGGGCAATCTACGCTTGAGTTCCGCCCAAAATGCGTCATCTGACCAATCGTCGACTGAATCGCTCAAAGGCACTTGGATGTAATAACGGCTCAATATTTGCGAGCGCAAAGAACACAAGGCAAATCCGCGTTCGTGCTTGGCATAAATTAATTCGGGCGACACTGGCTTGGTCCGCGACAAAACGCCCAACCATCCGAATGGATAGACTTTTTCATACTCTTTCAACACATCAGTCGGAATCGATTTACGGCTGACACCGTGAAAACCATCGGCACCAATTACATAATCGCAATCAACACGGTGCTCTGCGTTGTCTTTTCGATAAGTGACATACGGTTTTTCGCTCTTCACATCATGCGGTTGCACATCTTCGGCGTTATGGACAACGATGCCCTTCATACGATCTCGAGCCTCATACAGGTCACGTGTCAATTCAGTTTGCCCATAGACCATCACCGAGCTACCGTTACTGTATTTGTGTAAATCCACTCGGTCTAATTTACCCTCATGGGCGATAAAAAACCCATCATGAATTTCGCCCTCTTTATCCATACGCTCACCGCATTGGGCTTTGCGTAAAAGTTCAGTAAATCCATTTTCCAAAACACCGGCGCGAATGCGGCTCAGGACGTATTCGCGGCTCTGCCGCTCCAACACGACAGTCTCAATACCTTGAAGGTGCAGCAATTGTGAGAGCATTAGCCCAGAAGGCCCTCCACCGATGATGCAAACTTGCGTCTTCATGAATATCCCTGCGAAAAAATAACAATTTAACAATCCTACAAGAAAACTAACATAAATAACAAACAATACTTGCAATTAACATTTTTATGACAAATACAAAAATGTATCGATTTATCAATGCGCTGGGTTTCCAAGTTGGATGGTTCGTCTGTATCGCTTCCATCAAATATGACCAAGAGATTCCCGCACTATTTTTTTGCGCCGTCATGGTGGGTTTGCATTTTTTCTATAGCGCGGCGCGCTTTCATGATTTGAAGCTGGCGTGCATAGGCTTGTTACTAGGCATGGCGATTGATTCAACCTTGCAGTACTTATCGGTCATTAGCTTTTACGGTTGGGCGTTGGGCCCACTGAGTCCATTTTGGTTATGGATGATTTGGGTCATGTTCGCCTTAACCCTAAACTCCTCGCTCTCTTTTCTCCAGAGCAAGCATGTATTCCTATCTGCAATTGCAGGCCTGATATTTGGACCGCTGAGTTATTTAGCGGGTGTTAAATTAGGCGCTGCTGGCTTTGACAATACACTGACGCATCTGGCAACAATTGGCTTGATTTGGATGCTAGTGCTTCCCATGCTTTTACATATAGCAAAAAATTCACCCTTACCACCCCAGGACACACATGATGCAACGTAGAAAACTTCTCTTATCTGGAATTTCTGTCACTGCTGCTAGCTTGGGTTTGGCTGGCTGTGCTGGCCCATCTGTTCAAGATTACGTCGATCAAAAACCTGCGCTTGATCTAAGAACCTATTTCAACGGCACCGTCGATGCTTGGGGGGTGTTCACTGACCGCAACGGCAAGGTTGCGAAGCGGTTCACCGTAGAGATGAAATGCCAATGGAATAACGACCAAGGCATTTTGGACGAAGACTTTGTTTATTCGGATGGCAAAACAGAAAAACGCATTTGGAAACTCACAGACAAAGGCAATGGTTTTTTTACGGGAACTGCAGGCGATGTAGTCGGCGTTGCTGAGGGCCAAGCCAAAGGCAACGCTTTTAATTGGAGCTATACCCTGGCCTTGCCTGTTGACGGATCCATCTTGAATGTACAGATGGACGACTGGATGTACCTGATGAACGACCGGGTCATGCTAAACAAAGCACGCATGACCAAGTTAGGCATTCACTTAGGTGACGTCACCTTGTCTTTCATGAAAAGAGCCTAAATATCTAATTATTTAGGCACCGCGATGCGCCAATTAATTAGGGTTCAGCGATAAAACGCGTATCGCGTTTTGACCCAAGATGGCTTGCTTATCAGCATCGCTGAGCGTTGTAGTGGACATGACATGGCCCACTGGGTCTTCCACCCATGGAATGGGATGGTCGGTCCCAATCATTACCTGGCTAGCGCCAACTTGGGTGACCAAGTGCTTGAGTGCTTCTGGCGTAAACACCAAAGAATCAAAATAGATTTGACGTAAATATTCGGTAGGTTTTTTACGCAGCACAATAGTTGGATCGCAATTTTGCGGTGAGACAAAACAACTGCGATCCATACGTGGCGCATAAGAGCCCAAATACCCACCTCCGTGCGCTGCCAATATTTTCAATTTGGGCAATTTGTCAAACACACCTTCAAAGATCAATTTCTCTAACGCAATGGTGGTATCTAGTGGGTTACCAATAGTGTTCGAGAGCCAGCCATTTCCTTTAAAACGCTCTGCAAGCTGGGGAGTGCTTTGGGGGTGGATAAACAAAGTCACACCCAGCTCTTCTGCTTTCGCCAATACAGGTCTAAATTTAGCTTGCGAAAAATCTTGGCCCATAACGGATCCGCCAATTGCGGCACCACTCAAACCCAACTTTTTGACAGCAAACTCAAGCTGCTGAACAGCCAAATCAGGGAATTGCATAGCCAAAGAAGCAAATGCTGCAAAGCGCTCTGGCTTTAATGCAATTAACTCAGCAAATTTTTCGTTGTTGATCTTACAAATGGCTTCTGCCGTTTCACGGTCTTTGCCATACCAAAACGGATTGATGCTGAGTACCTGCATATCGATGCCCAACTCGTCCATTTGCTTGAGACGGTTGTCAAGAACAATGAAATGGTCTGGCACACCTTTGACGGGTGGTAACACACTGCTTGCATCTTTACCCATCAGGTCGATCGCGTCTTGAAAATAACAATGCGCATGGGCATCTACCGTCTTCACGCGCTTACCTTTGATGGTAGTGAATCTTCTTGGCGCGGTTGTTTGGGCCATCGCATTGTCAAGCATTCCACAGCTACAAAACATCAGGCCACCTAAAGCCCCTGCATTTTTCAAAAAGTTTCTTCTTGCATTCATATTTGTCTCCTAAAGTTTTAATCGATATGGATTTGCTCTGTAAACTTCGTCTCTCAAAGCATGTTATCTGATTTACCACTCATCAGAAGTGCTCTCAAAAAGTTAAGGAAGATATGGCCTTCAGCTCTCGATTTATTAGCCGTTGCTCGTTTATTTTTGCGTGTTTCACGGGAGGTGTTTCGGTATTGATCGCTGCCTATTCGGCCCATGTTTCAGGCCTAGAAGATTCCGCTTTGCGCTCACTTCAATCAGCTATCCAAATGATGCAATTCCATGCCCTGGCCTTGCTTGTTGTTGCGTGGATGGCAAAGGATGCCAAGGCCAGCTGGCCTTTAATAGGAAGCGGATTATTTTTTACCTTGGGTATTGTGCTTTTTAGCTTCAATATAGTTTTGCACCAGCTCGCCGGCGTGAGTAACTTTCGGGCGCTGATACCTTTCGGAGGAATAGCTTTTGTATTGGGCTGGCTGGCTGCAGCGATTTCTGGATTTCACAAAACCAGCTAAGCACCCAAGATGGCTTGCGCTTGAACCCGCAAGAACGCACACAACGGTGCTTCTCTCCGAGACCTTAGCGACACCCAACCAAATTTTGCGCCTGCATTGAGTGCTGGCGACATTTTGAGCGCCACTAAATCTGGTGCTAACGATCGCACTGCAACCACAATTGCATCGGTGCTGCGAACAACGTCCAACAAACTCGATATTTCTTCGCAACGTAAATTCACCATGACATCGGGATGTGCATCGGGGCCATACCTGTCAACGAGAATACGGGCAACTTCATCGCTCAATGGAGTCGACGCCACCGGATACGCTTGAACCATCTGAAGAGTGACTTGTCGGGCTTTGCTCAATGGATGCCCTTTTCGGCACATAAAAGCGCCGGGCATTTCACACAGGTTTTCTACGATCAAGTCATTGGCAGGGCTTAGTGAGCGGGTATCGAGTACCAAAGCATCAACACTCCGATCACGTAAGGCTTGCACCAGTGAGGTTGTGCTGCCTCTAGCGATGTGCAAGTACGCTTTTGGATACTCTGACGCCATAAAAGCCAGTAATGGCGTCATCAGCAATGCGCCAGGCCCAGAACCCAAACCTAAGGTGACGGACCCGGATTGCCCTCCAAGTAATTGGCCCCCACTTTGTTTTAAGTTATTTGCGCCATCTACCAACTCACGTGCTTGGCCCAAGATGTGGCGTCCGAAAGGCGTGAGCTCACTTTTACGGCCGATGCGATCGAATAAGTGCTGTCCCAACTCCTCTTCCAAGGACTGAATACTCCGGCTCAAAGCAGGTTGGGTGAGGTGAAGCTTTATAGAAGCCTTACTAAAAGAACCTAAATTGGCTAGCTCCAAGAAATGTCGCAGTTGCACCAACGTCATAAGCACTCCTATCTATGCATTTAAATTATATTTAATTAAATAATTATGCATTGGACATCATGTATTTAGCTACTTAGGATTGAATCCACCTTTTAGGAGAAATCTGCCATGTCACTTTCACGCAACCTGTCTGTTAGTTTGATCACTGCTTTCTGTAGCCTTTTGTCCATTGCATCAGCATGGGCAGATGCTTATCCCAGCAAACCTGTCTCTCTCATGGTTCCTTACCCAGCAGGCGGACTGTCAGATGTGATTGCGCGTACTGTCAACAACACGCTCTCGAAAAATCTCGGACAACCAGTGATCGTGGAAAACTTGGGTGGCGCTAGCGGCTCCATTGCTGCGCAAAAAGTTTTGAATGCGCCATCAGACGGACAGATCATCTTTCAAGGTTCACCCAATGAACTCATTCTTGCTCCATTAGCTATCTCTGCAGTCAAATTCAAAAGCGAGGACTTCCGTCTCGTACAAATGATTGCAACTGCACAAATTGGCTTTCTTGCGCGCAAGGACTTACCCGTCAACAACGTAGACGAGTTTTTAGATTACGCACGTAAGGAAGCACAAGCCGGCCGTCCCATCACCTATGCCAGCGTAGGCCCAGGCTCCTTCTATCACCTGTTGGGTGAGCACTTATCCAAATTGACGAATATCCCAATGACGCACGTGCCTTACAAAGGTTCGGCACCTGCCAACCAAGATTTGCTCGGCGGTCAAGTGGATATTTTCTTGGCACCCTTTGGTAAGTCATATGAAGAACTACAAAAGCAAGGAAAACTCAAAGTATTGGCAATGCTCAACAGCGAGCGCCTAGATTCTGTCAAAGACTATCCCGCCATCACCGAGAGTAAGTCATTGAAAAACTTCACTTTCAATATTTGGACAGGCTACTTTGTCAAAAAAGATACACCAGAGCCCATTGTTCAAGTCATTCACAAATCCATCACCGACGCGTTGAGTGACCCCGTAGTTCGAGGCGGCTTAGAAGCGAATAGCCAATTGGTAGCAAAACCTTTGTCACTCCAAGCTGTTGGCAAGGCCTACAGCGATGGCACTGCACAGTTCCGCGCGATCGCTAAATCTATCAATTTGCAACCCCAATAACATGACTTATCTTGGCGATGCATTGACCGCACGGGTTGGTGAATTTATTGAACTCAGGCGCGACATCCATAAGCACCCCGAGCTTGCTTTTGAGGAACATCGCACCTCGGACCTGGTAGCTTCTAAATTAGCGGCTTGGGGTTACAGCGTGCACCGAGGCTTGGGCGGTACGGGTGTAGTGGGAACCTTAAAGCGCGGTAACGCGAACAAAAGCTTGGGGCTTCGCGCTGACATGGACGCCCTGCCGATCCATGAGAAAACGGGGCTTGATTGGGCTAGCCGAACACCCGGGTTAATGCATGCTTGTGGACATGATGGCCATACAGCGATGCTGTTGGCTGCGGCAAAGGACCTGGCACAAGATAGCCAATTTGATGGCACTTTGCATTTGATTTTTCAACCTGCCGAAGAAGGTGGAGGCGGTGCGCTGCGCATGATGCAAGATGGTTTGTTCGACCTCTTCCCTTGCGATGCAATTTTTGCCATGCACAACATGCCTGGTGTGCCTGCTGGTCACTTTGTATTTCGCGATGGGCCTGCTATGGCCTCTAGCGACTATGTCACGATTCGTGTGCAAGGCATAGGCGGCCACGGTGCCATGCCACATCGTTGTGCAGATCCGCTTGTCGCAGCATCGTCGATTGTGTTGGCATTGCAAACTGTGGTGTCACGCAATGTCGACCCATTAGAAACTGCCGTTGTCACTGTTGGTGCCATGCACGCCGGTCAAGCGAACAACGTCATTCCAGCATTGGCAACTTTAGAGTTGAGCGTGCGCGCACTCACGCCCGACGTTCGACGACTCCTTGAAAAACGTATCAAAGCTTTGGTGGCAGCACAAGCTGAGAGTTTTGGTGTAACGGCAGAGGTAGATTGGAAACCTGGCTATTGCGTATTGGTGAATTCACCCAAAGAAACCGACTTCGCCAGGCAAATCGCGTTAAACATGGCTGATGCAAACAAAGTCACCCTCCAAGGCCCAGCTATAACAGGCAGCGAAGACTTTGCATTCATGCTCGAGAAAGTGCCCGGCAGTTACTTATTAATAGGTAACGGTGATGGCGATTCTGCTGGCGCATGCATGGTCCACAACCCTGGCTATGACTTCAATGACGACAACATCGTTGTTGGCGCAACGTATTGGGTGAATTTAGCAAAGACTTTTTTACAGATGAACCCACACCCTATGCCAGCAAATGAGCTTGCATACACGGTGTAACTTGACTTAATTTTAAAGTTTCGAAAGACCACAATCATGAAAACAAACGCAATCGTTGGCGGCGGAATTACGGGTGTGACTACTGCATATGCGCTTGCAAAGCGCGGTTTCGCTGTGACACTCTTTGAGCGACATCGCTATGCAGCCATGGAGACTTCGTTTGCGAATGGGGGGCAACTATCGGCATCCAATGCTGAAGTTTGGACCCATTGGTCAACCATATTAAAAGGCATGAAGTGGATGCTCAAAAAGGATGCCCCACTCTTGGTCAACCCAAAACCAAGTTGGCACAAGCTGTCATGGTTTGCAGAATTCATAGCGGCTATGCCTTCCTATGAAAAAAATACGGTCGAAACTGCGCGTTTAGCAGTTGCTGCACGCGAGCACCTGTTTGCATGGGCTGATGCCGAAGGCATCGATTTCGACCTTAAAAAGCAGGGCATCTTGCATATTTACCGAGACAAAAAAGGGTTTGATCATGCAGGAAAAGTGTCTCAACTGCTAGCCACAGGTGGCCTTCCCCGTTACGCAGTGACACCGCAAGAAATGAAAGCCATTGAACCCACCTTGGCAGGTAACTATTACGGTGGTTACTTTACAGAAAGCGACTCAACAGGCGATATTCACAAGTTCTCTCACGGATTAGCGGAAGCTATTGGACGGCTGGGTGTACGTACGCTCTACGACCAGGACGTTATATCTGTCAGCAGCAACAATTCACAAGCAGTCATTACTGTTAAACAGCAAGACGCGCAACCTGCGGTGCATACGTTTGACAGCGTGGTTATTTGCGCTGGTGTCGCCAGCAAGCAATTTGCCGCACAACTGGGTGACCGAGTCAATATTTATCCCGTCAAGGGCTACTCCATCACTGTGAATCTTCTGGATGCAGAGAGTCAAGCTGGCGCGCCCAATGTCAGTCTGTTAGATGATGAAACAAAGCTAGTCACTAGCCGTCTGGGTATTGACCGCTTCCGAGTTGCGGGAACAGCAGAGTTCAACGGTTACAACAAAGATATCCGCGCTGATCGCATTCAACCTCTGGTGCGTTGGGTACAAGAATGCTTCCCCAAGATCAACACCCGATCTGTGATTCCTTGGGCAGGACTGCGCCCCATGATGCCCAATATGATGCCCCGCGTTGGTAAGGGTAGTGCAGCCAACGTGTTCTACAACACGGGCCACGGGCATTTGGGCTGGACTTTATCTGCAGTCACAGCCGATATGGTCGCCGAAATAATTGCCTCACCCGCAAACGTAGCTCGCACGTTGACACCCGTTTTGGCATAACTGTCGTTTGTTCTACCAGGGTATTTCAACGCCCTTGTAATCAACAAAATAAGCGCCTGTCTTGGAGGGTAGCGTTTTCATAGCTGAAAGCATCCCAAGAACAGATTCATGCGGTTCCAAAATTTGGCTATGGGAACTTACAAAAGGTTGAGAGAGTTTGGACCTGACTGTTCCGGGCTGAAGTGCAACTACACGTAGAGTGGCATTCTTGCGCTGTAGCTCCAGCGCTGCAGTTTGCAACATCATGTTAAGTGCTGCTTTTGAAGCACGATAGCCATACCATCCGCCTTTTTGGTTGTCCGCAATACTTCCTACACGCGCCGAGAGCTTGGCATATGTAGAAGCCCCTCTGGCCAACAAGGGGGCAAAGTGACGTATCAATAAGGCAGGTCCGACAGCATTGATACGGTAGGCTTGGATCAAATGGTCTGCATCCACATTGCTGAGTGATTTCTCTGGACCAACACCATTCATCTCTAACGCTCCCGTGGCGTCAATGATGATTTCATACGGTCCATGGACACTTGAAATTGAAGCTTGTAAACGTATAGATTCAGAATCCAATAGGTCAAAGTTACTGCTGGACTTTCGCGACACGGCCTCTACAAACATGCAATTAGGGTCTGAGCGCAACGCGTCAACAAAGGCTTGGCCAATCCCACCGTTCGCGCCAATGACGAGGGCCTTGTAATGGCCAGATGCGAAGAGCGGATAATTTTCGAGCATAGGTGTAATGCGATAGCGTTGCGTCGTGAAGAATGAAGAATCTAACAGCAAAGGTATGGTTTTTAACGTCTCCCATGAAATTAACGCACCTAATTATTCATAATCTACGCAACATTCAAATGATGTACGCAAACCTAAGGTCCTCGATGAAATCTTCTGCAACTTTTAAAGGTAATAAACAGAGCTTACCGAGCAAGCCTTGCAAAGCATGTGGCCGTGATATGACATGGCGCAAAGCTTGGGCTAAGAATTGGGATCAGGTACTTTATTGCTCGGATGCTTGTCG
>Ga0114975_10003488_pt1 | contig 10497 bp, 7 predicted proteins | sample S_130626_EF_Meta_FD_87031 | JGI IMG/M metagenome (GOLD analysis project Ga0114975, IMG submission 87031) | Freshwater microbial communities from Lake Simoncouche, Canada to study carbon cycling - S_130626_EF_MetaG | ecosystem: Environmental > Aquatic > Freshwater > Lake | place: Lake...
AAGTTGCAAAGGAATACATTAGCGCCGGCGACATCTTCCAAGTAGTTCTTTCGCAACGGTTTGATATTGACCTCACAGCCGATCCATTTGATGTGTATCGAGTACTTCGCCAGGTGAACCCAAGCCCGTACATGTATTTCCTGCGTCAGCCTGATCTCACCATTGTTGGTGGGTCTCCAGAACCTCTCGTGCAATTGGTGAATGGGCGTGTGGTGTCTCGCCCGATTGCCGGAACACGTAAGCGGGGAATTGATGACGAACACGACAAGCGACTTGCTGGCGAATTGCGTGAAAACCCGAAAGAAGTTGCAGAACACATCATGCTGGTTGACTTGGCCCGTAACGATGTTGGCCGAGTCTCAACATTCGGATCAGTTCAAATGGATGAACTGATGACACTTGAGCGGTACAGCCATGTGATGCATCTCACGTCACAAGTTTCTGGCGACTTGAAGCCTGGTCTGGGCCCGATTGACGTGTTGCGTGCAACATTGCCGGCCGGCACTGTTAGCGGTGCGCCAAAAGTTCGTGCAATGGAAATCATCGATGAATTAGAACCTGTCAAACGTGGACCTTATGCAGGTGTTGTCGGGTATGTGGACTTCTCGGGGAATCTCGATACAGCTATAGCGATCCGCACAATGTTCGTAGGACCAAAGTTTGCAAGTTTGCAGGCCGGTGCCGGAATCGTTGCCGACAGTGACCCTGCTGATGAAGATTTGGAATGCGAGAACAAAGCACGTGCATTGCTCGCCACCATTCCGGCAGCAGAACGAATGACTCAGCGTCGAAAAGAAGCAGGAACAACAGCATGACGAACATTGTCAGGGCCGATATTGCGCGTGAGGTTGTCATTGTTCAAGGAGATGATGCTCAAACCTTCTTGCACTCACAGCTTGCCAACGACATCACATCTTTGGCTATTGGTGCTAGCACTCATAGTTTGTTACTTGAGCCAACTGGTCATGTATCAGCCATTGTTCGCGTGGTTCGCCATGAAGACACTGTGTTTACTCTTGATGTTGATGCAGGTTTCGCAGATGCAGTAATTGTGCGGTTGCAACGATTCGTCTTACGTGCAAATGTCACAATGCGTCGCAGTGATTGGGTAGTCAGAGCTTTTCGTGGACCCGATGCAGTGCACGAAATAGGCGTTGGGCCCGGTCGTGCAGTTCCATATTGGGGTTCGGCAGATGAAATTGACGTTGTCGGCGATGCCTCGCAAGTACCAACACTGGGAGAACAGACAGAGCCTGAACGAATTGACTATTCCCGTGCAGATGCTCGTTGGCCAAAACTTGGTGTCGATGTTTTGGTTGGTGACATTCCTGGCACAACCGGAGTCTTGTCAGTTGCCGTAAGTTTTACTAAGGGTTGTTACCCAGGTCAAGAACTTGTTGAACGAATGGATTCCCGCGGAACGATGGCGCCAGTTGTTGTGCGCGCTTTGCCACGTGATGGTCTCGGAGTTGGTGCTCGAGTGATGGAGAATGACCAATCGGTAGGCACCGTTACATCAGTCGGTGCTCACATTGCGCTTGCGCGCATCGGGAGAACTTCAACAGTTGGCGAACCACTCGTCTGACATATCGCTTCGACCGCGTAGTTGATCAAAGTCCGTGCAATGGTTGAACAGAATCTGAAAATGGCCTGAGTCAATTTGTGACTGTTCGGAAACGTGTAGCCATCTCACTGCCAATGAATGGTCTCCAAGTTTCATCGCACTGCGTGCGGCAATAAATGCGTTGGAGTCGGCGGGGCATAGGCGATACGCCTCAGTGGAGAACCACAAAGCTTTAGATGCGTTTCCAGCAGATAAAAGACCGCCGGCAATCATTGCGTCGAACTCTGGATCTCCTTCAGGGGCAAGTGCAGGATTCAATAAAAACTTCTTTTGGCGCTGTGGAGCAGCAATGGTTTGATACTGCATGAACAGCATGAACACGAGTAGTGGGGCCAATTCTGTGTTACCGCTCACAATGCACAGTCCAAACAACAGTGCAGTTACTCCCGCGCTTGATTTCAGAACAATGTCGTTGCCTCGGCCTGGCATGAAGTGTTCAACAATGCTTGCAACGAATGCTCCACCATCAAGGGGAAGGAGTGGCACAAGGTTCAGAACACCTAATGCGATGCCAGCCCACCAGATGGAAATAGTTGCATCACTGATGGTGATGTCTGCCCTGCTGAACGGGTTGGTGCTGTTCAGCAACAACACTGCGATAGCAGAAACAATTTGTAGTGACGGCCCGGCAACTGCAATGCGGGCTTTCTGTCCCCATGTCAGAGGAGTGCGCGGTTCATACGCGGCATATGCGACCATGAAATCAAGTGATATTGATGCGGTGCAGCCAGACATACGAGCTGCAAGCGCATGTCCTAGTTCGTGAATCAGCGTGAATATGCCGACCGCACCTGCCATCCAGAGTCCGAGTGGATACGGGTAGAGGAAAACCAAAAAGGCAAGAAATACACCAAAACCAGGCTTTATGGTTGTGGGGAAGCCAAACACATTGAATACATTGCGCACAGAATGGCGTGTGGGGCTTCTCATGTCACAAGTGTATTGAAGAGAGCCCAAAAGCCCTGTGCGCCTAGACTTTAGGCGTGTCATACGTTTATGCCTTCGATCACAAACACCGTCGCTCGCCTATGGAGTACAAAGATCTCCTCGGTGGAAAGGGTGCCAATCTGGCCGAGATGATGAGCGTGTTGAACTTGCCTGTTCCACATGGTTTCACTATTAGTACTGATGCGTGTCGCGATTACATGCACGGCGGGTGGCCAAAGAGTCTTTCTGATGAAATGACAAAGCATGTTGCTGCATTAGAAAAAAAGATGGGGCGCAAGTTGGGGGACTCTAAAGACCCGCTACTTGTTTCAGTTCGCTCAGGCGCAAAGTTTTCAATGCCCGGAATGATGGACACTGTTTTGAACCTTGGTCTGAATGACAAGAGCGTCGTAGCGTTGGCTACAACAACAAATAACGAACGATTTGCCTATGACTCATATCGTCGTTTTATTTCAATGTATGGCCGCATTGTTCTCGGTCTTGATGGCGCAATCTTTGAACATGCCCTCGATGCGGCAAAGGAAGTTGCTCGGGCAAAGACAGATGCCGATATTCCAGCATCCGCTTTGAAGGAACTATGCGAGGTCTATAAGAAAGCAGTGGCTACGGCCACGGGCAAGCCATTTCCACAAGACCCCGCAAAACAACTACGTGGTGCAGTAGAGGCTGTTTTTCGTTCCTGGAATGGTCCACGCGCTATCGCATACCGAGTGAGAGAAAAGATCAGCCACGAACTGGGCACGGCGGTCAATGTGCAAGCCATGGTCTTCGGCAATCGCGATGAGAATTCAGGCACGGGTGTCGGGTTCACACGCAACGCTGCAACTGGTGACTCAAAACCGTATGGCGACTTCTTAGTAAACGCACAAGGGGAAGATGTAGTTGCAGGTATTCGCAATACCGAAGATCTCAACGCACTGAAGAAGAAGTTTCCAAAGATTCATTCTGAGTTGATGGAGATCTTCGCGCGCCTCGAACGTCATTACAAAGATATGTGTGATACTGAGTTCACAATTGAGCAGGGCAAGTTGTGGATGTTGCAGACACGTGTCGGTAAACGCACTGGTGCAGCTGCCTTACGAATGGCTGTCGAGATGACAAAGCCAACTGGCGTAGGCAAGAAGGCGTGGAAGATTTCGAAGACGGAAGCCATTACCCGAGTTGCAGCAGATCACCTAGACCAGGTGTTGCACCCACAGTTCGCTACGAAATCAAAGAGTATTGCGAAAGGTCTTGCAGCATCTCCCGGCGCAGCAGTAGGTCAAGTCTTTTTCACCGCTGACCGTGCAGAAGCAGCGGCATTATCGGGCAACGACGTCATCTTGGTCCGCGCAGAAACCAGCCCAGAAGATGTTCACGGCATGATGGTTGCCAAGGGCATTCTCACATCACGTGGGGGTCTTGTTAGTCACGCAGCCGTAGTTGCTCGCGGATGGGGCACTCCGGCAATTGTTGGCGCTGAATCGGTCAAGATTTCTGGTGATTCATTTACGGCAAATGGAGTCACCGTGAAAGAGGGTGACTGGCTTTCGCTAGATGGAACTACGGGCGAAGTGATGCTCGGACAACTTGCCTTGATGGACTCAAAACCACCGAAGGAATTTGACACCATTTTGAAATGGTCCGATGAGGTTCGCAAGGGCAAGATGGATGTTCGTGCCAACGCCGACACCAAAGAAGATGCAAAGAAAGCCCGCGAGATGGGAGCGCAAGGAATCGGACTCTGTCGCACGGAGCACATGTTCCTTGCTGCAGACAGATTGCCAGTTGTCCGTCGAATGATTCTTGCGAGTACACCAGCAGAAGAAGCAGCTGCCCTTGAAGAACTACGCAAAGTCCAGAAGAAGGATTTCGTGGCTCTGTTGAAGGAAATGTCAGGGCTTCCCGTCACGGTGCGACTTCTTGATCCGCCCTTGCACGAATTCTTGCCACACGTCAATGAGTTGGAAATCAAAAAGGCAACAACTGGCCTCGATGCTGAAGAAGAAACTCTCTTGCGTGCTGCACATGAGTGGAGCGAAGTGAACCCCATGTTGGGAACTCGTGGTGTTCGTCTCGGCGTCATTAAACCTGGCCTCTATGCAATGCAAGTGCGCGCGCTGATGGAGGCTGCAGACGAAATTGCTGCCAAGGGGTATGAACCAATTGTCGAAATCATGATCCCGCTCACCGTCACACGAGAAGAATTAGCGCTCGCTCGCAGTTGGGTAGAGGAAGTGCTTGCTGACATCAATTCACGACCAGCCCCGAAGGCGAAGAAGGGCGAGAAGTCAATCAAGCGTCCAAAGGTCTCTATCGGAACCATGATTGAGACTCCACGAGCTGCATTGCGCGCAGACGAATTAGCCGAGGTTTCTGATTTCTTTAGTTTCGGAACTAATGACCTCACACAAATGACATTCGGATTTAGCCGTGACGATATTGAAAGCCGCATGATGCCGGCATATCTAGATGCCGGCCTCTTGAAGCGCAATCCCTTTGAGACAATTGATCAGAGTGGTGTTGGTGAACTTGTGTTCATCGCTGCCGAACGCGGTCGCAAGGTGAAGCGTGGACTCAAGCTTGGTGTCTGTGGTGAGCATGGTGGCGACCCAGAGTCAATCGGCATGTTTTATCGCGCTGGGCTGAACTATGTCAGTTGTTCTCCATACCGGGTGCCCATTGCGCGGTTGTCGGCAGCTCACGCTGTCATCGGTGGTGCCAAGACAGAGACGAAATAGGCAACTATTATTTTCCAAATGTTCTCCCTTGGGTCACTTGTTTCTTCTAGTGCTGGTTCATCTAGCGGCAAGGTTGACCTCATTATTGAGGGTTGGCACTGGCCAGTACTTCTGTCGGTTATAGGAGCAATGCTTCTCATTGACATTCTGGTTGTTCACCGCAATGCACATGAGATTCACACAAAAGAAGCGGCTATTGAATCTGCAGTGTGGATCAGCGTTGGCTTACTGTTTGGTCTCGTCATGTTGTGGGAGTTCGGCTCAGCAGCAGCGGGCGAGTACATGGGCGGGTACCTGATTGAGAAGAGTCTCAGCGTTGACAATGTGTTTGTATGGGCTGTTCTCTTCACACATTTCCAGGTGCCAAAGATGTATCAGCACCGTGTTCTCTTCTGGGGAATCTTTGGTGCCCTTGCCATGCGTGTCGGGTTCATTTTTGCCGGTGTAGCCATCATTAACTCATTCAAAATCACGTTGATTCTGTTCGGTCTTTTCCTTCTGTATTCAGGTATCAAATTGCTACAGACCCACGATGATGGTTTTGACCCTGCGAAGAGCAAAGCAATGAAGGTATTTCATCGTTTTGTTCCCTCGACCGACAAACTCGACGGGCAGAAGTTGTTTACCAAGGAGAATGGAAAGAGGCTGGCGACACCCCTTCTTGCAGTCCTTGTCCTGGTGGAAATCACTGACGTCATCTTTGCTGTTGACTCTGTGCCCGCTGTTTTGGCTGTGACTAACGAGCAATACATCGCGTTTGCGTCGAATGCCTTCGCAATCTTGGGTTTACGAGCGCTGTACTTCCTCCTTGCTGACATGAGGGACCGCTTCCAGTACCTACAGACAGGTCTCGGCGTCATCCTGGCGTTTGTCGGTATCAAAATGACCTTGTCGTATTGGTGGCATATGCCCATCGCGGCGTCGTTGTCGGTCATCGCCATGATTCTTACGGTCTCGATTGTTGCCTCGCTTCGATCCACACCAAAGACGCAGTCGTAGGTCCCCTCACGGGGCACTAATGTCGTGCCATGGGCATTGCTGAGGACGACATTCAAAAGGTCAGGTCCTCTGTCACTTTGTCCGACGTGGTTTCCCCATATTCACAACTGCGCCGTACTGGCCGTAGCCAAGTCGGTCTGTGCCCATTTCATTCCGAGCGTTCGCCATCTTTCAGTGTGAACGACGAGACGGGCCGTTACATGTGTTTCGGTTGTGGAGCTAAAGGTGATGTCTTTACCTTCGTGCAACAGATGGAACATCTGGATTTTGTGGGTTCCGTTGAACGCATAGCGAGTAAAGCCGGAATCGAGCTGCGATATACATCGGGTGCAGGAAATGGTGAACGCAAGCACCGCAAAGAATTGCAAGCTCTGATGGAACGTGCGGTTGATTGGTATCACGCACGTCTTCTTGAATCACCTGATGCGCGAGCTGCTCGTGAGTATTTGCGTGACCGTGGCTTAGCCGGAGACGTTGCTCGGTCATTTCGTCTCGGTTGGGCGCCTGATGAATGGGATGCTCTTAGTTCGTCTCTCGGAGCAACGCCAGCAATGTTGGCTGAAGTAGGCCTTGGGTTTGTTAACAAAGCTGGCCGTTTGCAAGATTCCTTTCGTGCCCGAGTCATGTTTCCCATCTTTGACGAGAACGGCGCAGCTGTAGCTTTCGGTGGTCGCATTCTTCCTGGCTCAACAGACCCAGCGAAGTACAAGAACTCCACCGAAACTCCGGTGTACATAAAATCACGCACCTTGTATGGCTTGAACTGGGCAAAAGGCAATGTGGTGAAAGAAGATCGTGTCATTGTGTGCGAGGGCTATACCGATGTCATTGGTTTTCATCGCAGCGGGCTTGCAACTGCTGTTGCGACATGCGGCACTGCGCTCACCGAAGATCACGTCAAGCTAATGAAACGCTATGCGCGCAACGTTGTGTTGGCGTTTGATGCCGACGCTGCTGGTCAGGGCGCAACGGACAAGTTTTATGCGTGGGAAAAGAAATATGACATCTCGGTTTCTGTTGCTCAGTTTCCAGCAGGCAAAGATCCTGGTGAACTTGCAAGCTCCGACCCCGACGCGTTGACACGCGCAATCAACGATGCGATGCCATTTCTTGGTTTCCGTCTGAAGAGATTGTTCGATGCCAATCCGTTGCGCTCGCCAGAATCACGTGCTCGGCTAGCGGGTAAAGCCATGGAACTGGTGAATGAGCATCCTGATTCAAACGTTCGTCGTTTGTATGCGGGTCAAGTGGCAAGCCATACTGGTGTCTCGGCTGCTGACCTAGTGAAAGTTGCAGATCGGGGAGGCTCTGCGCCAGTAGTTATCGCAGCTCCTGTTCAGCAAGCAACAGAGGGTGCTGGTTTTGTCGCGCTATCTCTGCTGATTCATGAATGGGACACCATTGCGCCATGGTTGATTGAAGAACTTTTCCCCGATGATCCTTCTCGCGAAGCATTTCGCGCCATTGCTACCGCAGATGGCGACGTGCATGTTGCCTTGCAGTCTGTTCAACCCGATGCAGCTGACATTATTGAGCGAGCAGCGGTGTATGACATTGACGCTGATCCGTTAGTTGAATCTCGTGCTCTTATTTCAGCCGCTGTTCGACGAGAGCTCTCACGACGTCGACTTGGCTCTGACATTGAGCAGATTCAAAACGATCGCATGGTGCGCAATGCCCTTGAGGACCTGAATAAACATGACAAAGCGCAAAATGCAGCGGTGATTCTGCTGCAGTGGCTCGCCCAGGTGGCTCAGGCAGCCACATGACCCGCCGGTCCACCATCGTGCTGCCGCATCCGTCTGTCGATGCCGCCGAGTGGGCCACACTGCTTGCGTCGCGGTCAGAGGATGGGACCGTTGATCCCAACACCGTTGCCCACGTTTTCAGAAATGTGGAACTGAATCCGGAAATGATTCGTCATATCGAATCAGTGTTACTTGAAGCAAAAATCTCCATCGCCAAAATCGAACCTGATATCTCAGGCGAAATTGAAATACCCGCACCACGCCCACTAAAGCTGGTGCCACCAAAGGTCACCGCACCCCGCGTGTTGGCTGGGGAAGCTGGTGATGCAGTGCGCATGTATCTCGGTGAAATCGGCCAGGTGGCATTGCTGTCGGCAGATGACGAGAAGAGGCTCGGTCGCGCAATTCGTACCATGCAGGAAGCAAAGGCTCGTTCAGCCGACGGCGCATTAACTGCAACTCAGCGTCGTGAACTACGCAACATCATGCGAGAAGGAGAAGAAGCATTTGAACACCTGATTACGGCCAACCTACGCCTGGTGGTTTCAATTGCCCGTAAGTACGACGGCCGTGAACTGCAACTTCTCGACCTCATTCAAGAGGGAAACATCGGCCTCATGCGGGCTGCAGAGAAGTACGACTGGGAAAAAGGATTCAAGTTCTCAACATATGCCACGTGGTGGATTCGCCAATCAATGATGCGGGCTATGGCTGACCAAGGGCGAACCATTCGCGTTCCTAGTCATGTAGTCGAAATGCTGAATCGCATCACAAAAGCCGATCGTGAACTCAATGTTGAATTGAAGCGTGAGCCAACATATGCAGAACTCGCAGAGAGAACTCTCATTCCTGCTGAAAAGATCGAAGAGTTAAAACAAATTTCCTCCGTCACAATCAGTCTTGATGAACCGGTCAGTAGTGATGAAGACTCCACAACATGGGGCGACAAGTTTGGTGGTGACACCACAGATTCGCCAGCAGATGTAGCACAGCGCCGTGAACTTGTTGACGCAATCTCTCTTGAACTTGATCATTTGCCAGATCGTGATCGTCGCATCATTGACAAGCGCTTTGGAATCTCAAGTGGCGAGCCACAAACGCTCGACGATGTGGCCAAGCAAGAGGGCGTTACTCGTGAGCGAATCCGTCAGATTGAACAAAAGACCCTTGCCCGCCTGCGTCACCCGATTAACAGCCAGCGGTTGCGTAGTTACCTCGAATCTGACTAGATCTATGGCCTTGGGCACTGGGCGCCCTCGCTGGTAGCCTTTGGGTTCCCTTCCGGGGTAGCTCAGTTGGCAGAGCAACGGACTGTTAATCCGTTTGTCGTGGGTTCGAGCCCCACCCCCGGAGCCAGTCGCACCTCTAACCTCGGTCGACTTCCGGGCCCATAGCTCAGTTGGTTAGAGCAGGGGACTCATAATCCCTTGGTCGCAGGTTCGAGTCCTGCTGGGCCCACCATTAATCGTCGTCGCCGCCACGTTCGTTTTCATGCTCGCCATCTTCGTCGTCATCTCCTGAGAAGGGAACGCTTGGCTTGGTTGGATTGGTAGCGGGCTTCATTGTGTTTGGTGGAGCGATGGGCTCTGAAGTCACGCTGACAGATACTTTTCCATCCGCAAGTCGAGCGAGGAATTCGATGCGCGTTCTTGATGAAACGAAAGGCACTTTTACATCACCGTTAGGTAGGTCTTGCGCCGGTTCGGAAGACCAGCCTGCCGCAGGAAGTACGTTGCTGACGGCGATTGCTCCAGAGCTCATGTCAATAACGACTGAACCAGATGTTCCGACCTGGTAGGTCGTGGTGTTGTTGTTCAACACAGAGGACTGAACTTTTGTGGACTGTTCAGCCACTTGACCAGGGACAGAGATTGTTGCATTGACTGCTGGCGCGCCAGAAGGGTCTACAACAGTTGACGTGATTGAAGAAGAAGTGCTGAGAACGCTGGAATTGACTGCGTAGGCAGCTGCCCCTGCGGCAAGTACCCCTGCAATAGAGAGGGCGGTTGTTAGTCCTACCTTCATGATGTGCTCCTTTGTGGGCCGGTGGCCCTTGTTCATCACAGTACGGGCTCGAAATGCATGGAATGGTGCGGTGTTATCCAAGATTCATCCAAATCCAAAGCCGAGCGTTAGGTCAAGAGCCGTGAAAGAGGCACAATGGGGTTGTGAAGGTCCTGCTTGTTGAAGACGATCCTGCAATTGCTGGCTCCGTGACAACGTCGCTGTCAAACGCTGGCATGAACGTGCATCATTCTGCAACTGGCGTTGATGCGATTATCGCTGCGAAGGCATTCGAGCCAGAAGTCATCCTGATGGATCTTGGTTTACCTGACATGGATGGTCTTGACGTTTCGAAAAGCATTCGCGAATTTTCATCAGTACCCATCATCATTGTTAGTGCACGTGGAGATGAATTAGATCGGGTGCTTGGTTTAGAACTTGGTGCAGATGATTA
>Ga0114975_10003490_pt1 | contig 10495 bp, 10 predicted proteins | sample S_130626_EF_Meta_FD_87031 | JGI IMG/M metagenome (GOLD analysis project Ga0114975, IMG submission 87031) | Freshwater microbial communities from Lake Simoncouche, Canada to study carbon cycling - S_130626_EF_MetaG | ecosystem: Environmental > Aquatic > Freshwater > Lake | place: Lake...
ATGTTGTCGGCGGCGGTGACCCGGCCCAGACGCCGCTCGACGGCTCGGCGCAACGTGTGCGCCTGATCGAAGCCGTTGGCGAATTTCTGCACCGCCTGTTGCGCCAGTTCGAGCAAACGCGATACGTTGCGAACCCGCTGCTGCGCCGCCAATTCGCCACCCGCCAGGTCGGCGGCGTCGGTTTCTTCGGACACACCGCGCCGTTTAATCTCGCCCAGGCGATGATGTAGCGCTTCGATCAAAAGCGCGCGCCGCTTGGGGTTGTCGAGCAGATCGTCCTGCAGGTAGGGATTGCGCTGCACGACCCAGATGTCGCCCAGCACCTCGTAGAGCATGCGGGCGGAACGCCCGGTACGCCGCTCGGCGCGCAGTTCGTCGACAATTTGCCAAGCCTCTTGGCCCAGTAGACGCAGCACGATCTCGCGATCGGAGAACGAGGTGTAGTTGTAGGGGATCTCGCGCACCCGGTGATCGCTGGCGCCGGTGATCGCGGCGGAACCAAACGAGGCAGATGCTTTAGCGCGAAGGGGCGGGATGATGAGGGGAGCATTCATATCCCAATTCTAGCTGATGGACCCCGCCAAACCACTGAAAAACCCACAGCTAATCAGGCCTTTGCAGGACAGCGACGGTACAATGTTGACCACCATGGATAGCTCAAAGCCGATCGAGGCGACGGATTACCTCAAGCGCATTCTCACCGCCCGAGTCTACGAAGTCGCTCAAGAGACGGCTTTGGAAGACGCGCCGCAACTCTCCAGTCGCCTTGGCGTGCGCGTTCTGCTCAAGCGCGAAGACCTCCAACCCGTTTTTTCATTCAAGCTGCGCGGCGCCTACAACCGCATGGCGCGACTGAGCGCGGCGCAACGCGCGCGCGGGGTCATTGCCGCGTCAGCCGGCAACCACGCCCAAGGGGTCGCGCTGTCCGCACAACGCCTCGGATGCCGAGCGGTCATTGTCATGCCGACCACCACCCCCACATTAAAGGTTGAAGCGGTGCGCCGGCGGGGCGCCCAAGTCGTTCTGGCCGGCGACTCTTACAGCGACGCCTACCGCCACGCACTGACCCTGCAAAACCAAGAAAACCTAACCTTCGTGCACCCCTTCGACGACCCCGATGTCATCGCGGGCCAGGGCACGATCGGCATGGAGTTACTGCGCCAACACACCGGCAGACTCGACGCGATTTTCGTCGCGATTGGCGGGGGGGGCCTGGCTGCTGGTATCGCAACGTATGTCAAGCAATTGCGCCCTGAAGTTCGCGTCATCGGGGTACAAACGCTGGACTCGAACGCGATGGCGCTGTCGATCTCAGCAGGCTACCCAATCGAACTGCCCGATGTCGGACTGTTTTCGGACGGCACTGCCGTCAAACGCGTGGGCGACGAAACCCTGCGCCTGTGCAAGGCCTTCGTGGACGAGATCATTCTGGTCGACACCGACGCGGTCTGCGCGGCGATCAAGGATGTCTTTCAGGAAACCCGTTCCATTCTCGAACCCGCCGGCGCATTGGCCATCGCCGGACTCAAGGCGTGGGTCGAGCGCGAACGCGCGGGGGCGCTCAAAGCCCCACCGACGGTTCCTCCCGCAGGACGGCCCGGCGCGGCAAGCGATTCCCTCCCGGTCGATTCACCGCCCGAGGGGCCCGTGGTCATTGCAGTCGCATGCGGCGCCAACATGAACTTCGATCGACTGCGTTACGTCTCGGAACGGGCGGAAATTGGCGAACACCGTGAGGCCGTTTACGCCATCACGATCCCCGAAGAACGCGGCAGCTTCCGGCGTTTTTGTCGTGCCGTTGGGCAACATCCCATCACCGAATTCAATTACCGGATCGCCGACTCGAAGCAGGCCCACCTGTTTGTCGGAATCTCGGTGACTGACCGCAAAGAGGCGGGCGCCATCGCGCAGGGTTTCAAGCAGCAAGGATTTGACACCATCGACCTGAGCGACGATGAACTGGCCAAACTGCATCTGCGCCATCTGGTGGGCGGACGTTCGGCCTTGGCGCACGACGAATTGCTTTATCGATTCGAGTTTCCGGAACGCCCGGGAGCGTTGATGCGCTTTCTTGATGCCATGAGCCCCGACTGGAACATCTCGCTCTTCCATTACCGCAACCATGGCGCCGATCCGGGCCGGGTGCTCGTGGGGTTGCAGGTGCCCGCAAACGACAAAGCGCAATTCGAGGGCTTCCTCGGATCAATGGGATACCCCTACTATGACGAAACGACACATCCGGCCTATCGTCTCTTCCTGGCCTGAGGCAAAATTGACGCCATGGGGTAACCGTCAAGTAAAATTGACAGATTAAAGTGTCACAATATCCTTACACATTTTCTCGCCGATCCATTACCTGAGCCTCACCGTATGGCGCTTCTCACCCTCGGACTGAACCACCTCACCGCGCCGCTGGCCCTGCGCGAACGGGTGGCGTTTCCGGCTGATCGGCTCAACGCAGCCTTGGCCGACCTGCGTGCCCTGCAACCTGGTGTGGTCTGCGAGAGCGCGATCCTCTCGACGTGTAACCGCACGGAAATTTACGCGGCAACCGATGCGCCCGACGCAGCGCGGGCAGCGATTGCCCGCTGGATCGCCGACCACCGCTCGGTGCCCGAGGGCGAACTGCGCGAGCACCTCTATGCCTTACCCGGCGAGGGTGCGGTTCGGCATGCGTTTCGGGTTGCCAGCGGCCTCGATTCCATGGTCTTGGGGGAACCGCAGATCCTGGGTCAGATGAAAGACGCCGCGCGGTGTGCGCAAGATGCCCAAGCGCTGGGCACGCATCTGCACCAGCTGTTTCAGCGGGCATTCGCCGTTGCCAAGGAAGTGCGCACCACGACCGAAGTGGGTGCCCATTCGGTCTCGCTGGCCGCCGCTGCGGTGCGTCTGGCACAGCGTATTTTCGAAGACATGAGTCAGACCCATGTGCTCTTTATTGGTGCTGGCGAAATGATCGAACTGGCCGCCGCCCATTTCGCGAGCCAGCGCCCGCTGTCGATTACGGTGGCCAACCGCACCGTCGAGCGCGCCGCCAAACTGACCGAGCGCCTGGCCGGACAAACCGGACGGGTGAGCACGATGGCGCTGGCCGAGCTACCCAATGCGCTGGAACGCTTTGATATCGTGGTCTCGTGCACGGCCAGCAGCTTGCCAATCATCGGTCTGGGCATGGTCGAGCGCGCCCGCCGCGCGCGCCGCCGGCGGCCGATCTTTATGGTCGATCTGGCGGTACCGCGCGATATCGAACCCGAGGTCTCTCGGCTTGGCGACGTTTATCTTTACACCGTCGATGATCTGGGGCGTGTCGTCCAGGCAGGCGTCGAGAGCCGGCGCTCCGCGGTCGTGCAAGCCGAAGCCATCATTGACAGCCGGGTACAGGGCTTCATGCAGTGGCTGACCGCGCGGCGCGCTGTGCCGGCGATCCGCGACCTGCACTTGCGGGCCGGGCAGTTGCGCGACGCCGAACTCGACAGGGCGCGCCGCATGCTTGCACGCGGCGATGCCCCCGAGGCGGTTCTTGAAGCACTCGCTGCTGCGTTGACGGCAAAGTTCATGCATGGCCCGGTCACGCTCTTGCAACAGCAAGGCGCGCCAGAGCAGGAAGATCCCCGTCAATGGGTCGACCGGCTCTTGCCCGGCGGCCGTTAGCCAAGGCCATCACCTCTTAACTGACCACTCATGAAGCCGTCCATGCGAGACCGGCTCGACCGGCTCGAGGGGCGGTTGGTCGAAATCGATGCCGCCCTTTCCGCCGAAGACGCGACCCAGAATCTGGACGCCTATCGCCAACTGATGCGCGAACACGCGGAGCTTGGCGAAGTCGTTGCGCAGTGGCGCGCGTGGCGCGCTGCGAACGCCGATCTGAACACCGCACGCAGCCTGCGCGAGGCCAGCGGGGGCGACCCGCAGATGCGCACCTTTGCGGAGGAGGAAGTTGATGCCGCCAACGCTCGGCTCGCCCAGTGCAGTGCCAGTCTGGAGCGCTTGCTGCTGCCGCGCGACCCCGACGATGGTCGCAACGCCTTCGTCGAGATCCGCGCTGGCACGGGTGGCGATGAAAGTGCGCTATTCGCGGGTGACTTGCTGCGCATGTACTTGCGCTTTGCCGAACAACGCAGCTGGCGCAGCGAAATCATTGCCGGCAATCCTTCCGACCTGGGTGGTTGGCGCGAAGTGATCGTGCGGATCGAGGGCGACAACGTCTATGGCTGCCTGAAGTTCGAGAGTGGCGGGCACCGTGTGCAACGGGTCCCTGAAACCGAAGCGCAGGGTCGCATTCACACCTCGGCGTGCACGCTTGCGGTGCTGCCCGAACCCGACGCACGCGAAGAGCTCAAAATCAACGCCGAAGATTTGCGGATCGATACGTTTCGGGCCTCCGGCGCCGGCGGTCAACACATTAACAAGACCGATAGCGCGGTGCGCATCACCCACCTGCCCTCCGGGCTTGTCGTTGAATGTCAGGACGATCGCTCGCAACATCGCAACAAAGACCGCGCGATGCAGGTCCTGGCGGCCCGTCTGCGTGACCGGGAACGGCGCGAACGCGAAGCGCGCGAGGCCGCCACCCGGCGCAGTCTGATCGGATCGGGAGATCGCAGCGAGCGGATTCGCACCTACAATTTTCCGCAGGGGCGGATCACCGATCACCGCATCAACCTGACCCTGCACAAGCTGGCAGCGGTGCTCGAAGGCGATCTGGATGATTTGTGCCTTGCGCTGGCCAATGTACATCAGGCTCAGCAGCTCAGCGCGCTGGCCGAGCGCCATGATTGAGCGCCATGATTGAGCGCCATGATTCAGCGCCATCATTGAGCGGCAAGATTGAAGCGCGTGATGGGCCGCGATGATGGCGACACGGTGCTGCCCCGTCTGACTGACCACTCGATCGCGGATGCCCTGGCACAGGCCACGACCGGCCATGCACTCGCACCCAGAGAAGGACCGGTTCTGCTGGCTCATGTCCTGCAACGCGGTCGGACCTGGCTGATCGCCCATGCAGACACGCTTTTGTCGCCAACGCAGCGGGCCCATTTCGAACGCTTGGTCCGGCGCCGCCAACATGGCGAGCCCTTGGCCTATTTGGTCGGCGAACGCGAATTCTTCGGTCACCGTATCGCGGTATCCCCGAGCGTCCTGATCCCGCGCCCGGAGACGGAACTGCTGGTGGAATGGTCGATCACGCAGTTGCTGCCCCGTGCCCACGTACTTGAACTGGCAACCGGTTCGGGCGCGGTTGCGATCGCTCTGGCACTGGCCCGTCCAGACTGTCAGATTTTAGCCACTGACCGATCGCACTGCGCTCTGGCGGTTGCGCGAGCGAATGCGCGGCGCCTGCTCGCGCAAACCCCTGGACAGTCGGCAGACCGCCTGCAGTTTGCGCAGGGCGACTGGTATGGGGCGCTCGATGGATCTGCGCAGCGCTTCGATTGCATCCTCGCCAACCCGCCCTATGTGGCGCAACAAGACCCGCATCTGCGGCAAGGTGACCTGCGCTTCGAGCCACCGGGCGCACTGGCGAGCGGCCCGCAGGGCCTGGATGCCATCGAGGTAATCGTGGCGGGCGCCGGCGCCCGTCTCAAACCTGGCGGTGCGCTGATGATTGAGCACGGCTATGATCAGGGCGGCGCGGTGCGAGCACTGATGCAGAAGGCCGGTCTGCAAAATGTCAGCACCCTGCGCGACCTCGCGGGACACGATCGTGTCAGCACTGGGGTACGATAAACGACTCATTCCAATGACCCTGAGAGAAACACCATGGACGCCAAGGAATTCATTCAAAACACAGTGACTGAGCACGACGTCGTGCTGTTCATGAAGGGCACAGCGCAATTCCCGCAGTGTGGTTTCTCGGGTCGCGCGGTTCAGGCGCTTAAAGGCGCGGGGGCAAAAAATCTCGTCACGGTGAATGTGCTCGAGGATGACGAGGTGCGTCAGGCGATTAAAGACTTCTCCAACTGGCCCACTGTTCCGCAACTCTACGTACGCGGCGAATTTATTGGCGGCTCCGATATCGTGGCCGAGCTGTTTGAATCGGGCGAGCTGCAGCAACTGCTCAGTGGCAGCGAGCCGAGCTGACCTGCATCGGCGGCCTTGCCGTTACCGCGAAACGATTGGCCACCGGGTACAGCCCCATGCCGCGCCGCCTGATCATTGCGATTACCGGCGCTTCGGGGGCCGTCTTTGGCGTGCGCCTGCTCGAGCTCGCCCGCGCCCTGGACAAGATTGAAACCCACCTGATCGTCTCGCCCGCGGGCTGGCTCAACATCGAGCACGAACTCGAGCGTCCGCGTGCCCAGATCGAAGCGCTTGCCGACATCGTGCACGCGCCACGCAACATCGGCGCCTCGATCGCATCGGGATCATTCAACGCCGAAGCCATGGTGGTCGCGCCTTGCTCCATGCGTACCCTGGGAGCAGTCGCCCATGGCTTGTCGGATAATCTGGTGGCGCGCGCCGCCGACGTCATGCTCAAGGAGCGCCGGCGGCTCATCCTGATGGTGCGCGAAACCCCGTTCAATCTGGCACACCTGCGCAACATGCTTGCGGTCACGGAGATGGGTGGGATTATCTTCCCGCCCCTGCCGAGTTTTTACCAACGCCCTGAATCGATCCAGCAGATGGTTGACCATACGCTGGGCCATGTCCTCGCCCTATCCGGTTTCACCAACCAACTTGCACCGCCGTGGCCGGGACTACAGAACTCGAACTGAAGTTCGCCTATACCGACGACGCCCACACTCGGCTGCTACGGGCCGGCTTTACCTCCGAAACCGCGTCGCGCAGCCTGCCCCTCTGGACCATCTATTACGACACGCCGAACGCCGCTCTGGCCAAGGCGCGGGTCGCGTTGCGGGTGCGCCGCACCCCAGAGGGGTTTGTGCAAACCGTCAAGGGCGAGGGCGACGTGCCTTTCGAGCGCTTTGAATTCGAACGGCCGGTGGCCTCCGACACCCCCGAACGCGATGCGCTGCCGCCACCCAATACGCATGCTGGCGCGATCGTACGCAAGCACTTTGAAGCGCTGCGCGCGCTCTTTGTCACCGACTTCCAACGCCTGAGCTGGCGCCTGCAACCCAACCGATCGCTGGTCATCGAGCTTTGTGTCGATGTCGGCCACGTCAGCGCCGAGCTGCCGCATGCGCAATCGGCTGAGCTGGGCGCCCTGCCCGGCTCCCGTAACGTCCAGTGGCCCATTCGGGAAATCGAAATTGAACGGGTCACGGGCTCGCGGCTCGGTTTTTTATGGTGGGCATTACGATTCGCCGCCCGCCATCGGCTGACCCTGTTGTTCCCCACCAAACATGAGCTGGGCTTGCGCTTGTGTGGACAACTGCCCCGCGTGGCCGCTCCAGTCAAAGGCCCGGTGACGACGCTGCATCGCCGCCAGACCATCGGCCAGGCGGCGGCGGCCGCGCTGCGCACCGACCTGACACATCTTCTTGCCAACATCGATCCACTTATACAGGGCGACGATCCTGAGGCCGTCCACCAGCTGCGGGTTGGTCTGCGCCGCATGCGCTCGAGCATTCGCTTTTTTGATCTGATCACCCGCGAGCTGCGCTGGGGCGAAGTCGACCAACGCGCCCAGGCGCTCGCAAGCGTGGCCGGACAAGCCCGCGATGTCGATGTCTTTGCGGCCGGCTTGCTGCAACAGGTGGGCAAAGCCTTCCCGAGCGACGCCGCAATGCTGGCAATCGGCAAAGCCGTCGAGCTGGCGCGCCACGATGCCCGTGAACGCACCCGCGACGCGCTCACGCATCACGCGGCCACCACCTTCGCGCTCACCGTGCTGTATCTGTGCGAACGCCTTGAAACGCACGCCCGACCACGCCGCGTCCGCCCAGCGCATACGGGAACCCCGGCGCCGATCGGCGAAGCAGCTCCCACCAGCGATCTGTCGGTCCAAGCAAGCCTTGCGATTAATCCTGCGCTGCAGGCGAATTCCCAAGAGACCCCTGCGCTCGAAGCCCCCTTAGCGCCCTACGCCGCGATCCAACTGCAAACGCTATGGCTGCGGTTAAAGAAACGCCTGCGCAAAGCCAAAACCCCGACCGACTGGCACCGGGCGCGCCTAGCGGCAAAAAGTCTGCGCTATGCGCTCGAACTGGCGATGCCCGTATTGCCGAAACAGAAAACCATGCAGCGGGTGCTCAAACGGCTGATTACGGTGCAGCAACGACTGGGTGATGAGCAGGACCAGGCCGTCGCCGTCACCATGACCCACCGCTTGGCGGGCCAAGCCCATCTCACGGTCGAGGAATCGACACGCGCGACCGCCCTCATTGAAGGTTGGACCGCGCGCAGTGCCACGCCCGCGGAAATACTCCACGGGCAGGCCCGCACGCTTGCGGCAAAGTTGCGTAAGGAGCTTGAGTCTCTCGTCTAAAACCGCACTGCGCAAGGAGCCGCCTTGAAAATTCTCATCGCCATCGACGGCTCGGAATTTTCATTGCGAGCCCTGCGTCGCGCACTAGAGCTGACCAGCCAGTTTCGTGAGCCGCCGGCGATCTGGCTGATTAATGTGCACGATGACGCAGCGCTGCACCATGCCTCACACTTTGTTGGCCGTAAAGCAGTCATGGATTACCTGCAAGAACAAAGCCAGGTCGACCTCGCCGCGGCCAAGGTTCTGCTGGGCGAAGCGGGCATCGAAGCCCATCAGATCATCCGCGTAGGCCATGTCGCCAAAGCGATCGCCGCCGCCGCCGCGGATGGTGACTTTGGCCTCATCGTCATGGGCACGAAAGGGCGTGGGGCCGTTGCAGACCTGCTGATGGGCTCTGTCGCGCAGCGCCTTGGCGCCTTGTCACCCGTCCCGGTTTTACTGGTGCCCTGAGGCGATCGGCTCAGCTGGGCTCAGATCTGGGCTCAGATCTGGGGTCGGATCTGGGGTCGGATCTGGGCTCAAATCGTGGTTCGGTTCGCGGCTCAGATCTCGGCTAGGGTCGCGGCTCAGATCTCGGCTCCGCCCCTGGCAATTGCATCGACCTTGCAGCCGTCTTGAATGCACTGGAAAACTTCGGCCCCGCCAAACTGAGTGTCGCAATACTGGAAGTTAATAAGGCCAGGGTCTCGCGCACCGCGAGGGTTTTGAGCGGCTGCTCGGGCCGCGCATCGGCATCGTTGATCAACGACTGACCCGATTCAACCAAACCCCTGACCTGCAGCCCAAGCAGCACGAAGCTCAGTGCTCGAGCCCGGATCTGCTGCTGGTTTTGCGGGGTCAATTTAGCCGAACGCTCGGCAAGATCTGGCGCGTTGGCCAACTCGATCAATTCGAGCGAGAGCGACGGCAAAATTTCACGCCAAAAGAAAACCAGCTCGCCAGGATCGGTAACCCCCCTGGTCTGCGCAAGTTGCTGGGCCAGCCGATCGCGTTCTGGTTCGTCAGCGTAGGCCGTTAAAACCGTCGTTGCCAACGACACATAGGCGAGAAGGACGCGCGCTGACTTCTCGTCGAAGCGCTTGATTTGCAAATCCAAGTTACCCCGCGGCGGGTCCAAATTGAGTCTACTTGGCGGCGCGTTCGGCGGGGCCGCCCAAACCGATTGCTGCGCGCTCGCGCTTGCTGGCAACAAAGCAACCGCGAGCCCGAAAATGATCGAATTTTTAGCGCTTAAACCGACTTTCAAGACGCCTCTACCTTGAATACCCCGGATGGGGTAATGATTATCGGGTTTTGTTCGACGCGGACCAAGTCAACCCCTTGGTGCAACAACTCGTTTCTCTGATTTATCCGCACCTGATTTTTCGATATGCTCAGCCGGGGGTGGCCAAAAAATTTCGAAACCGTTGCAGCGCGAGTTCGAGGCAATTGGGCATGGCCCTGCCCGCCGCCAAACAATCAGCAAGATTCTGATTTTAGGCGGAAGGGTTATTTACCGATTCTTAGAAAGAATTTTTTGAGTGGATTCATTTATGGCTACGATTTTTAGAAAACCGGTTCTGTCGCTGTGCCTGCTCGCAAGTATCGGCATGGTTTCGGGCTGCAGTCAGGTGTCCGAGCAAATTGCCGATCTGCTGCGCAAACCGACTCTGGGAGATTTGAACTCGCGCTTGGTCGAGCTGGCGAACAAAGACCAACTCGAAGAGGCCAGCCGCAAAGGCGAGCTTTATATCGAAAAATACCCGGACTTTGCGCCAGGGCTGCATCGGACCTTGGGCGAAATTTATTTGAATAAGGGCGACGCACAAGGCGCGGTCAGGCATCTTCAGCAGGCAGGGATGGCGTCGGGGTCAAGCGCCGAAAATGTGCCGAATCGCTCGAACGGGTCAATTCCAGAAAATGCCCCAGCCATGCGAGCGGTTGCGGCAACCCCGGCAACGCCGGCGGCACCGGCCCAGCCCGCGCCAGTGCCCAGCGCGATGGGGGCGGCAGTCGATGGCGCCTCGGCGACCGTCGGCGCCAATGGTCTTGAAGTCAGAGCCGGCAGCGCTGTCGCCATCCTGCCCAAATGAACCATTTGGCCGCTTGAGCAGTCAACATGGG
>Ga0114975_10003492_pt1 | contig 10484 bp, 8 predicted proteins | sample S_130626_EF_Meta_FD_87031 | JGI IMG/M metagenome (GOLD analysis project Ga0114975, IMG submission 87031) | Freshwater microbial communities from Lake Simoncouche, Canada to study carbon cycling - S_130626_EF_MetaG | ecosystem: Environmental > Aquatic > Freshwater > Lake | place: Lake...
AACTGATAAAGATTTCTATCGTCCTGAACATGCTCTGATCTATAAGGTCATTCAGCGTTTAGTTGGCGACAATCATCCCGCTGACGTCATTACTGTTCATGAGGCTGTTAAGTCCGAGCAGGGCGGTGACCTAGTTGGTATTGATTACCTCAATTCATTAGCGCAAAGCACTCCAAGTGCAGCTAACATTAAAGGCTATGCCGACATTGTTCGTGATCGTAGCATCCTGCGTCGCCTAATCGAAGTGTCTGACAATATTGTGAACTCGGCATTTGTTCCAGAAGGCCGTTCAGTGAGAACGCTTTTGGATGAAGCAGAGTCGCGCATTCTGCAAATTGGTGAAGAGGGCAGTCGCAAAGCCGACTACCTCGAGATCGAGCCATTACTTAAAACTGTTGTCGCTCGTATTGATGAACTCTACAACCGTCAGGGCGGAAGTGATATCACCGGTATTGCAACTGGCTTTATTGATCTAGATAAACAAACCAGTGGTCTGCAAAAAGGCGACTTGGTGATTGTTGCTGGTAGACCATCGATGGGTAAAGCACAGCCACTAGATGCCAAAGTAAAAACGGTTGACGGCTGGAAGTTGATGGGCGACTTGCTTTTTGGCGATCGCCTGGCCTCTGTAGATGGTCAGCATTCCATGGTGACTGGTGTCTATCCGCAAGGCATTAAACAGATTTACAAAGTCACTTTCTCTGATGGTCGTGAAGCTGAGTGCTGCGATGAACATCTCTGGCGCGTCATGTACCGCGATTGGGATGCGCCCAAAGTCATTAATACTGCGCGTTTAATGGAAATGCTTTCTTATGTTCGCTACAAGAACCGTCTGTGGATAGATCCTGTTTCAGGTGATTTTGGTCATTCAAATACATTGCCAATAAACCCTTGGGTGTTAGGTGCATTACTCGGTGATGGAACTCTGGCCTTATCTCACGGCAGCGTGATGTTCTCGACCAAGTCTCCGGAACTTATTGAGCGCATGAATGCTCTAGCTGGCTATGAGATGGAGCTGGTTCATGCCAACGCATATGACTGGAGATTGGTTTCTAAAGCCAGAATTTCTGCCAATGGCCAACGTCAGTCTGTACCAACAAGTTACTTCCGCTCTGCCTTACAAGATATAGGCGTTCTCGGCTGCAGAAGCTTTGATAAATATATTCCTGCGACTTATCTCGAGGCGAATAAGACTTCTCGTCTCGCGCTGTTTCAGGGCTTGATGGACACTGATGGCTGGATTGAGAAGTGGGGATCTATTCGTTTTTGTACGGCAAGTAAGCAATTATCAGAAGACGTAGCCTCTTTAGCTAGATCATTAGGCGGCTTTTGCTCAATCGCGCAAAAACAGTCAAGCTATACCTACAAAGGTGAGAAGAAGCAGGGTCGTTTAGCTTATGTTTTAAATATGAGTTTTGCTCCTGGCTTCCAGGTATTCACTTTGCCTGAGAAGAAAGAAAGACTCAGATCAACGTGGGATCGCCAACGCAGACTTACCTTTAAAAGTATTGAGCCATCCAGAGTGACTGAGGCTCAATGTATCTCTGTTAGCCACCCAGACAGAACCTACATAACAAATGATTACGTAGTGACCCACAACACTGCATTTGCCCTCAATATCGCAGAGAACGTTGCATTAGCCGAAGGCTTACCAGTCGTTGTTTTTTCAATGGAGATGTCAGGTGAGCAATTGGCATCCCGTTTATTAGGTTCGGTAGGTCGCGTGGACCAAAGTCGTATGCGTACCGGTAAGCTGCAAGATGACGAGTGGCCGCGTGTTACTGATGCCATTGCCCGCTTGAGTAATACCCAAATTTTGATTGATGAGACTGGTGCTCTTTCCAGTCTAGAGTTGCGTGCACGCGCACGTCGTATTGCGCGTAACTTTGGTGGAACACTTGGCCTGGTTGTGATTGATTACTTGCAGTTGATGAGCGGCTCTGGTTCTGAGAATCGTGCTACTGAGATTTCTGAGATCTCACGCTCACTCAAATCACTTGCAAAAGAGTTACAGTGCCCAGTTGTTGCCCTCTCACAGTTAAATCGCGGTCTTGAGCAACGCCCTAATAAGCGCCCAATCATGTCTGATTTACGTGAGTCCGGCGCGATCGAGCAAGATGCCGACTTAATTATGTTCATCTACCGTGATGAGGTGTATCACCCAGATACCACTCAGGATAAAGGCATGGCGGAGATCATTATTGGTAAGCAGCGTAATGGACCAATTGGTACAGTGCGCTTAAGCTGGCAAGGTCCGTATACCAAGTTTGATAATTTGGCGATGGGATCGGTTGGTTATTCTTCTGGTGGCTATGAGCCGTTCTAATTCAGAAGAAAAATAATAAGCAGTAGTAATATATAAACAGTAATTAAGAATAAAAAAAGCCTCGCATTGCGAGGCTTTTTAACTTGATGGGAAAGGTATTTACTTGCCGCCTTCACACTTCTTGATGGATGCAGCTTTAGCAGCACCATAGAGCGGCTTACCGTCTTTGCTTAGTGCTTTAGCTTCGCAATCATTGGGCTTGGCATCGCCCATACATTTCTTAATAGATGCATCTTTAGCAGCACCATAGAGCGGCTTACCGTCTTTGCTAACTGCTTTGGCTTCACAGGCTGCTTGATCTGCAAAAGCAAAAGATGGAATTGCAAAGCAAAATGCAATAGTTAAAGCGATGATGATTTTCTTCATACGAGCCACTCCCAAATGAGTAATTTAAAGAACCAATTGTTCTATCTGAAATGTAAACAATATTTAGGATTTTGGGAATACGGTGTAATGCTATCAGCTCAAAGGCTAATAATTAAGGCGTCAATCTTCTAGCTTCAGTAAATCTGGCTGCCCAGTAGGGTGTAGTGATGTATTCCAAGCGCACAGTTCCACCAGCGCTTGGCGCATGCACAAATCTGCCTTGACCGACATAGATGCCTGCATGCGAGTACTTTGTACCAGTAGTGTTGAAGAAGACGAGGTCTCCTGGTGCGGGTGGACCACTGTCTACGCTTTGACCTCGATTACTCATCTCCTGAATGGTCCTTGGTAACTTGATGTTCGCAGACTTGTTATAGACATAAGCAATTAAGCCACTGCAATCAAACCCCCCGCTAGGATTGTTGCCGCCATAGCGATAGGGCACGCCAACCAAACCTACTGCTGCAATGGAGATGTCTTCGGTACCTACGCTAGTATCTTGTTTAAATTGAGCTACTTTGGTCGCATTACTCTTTGAGCCAAAGCTGCTGCAACCCGACAGTATTGCTAGGGTGCAAATAAAAATGCCGCACCCTATCAGAGTGCGGCATGAGAAAGTTTGCTTAGAGCGCGTCAGCAGCATGATCCGCAAGACGGGAGCGCTCACCGCGAGCCAGAGTCACATGTCCACCATGACGCCAGCCTTTGAAGCGATCCACCACATAAGTGAGGCCTGAAGAGCCTTCGGTTAAGTAAGGTGTGTCGATCTGCGCAATATTACCTAAGCAAATAATCTTGGTTCCTGGACCTGCACGCGTAACCAAGGTTTTCATTTGCTTTGGAGTTAAATTCTGCGCCTCATCAATAATCACAAACTTACTGACAAAGGTTCTACCGCGCATGAAGTTCATACTCTTTACCTTAATGCGTGAACGAATCAATTCTTGTGTGGCAGCACGACCCCATTCACCAGCGCTACCGTCCTCATTACGTTGTAGTACTTCAAGGTTGTCATCAAATGCACCCATCCAAGGCTGCATCTTCTCTTCTTCAGTGCCAGGTAAAAAGCCAATATCTTCACCTACTGGAACAGTGGCTCGAGTGATGATGATCTCGTTATAGCGTTTGCTGTCCAACACTTGCTCCAAGCCTGCAGCCAAGGCCAGCAGAGTTTTACCAGTGCCCGCTTGCCCCAATAATGTGACGAAATCCACATCCGGGTTCATGAGTAGGTTCATGGCAAAGTTCTGCTCGCGATTGCGCGCGGTCACGCTCCAGACATTATTTTTCTGATGAGAGAAGTCCCTCAAGGTTTGTAGTAGGGCGGTCTTGCCGTTAATCTCTTTGACTTGGGCATAGAAGGGTGTTGAGCCATCAGGGTTTTCTTGATAGACAAACTGATTTACTAACATGCCGAGAACTGAAGGACCGGTTACACGATAAAACATCGTGCCAGATTTACCGTCAGCCCAACTCTCCATATCTTTGCCATGCTTTGGCCAAAAGTCTGCAGGTAGTGCCATCACTCCGGAATACATTAAGTCGCGATCTTCTAAGACCTGGTCGTTGAAGTAATCTTCAGCAGGCAAGCCAAGCGCGCGCGCTTTAATGCGCATATTGATATCTTTAGATACCAGCACAACTTCCTGGCCTTTACGTGTCTTTTGCAGCTCACTCACTACTGCCAAGATCAGGTTATCGCCCTTACCTTCAGGCAAACCTTCGGGGAGCGCTTGGGTAGTCAGCTTTGTCTGGAAAAAGAGTCGACCAGATACATCTTGATTGCCAAGCTTATTCAGGGGAATGCCATCGTCTAATGTGCCGCTGGTACCGGCTACTAATTGATCTAAAGAGCGGCTTACTGTACGGGCGTTACGAGCAACCTCCGTCATACCCTTTTTATGGTTGTCCAGCTCCTCAAGAGTAGTCATTGGCAAGAAGAGATCATGCTCAGAGAAGCGGAACAGAGAACTTGGATCGTGCATTAATACATTGGTGTCTAAAACGAATAGACTCGGAGGGCCGGTGCGATTAATACGCTTTGGTTTTTCAGGTACATTCGCTATCTTGTTATCACTACGCCCACTACGCACAACTACTGGGTTGTGATCGCTTTTAATTTTCTCAAGCACTACTTCAGCAGCAGAAAGATCTTCATCTGCATCTGTTGCCCAATCTGGGGCATGACTCTCCATCACAACAGTTTTTGCTGGCGCAGGACGTTTATTTAAATTCGGGGTGTCCTTGCTACTAATTTTGACTTGGCCGGCAATTTGAGTTGGGATTGGGGGCAATGGCATGCAGACTCTCCTAAAAGAAAAAACCGTCAAGCGGGTTGCATTGACGGCTTATAACGAAACTGAGTGTAAAACGATCTGTAAAACAGCGGGGGTTGTTTACCGAGCCTGATCTTAAGTATTCAGGCTGATGAGTCAAACGGATTGTGAGACTTTCCCGTCGTTTACGGTGCATAGAGACTACTTTACCCCAAATTTTAGGCTTTGCAAGTGCCCCAGATTAAATTAATTTAAAAATTATTTAGTGGCTTGGGCTGCTTGTAATACCTCTGTCACATGTCCGGGAATTTTAAGGCCGCGCCACTCTTTTACCAGCGTGCCCGAAGAGTCAAAGAGGAAGGTACTGCGCTCTACGCCACGAACTTGCTTGCCATACATGTTCTTCATTTTCATGACGCCAAAAAGCTGGCATAGGGTTTCTTCGGTATCGGCAACGAGTTCAAATGGCAGCTCTAGTTTGCTTCGGAAGTTATCGTGAGATTTGAGGCTATCTCGAGATACGCCAACGATCAAAGTATTTGCTTTAGTGAAGGCGTCTATGTTGTCCCGAAATTCACCAGACTCCGCGGTGCAACCTGGAGTCATATCTTTTGGATAAAAGTAGACAACCAGTTTTTTGCCTTTGGCTGAGTCTGGGGTAAAGGTCAATCCTGATGTTGCCGGGATTGCACATTGGGGCATTGATTTACCAATTTCTACTGTCATGATGGGGCTCTCTTATTTAACTTAATGTATTACGTATTCTGAGCTAACTCATACCGTTTGCAAAATGAGCTCGCCGCTTCTATTGGGTATTTCCCCCCAGGAGACTGGCTGTACGGCTATTTTATCCAGTTGCTTAGTGGCTGCCCAGGATTGATGCAGCTCCCCCATGGTAACCAGGTCGTGCCCTTGGTTCAGCCAGCCCGCCAATAGTTGCTCAAAGGCGGGTAGAAGCTTCTGGCCTTCAAGTTCTGCATGCAGAGTAAATACCTGGTCATTTGGATTGCTTTGAGTGATTTCTAATAGCTTTTTTACAGCAGCAAATTCATCGGCATCATCAATTCCAATCAGCTCATCAAAAGTGGGTAGGGTGGTTGGATATTGCACGTGCTTTGCTTTGCCGGAAGGTAAAGTAAAACGGTATGGCATTAAGTTAGGCTCAGCTCTGCCATCGGAAGAATATTGAATGCCCCATTGATCAAGTTGCTCAAAGGCTGCTTCATTCATTTGCCAACCAGCGGCACCATAAGTAACTGGTGGGTGACCAAAGATCTCTACAAAACGATCCCAACTTTTTTGCATCTGTGCTTTAGTCCACTGGGCATCGCGATGACGCACAGCATCTTGCCAAGCTACGTGATCCCAGGTGTGAATACCAGTCTCATGACCAGCCGCATCTATGGCACGCATTTCAGTAGCAGCTTGTTTGCCAATGTCGGGGCCGGGAAGAAGGACGCCGTACAGCAAAGTCTTGATACCGTAGTGCTCAACAACGGAAGTGCGGCTTACTTTTTTTAGAAAGCCTGGCTTAAAGACTCGCTTGAGCGCCCAGCCAGTGTGGTCAGGGCCCAGGCTAAATAGGAAGGTGGCTTTCAGGCCAAAACGTTCAAGCGTACGCGCTAGATTGGGGACACCTTCTTTGGTGCCGCGCAGAGTATCAACATCTACCTTGAGTGCAATCTTAGCCATGAAACCCTAAGTGTACTTTCGCCTATTCTTTATCAACTAAATGACGTGCGTTCTCTACGTCATGGCGGTAGGCTTCAAAAATGTTCTTCAGCGCATCGCTCATATTGATCGTTGGCTTCCAGCCTAATTCAGTCATCGTGTTATCAATTGCAGGAACACGGTTCTGAACATCCTGATAGCCTTCACCGTAATAAGCGCCAGAAGTAGTTTCTACAATCTTCACTTCATTCGCCATCTTTGCGTACTCTGGAATACTGCGAGCGATATCCAGCATCTGATTGGCGAGTTCACGAATAGAGTGATTATTCTTTGGATTGCCGATGTTATAGATCTTGCCGTCAGCAATGCCATCTTTATTGTCGATGATGCGCATTAAGGCGTCGATACCATCATCAATATAAGTAAAGGCACGTTTTTGCGCGCCACCGTCAACCACGTTGATGGGTTCGCCGCGAACAATATGACCCAAAAACTGAGTTACGACACGGGAAGAACCTTCTTTTGGTGTGTAGATGCTATCTAGTCCAGGACCAATCCAGTTAAATGGGCGAAAGAGGGTGAAGCGCAAACCTTCCATGCCATAACCCCAGATCACACGATCCATCAATTGCTTAGAGCAAGCATAGATCCAGCGTGGCTTGTTGATTGGGCCGTAAACCATATTCGACGCAGCGGGATCAAACTCACCGTCTTCACACATGCCATAGACTTCGGATGTGGAGGGGAACACCAAATGCTTTTTGTATTTAACTGCTGAGCGCACGATTGGTAGGTTAGCTTCGAAGTCGAGTTCAAATACTTTTAATGGTTGCTGAACATAAGTTGCCGGTGTCGCAATCGCTACTAAGGGTAGGATGACATCGCATTTACGGATATGGTATTCAACCCATTCTTTATTGATGGTGATATCACCTTCAAAAAAGTGCATGCGGGGATGGCTTACTAAATCACCAAGGCGATCATTTTGCATATCCATGCCATAGACATCCCAATCAGTTGTCTCTAGGATGCGCTCTGAAAGGTGATGGCCAATAAAGCCGTTTACGCCAAGAATGAGTACTTTTTTCATCTTTACTGTCTCGTTTTTTAATCTAAAGAGTGCTACTTTTAATTAGTTAGCTGTCTGCTGGGAACCAGTCGAGTATCGCTACCGCTTTTTGATCCCCACAAACGCCGAATACCTGATTATCAACCACTTGGATGCCGGGAGCCTGAAGATCTAGCCCTCTCGGAAATGGACCCTCTAGGCTGGTACGAGCCACGATCCTACGCTGACCTTGCCAGTCTGTAAAAGCCCCAGGATAAGGCGGTGCAACAGCTCTCACAAGGTTGTGAACCTGCTGAGCCGTCTGGTGCCACAGAATTTGCCCATCAGCAGGCTTGCGGCCTCCGAAATAGCTTCCCTGAGCCAGATTATTGGGTTTTTTGGGGATGTGGCCTTGAACAAGCTCGGGTAGAGCCTGCTGCATTACCGTGATGGCTGCTTGGCTGACTTTGCCAAAAACATCGGTGGCAGTTTCATTGGGTCCAATTGAGACTGCTGACTGTCCCACAATATCACCCGCATCTGGTTTGACTTCCATCATGTGTAAGGTGGCACCGGTTTCTGTTGCGCCCTGTAGGATGGCCCAATTGACTGGTGCCCGTCCTCGGAACTTGGGTAACAGAGAGCCGTGCATATTCAAGGCCCCAATCTTGGCACAAGCCAAGAGTTCAGCTGGAATCATGTGACGATAGTAAAAAGAGAAAAGGTAATCAGGCGCTAGTTTTTGAAGCTGCGGAAAGAGATCCATTAGCTGATTAGCATCTGGTGTGATGTAAGGAATTTGTTGATCCTTACATAGTTTCGCAACGCTCCCGAACCAGACATTCTCATTAGGATCATCTTGATGGGTAACTACAAGATCAATCCCAATGCCTGCACCCAGTAATGTCTTTAGGCAGTTAACGCCAACATCGTGATAAGCAAAGACGACTGCGTGCAATTATTTTTTCTCTAAAACAGTCTGCACAACATAGCGTGGACGTTCGCGAACCTGTTGGTAGATGCGGCCAATGTACTCACCGAGTAGACCAAGACCAAAGAGCATCACACCAATCAAGAAGAAGGTGAGGGCGAAGAGGGTGAATACCCCTTCAACCTCAGCGCCGAGCACAAAGCGGCGAACCAAAAGGTAGATAAACAGGCTGCCAGCGGCCATTGCCAGCAACATGCCCAAAATCGAGAAAATCTGCAAGGGCATTACGGAGAAGCCGGTAACTAAATCAAAGTTCAGACGAATCAGTTGATAAAGGCTGTACTTGGATTCACCGGCAAAACGCTCTTCATGTTTGACGGTAATTTCGGTTGGGTTGGATGCGAAGGTGTAAGCCAGTGCCGGAATAAAAGTGTTGCTCTCATCGCACTGACGTACGAGATCAACAATACGACGGCTATAGCCACGCAGCATACAACCTTGATCAGTCATGGTGATGCGCGTGATTTTCTGACGCAAATGATTCATCGCGCGTGAAGCGAATTTTCTGAAAAAGCTATCGCGACGATCGGCGCGAATAGTCCCAACGTAGTCATGGCCTTTTAGCAATTCATTTACTAAGGCATCGATTTCTTCAGGAGGATTCTGTAAGTCAGCGTCAAGCGTGATGATGTACTCGCCACGAGAGTATTCAAAGCCAGCCATGATCGCCATGTGCTGACCAAAGTTGCTATGGAATAACACCGCACGTGTGACATCCGGGAGCAGTTCAACTTGCTTAGCCAGGATACCGGCGGAGCGATCTTTACTGCCATCATTCACAAACACCACTTCATAAGCAATGTTGCGCTTACTGGCCATGAGATCGAGCGCAGGGTAAAGGCGATCAAAGAGTGCTTGAAGACCGTCTTCCTCGTTGTAAACGGGAATGACAATGCTCAGTGTCGGATTGCAGGCTTGGGCAGCTATATTTGCAGTCATGCTGCAATTTTGCCTGATTCCGCTCCCGGTACTAGTTTTTACGATGTTTCTTCAGAATTCCAGTCAAACCCTTGGCTATACGGGCAATATCTTCATCTGCCATCCCTGGGAAAAGGGGGAGGGTCAAAATGGAGCGGCCAATACGCATTGCAATTGGAGTGGCCTCCACTTTGTAACCCAGCTTTTGGTAAAGCGTAAATCCAGTAATCAAAGGGTAGTGAACGCCAGTACCAATACCTAAATCTTTAAGTTCAGACATCACCTGGGCGCGATCCACATTTAATTGCTCAAGAGGGAGCACAACTTGAAACATGTGCCAATTACTGTCGGTAAAGTTCTCAACGGGCAGTTCTAAATTGAGATTATCTAAGCCGTGAGATTTCATTTCATTGCGAATGGCATCGAAATACTGTTTAGCCAAAGCACCTCTGCGCGCCTGAAACGCTGGCAACTGTTTGAGTTGATGCAGACCGATGACTGCATTCACATCAGTCAAATTATCTTTGCCACCCAGTACATCCACATCCATACCATCCATGCCTTGGCGTGTGAGACCTTGAAGACGAAACTTCTCTGCGAGCTTTGCTTCATCAGCATTATTAAAAACAAGACAGCCGCCTTCAACAGTAGATAAGTTTTTATTTGCCTGAAAACTAAAACTCACGAGGTCACCAATACTCCCAATCTTTTGAGCTTTCCACTGTGACCCAAATGCTTGTGCCGCATCTTCAATCACACGTAGCTTATATTGCTTGGCCAAGTCATAGAGTTGATCCATATTGACGGGCAGCCCAGCTAGATAAACAGGCATGATGGCTCGAGTCCTTGGTGTAATGGCTGCAACTATCTTATTTAAATCAATGTTGC
>Ga0114975_10003493_pt1 | contig 10484 bp, 8 predicted proteins | sample S_130626_EF_Meta_FD_87031 | JGI IMG/M metagenome (GOLD analysis project Ga0114975, IMG submission 87031) | Freshwater microbial communities from Lake Simoncouche, Canada to study carbon cycling - S_130626_EF_MetaG | ecosystem: Environmental > Aquatic > Freshwater > Lake | place: Lake...
GGAAAAAATCCTTCTAACTCACAATATAAATAAGTGATGCTAGGATAAAATTTCGCATTTGATTTTATTTGAAAGAATTTTTTACAAACACAGAACTTTGTTGGATATGGTTTACCATTATATTTAAAGATAAATGTCTCTAATTTTCTCTTCTTTAAAACTTTTACACGATTGTATATAATTATTTTATTATGAATTTCTTTCTTATGTTTATCAAACTCTTTTACAATTATTCCTCTTTCTATTGATAATTTATCTGCTATTTTTTCGGGTGATACTCTAATAAAATTATTAAGTATGTTGATATTATCGTCATTTACTTCTAAATTTTTAATCTTTTCAACCCACTCATTTACTTCTTGTAAACTATTCATCATATATTTATATAAGTATATTACGATAAAGTTTTTTAAAAAATATTTGGTTATTAAAAATAATGTCGTATATTTGTACTCTAAATAAAAAACAAAAGCTATGATGTGGTTCAGAAATGACAAATTACCAAAAATGACAGAAGACGAGACTAAGATGTATAATGTCATTACTAACTTAGTTACACAACCTGACTGTATTATTGAGGTAAATCCTGATAATATGAATTATATGTTGTGTCTAGAAAAAGAACAATACTTCTTACTTATTGATAGTTGTGGTGTTCAGTTCAGCAATCACGGATTCGTTGTAATCCAAAGTTATAACCAAAATGTTCTTGATTCTTACAAGACTTTGGTAAAGACTGAAACTGTTCGTAGACGAAACAACCGTCAAAATGAAATCTTCAAAAACAAATGTAATTTGTTAGATGCTATCAACGATAAATTGATTAAAAGAACTCCTGTAATTACGGATGTTGAGACAGTAGAAACAGTATAATAAAAAACCCATCTTTAAGATGGGTTTTTTATTTGTTGTATTTTATCTAATATATTTTCATCATACTTAATTGTGATTAGTCTAGTATTATTATCATTACAGTAATTTATCTTAATAGTGTCTCTCTTTTGTACATTTTCAAACTCCGATAGACCGCCAAAACACGTTACTTGTTCATAATGTTGCCTACCATTGTACTCTATACAAGTATTATAATCAGGTAGATAAAAATCAAATCGTAATTTATTTATAGATATACAGTCTGTGAATTTATACTCTCTTATATATTTTATGTCTAATTTATCTAATATGGCTGATATTTTACTCTCTCCTTTTGACTCATTACACTTTGGACAACCACAACCTGTTAAATGTGTTGATGCTCTTTGTTCAAAGATACCATGTTTATTACAGATTATAGATAGTATGGAGTTTGAATTTTTATACTCTATTAAATCATAATTATATTTATTATAGTGTATTTTATTTGCATTCTCAATGAATTTATTATTTGTAAGTCTTTCTTTACCACTACAACTCATACATCCATATCCTAATAGGTGTCCTTTTGCTAATTGTTTAAATTCTCCATGTACATCACATATTATTGTAGTTATTGTTGAACCATTTATATATTCAGATTTCTCGTAATTATATTTATTATTATGTTTTATGTTAGATAATCTAATGAATTCCTCTAAAGTATATTTTTGTGTACCACTACATTTTGGACATCTTTGTCCAGATAGATGTTTCTTTGGTGTTTGTTCAAAATCACCGTGTATATTACACGTTATAGTAACTTTTGTTGCTTTATTTACATATTCAACTTTGTTATATAGAAATTGATTTTTATGTAGTTTATTTGCTATTTCGATAAACTCTTCATGAGATATAGAATATTTACCACTACACTTACTACAACCCTTTCCCTTTAAATGACTATTTGCTTCTTGTGTAAATTCTCCGTGTATATTACAAATTATTATTACCTTATCTTTATTGCCTAAGTATAAAGTTTTTTCATAGTTATATTTGTTTCCGTGTATTTCTATTGAACGATTTATGAAGTCATTATTGTTTAATTTTTTCATTTAAAATAAATTCTAACTTTTTCTTTGAATTTTCACTTATTTTGGATGAATTTATCGATATAATATATGATTTTATAATATCTTCACTTTTAATTTTTTCGACTTTTTGTGATATTACTCCTACTAGTAAATCCTCATCCTCACCATATTTTTCCAAAATCTTTACCAATTTATGATTGGTTTTATAGTTTTGAATATTTTTACTTCTAGTATTGGATTTTAGTTCATCAATTCTATTGTCAATTACTTCCCAATCTTTCAAATCTGCTTTTAAACTTTCTAATAGTTTTGCTTGTTCTTTGATAGTTTTTTCATCTAATAAGCTTAAAATCGCATCTGCTACCATTTCTTTTCCTTTTATCTTAATCAATCCGGCTCTTTGATATTTATCAACGGGTCCGTACATTTCGATTGATAAAAATTGTTCTAATAGATTGATTACTTTTAATCTAAAAAGATCTGCTTCATCTATTTTATATTCTACTTCTGCTGGTTTCTCACCAACTACGTAATTTGATATGTTACTAAATTTCTTCATTAGTTATTATTATTTTTATATAAGATCATACATTCCATTTGGAGAAACATATACATATTCACCAACTTTAACTCCTTTAACATCACCTTTTGAAACAATTTGTGCTTCAGTATCTCCAGTTTTTTTAAGTATCATTGGTCTATTTTCACCACTTTCATCTGGACTTCCAAACATAGTATAGGTTGCACCTATTTCCATATCTTTAAATACAGTTGATTCACCTAACCAAGAAGGTTTGCCCATACCATCTTGCCACCCACCTCTACTATCGTTACTATCATCATAACGTTTATCATCTCTTGGATACATTCCGTCTGGATCTTCTTTACGAGCTCTTTCTTCTCTTTCTTCTTTCTTCTTCGTATCTTCTTTAGCACTATTAGGGAAGTTAGAAATTTGATTTCTTTTAGCTTTTTCTTCATCTTGTTTATCAAGATCAGAATAATCTTCAAATGTTTTTAAGTTTTTCATAATGTATATATAAAAAAAATCAAGCTAAAAACTTGATTTCTTATTATTAAATTTTACCTTTATAGTCTTGAACATCTGTTCTAACTTCTTGTGATAATCTTTTAAGTTCTTGCATAACCTTTCTTATTCGAGTGCCAGCAGTCTTATTCCCACGAATGAAAAACTTCTCAAAGTCATCCTTCAAGTTAAATTTCTTTCCATCCACTTCTACTTCTTCAGTAAGAATTTTAACTAATTGGTCATATTTATCTAAATATTCCATAGTATTTTATTATTTTTTATAGAATATATATTTTATTCTATTGTCTCTCTATCAACCTACACCACCTGCACCTAATTTTCTAGGTGGCATATTTGTAAATATCCAACCTGAACCAGCAGTTGAAACTGCTTGATTATTCACGCTGTTAGTTCCAGCATACCAAGTATTAGTTGAAGGAGATGCGATACAATGTTGAATATTTAGATAGTCAGAATTTACTACACCTAATGGAGATTTACTTAGAGTAAATGCGTTTACTCCGTTCTGGCTATTTAAAGTTATTAAATTACCTGGTGAGCCTTTAACCGCAAAATTACCTATTGTGAAAGTACCACCTTGTTGGAAAGCTAAAGTATGAGCGGCAGTTCCTAAATCGACAAAATTAACACACGAAAAAGCTCCAGAAATATTACAGACTCCAGTACTCCCGGCACGATTCCATTGTAGTGTATAATATGCAGCGCTACTACCTGAAAAGGTAAGGGCATTTAATGATGGATCTGTTATATTAATTGTTGCGGATCCTCCATCAAAAGTTAAATTTGTAACGTTCACATTCCATACAATACCTGTATTTCCGGTAATCGTCCAAGTTCCAGATCCTAAGCTGAGGGTTCTTATTCCTGTACCTGCAGCAGCAAAAGAAGCAGCGGTAACAACATAATTTCCATTGACTACAAGTTGACCAACCGTTAAAGTAATTATACCAGTACACGTTAAATTACCGTTTAAAGTTACTAATCCATTTGTTACCGTAAATGTAGGAGTTGTTATTATTGCGTTATTAAAACTAGTAAACACCGAAGCTGAAGAAGTATTACTAATAACAATCGAAGTAGTTGCAGTTAAGTTTCCTTTAACATATACATATCCTAGAGCGGAATGCGCAAAAGTAGTACATGAGGTAGTTCCGTTCAATATTAAATTATTAGGGATACTGTTTGCATTGTTAGCTATAGATATTCCTGCAGATAAAGTTAAAGATGAATTAAAAGTTACTACGTCGTTAACGGAAGTGATTGTCATAGAAGTAGCACTAAATGGTGCTGAGAATATTGCTCCAGCTGCACTTGTTATAGTAAGTGCCGAATTTTGAGAAGATGTATCAGTGAAATTAAAATAAACTGTTCCTTGTGCATAAGCCGTATCATTTAACGTAACTGTACCGGTAACTAAAGATTTACCACCTAAAGAAATAAAAACATCGTAATAACCACTAGAACCAGGATGAGGCACTGAATAAACTCCATTAAAAATTAGGTTAGGAGTTAAGACAGGTGTACCTGCAGAACTTGCAATTGATAAATCACCTTGAATAGTAAGGGTTTGTGTAGTTACGGAATTAGACCAGATAGCATTTGTTCCTGATAAAAATTTTAATGAAATCAGAGTAGAAGTAGAAATTGAAATAAGAGCCGCTCCAGTGTTAGTAACATAAACATTAGTTACACTTACTCCTGGAGTTAACCCGATGGTTGAACCTCCAGATCCTCCTAAATAAACTGCGACTATAGGAACAAAAACTGCATTAAGTGTTAATGTACGAGCAACCGAAGTAGAACCAGAGACATAAATATTATTAATACTTACTGATAAATTAATAGTAATACCAGTATTAACTAATGTACCTGTACCAGTAAGATATAAATCGTTTAAATACAAAGCTCGAGTAGTAGAATTTGAAGAAGACAAAGTACTAGCATACGTGTCTCCACCAATTGATTGAATTGTGCCAGCAGTTAAAGTAAGAGTACCTACAATCTTCATATCGTCATAATGAAATAAACCAGAGCTAGCAGAATTGACAGTTACGTTACCTATTAACGATTTTCCATTAGAAAATATACTAACCCCACCAGTTACAGAAATAGTACCAGAATTAGTAATTGTCATACTAGGACTTAGAGTAATATTACTCCCTCCACTAAAAGTTAATGTAGTTGCACTACTATTCCAATTGACGTTCGATGTCGGATCAAAATATAAATCTCCTACGATTGTCATAGTAGTACCAAAGGCTATCGTAGCACCACCAGTATTTGTAACATATACGCTATATAGATACGATGATATTGTAAAAGTACCACTACCAGTTCCACCAATATAAATATATCCAGGAAAATTATTACCAGTTAATGTATGAGTAATTGTTTTAGTCGAAGCCGTAGAATTTGTGAAATATACTTGTCCATATATACTACTAGTACTAGTGTCCCAACAAGTTATGTTTGACCCAGAAACATTCCAACAAGTTCCTATTCCTGTTATTTTCCAATTGTAAGCTCCAGAACCATTTGACCAAAATGCTCGAACTCCTGTACCAGTTGATACAAAAAGCCCACATTCTAAAGCCCACTCAGTATATAAGCCTGACACAGTAGTTATTAATGTACCAGCAGTCAATGTTACGGTTGCAGTAGAAACTGCTTTAAAATCAGTAGTATAGAATGTTGCACTCGCATTATTAAAGGTAACATTACCTGCAAATGAATTTCCTCCACAATTTACAGTTCCAGCACTACCAGTAATGGTAGTAAGTCCAGTATGAGATACCGTCATATTTAGGCTAAATACTAAATAAGAAGTGACGGTAAGTCCGAAACCTCCACTATTTGTTAATGTCCCTCGAAAACCTGTACAATCTAATGAATTACATGCAGTAGCAGCCGACATAGTTAGAGTACCTGTACCTGATTCAGTTGTTAAATAAGCATCATCGGCTGCAGTTGGAGTAGTAGTAGTTCCACCAGCTCCACCTGGAGCATTATACCATACTCCAGCAGTGTTCCAGTTAGAACTACCATTATTTGCTACATACCAAAACTTTGCTGCCATATTTTATTATACTTGTCTTGTTAAATTTAATTGTAATAAAACATAATCTTCTATAACACTATCATCAGTTCCCCATTCTAATACTACTTCATGTGGAATTGTTATAAATCCTTCTCTTATAACACTATCACCAGTTAAAACCCATTTTACTTCTACAGTATCAGGAAATAAAGGAAATGAACTTACAAATACTTGTAATGTATTTATATCACTATCTAAAGGATATTGAAATTTATTTGTTGGGTTTATTGTTACCATATTTTTCTTATTTATTTTTTATTTATAAAATATATTTATTATTAAATCTGTTGATCCAACTGCCGTTGCATCAGAATCTGCTAAACCTGTTGTTGTTGTTATTCCAATCCCGGTAGAAAATGCAATACCTGCAGGATAAGGACAGTTCGCTGCAGATAAAGGTGGAATTACAATAGAGAAGTAAAAAGAAGCGGTTGCACCCGCAGTTGGAGTTGTTGACGCATTATGAAATGCAACTTTTCTTGCAGAACCATTATTGTTATAGATATACCACCCAGTTACTTTTCCAGCACTTGATTTTATATTTGTTGCATTAGTTGTGTTTGTGGAGACAAGATGATAAACACTGGCACCACCAGTTGCCACTTCTTGTAAAGAAGTATTTAATGTTGATTGATCTGATGCAAATACTACTGGTGCTGAGTTAGACATAGTAGTTTGTCCGTTTTGATTACTTGGTACATATCCCATATTTTATTATTATTTTTTATATTAACCACCAGTTAGCATTATCTGATACCAGTGTTATTGATTCATAAACTCTATTTATAACTGCTGTTGTTGAACCATCTATTACTTGTGATGCAGTTGCAGATACAGTTATCGAATAAGTTCCTGCTATTTTCTTAAATATAAATGTTGATGTATTCGAAATTGCAGTTGGTAAATTAATTGTGAAAGATGCAGTTGTTCCATCACATTTAACTATTGTTGTTCCAGTTGTTTGTGTTAAACTATAAGTTGTATTGGTAGATACAATTGTATATGTACCACCTGCACCTGCCGGACCTGTTGCTCCTGTGGCACCAGAAGTTCCAGAAGAACCACTTGAACCGGATGTCCCAGAAGAGCCAGAAGAACCACTTGTACCTGAACTACCACTTGAACCAGAAGAACCGGATGTACCAGAAGAACCGGATGTTCCACTAGATCCTGAAGTTCCACTAGAACCGGATATACCTGTAGCACCAGTAGAACCTGTAGCACCAGCAGGTCCCATTGAACCTGTTGCTCCTTGGTTTCCAATAACTCCGACCGTTGTTATAACAAATGAATAATATGATGTACCTTCAGTGTACCAAGTGGTTGAATGCGCCGCAGAATTATTATTATTCAAATAAAGCTTAACAATCATCCTATTTGTAGGATCAATTCCTGTAGTAGGTAGGGTTATATCAGTAGTTACTTCAGCTGGAGTTGATGCATCAACCCACCCTACTGCTGCAATACCACTACTAATAGTTGGACCAATTGGTGTTCCTGCAGAATCGGCTAATTGTATTGTAACATATGCCTCAATTAAATCATTTTCAGCTTGTTTAAGATAATGAAAATGAAATCTTTGAACTCCTCCTGGAATTACAGCAAAACCTAATTGAGGTGTTAAGAATGAACTAACCAGTTTATTTTGCTGAGAACCTGTCATATTGACAACTACTGTTTGTTGCACTCCATTTGGTATTGTTGTTAGTACTTTATATGGTGAAATGTCAGATGTTTGTGATTGATTAAAGTAATAAGTTGCTCCTGATGAAATACCATTTGAACCTGTTGGTCCTTGAATACCCTGAGAACCTGTTGGTCCTTGACTTCCGGTAGCACCAGTTGATCCAGTTGGTCCTTGACTTCCGGTAGCACCAGTTGATCCAGTTGCACCTGTTTCTCCTGTTATAAGATTTGTCTTTATATCCCAAGCCCAATTTGCATTATTATTAGAACCAGTTGCTGTAATACTTATTGAACCATTAGAAGAAGTTAAACCTCTTGTATAAAATGTTGCAGTTGAAAATGTATTACCAGTATTATTCTTAACTATATTTATATTATTTGAACTTCCTGTAAAAGGCACAAAAACATCCTCTTGTGTAGTTAAAATCTGTGGTGTTGAATAGTTACTCTTATATCCAGGTAACCAAAAGTTAGTTGCTACATTCCCAGTTGCACCAAGTATTACTGGACTTGCAATACCATTAGAAGAAGGAAACATTATTCTATTCCATTCTATCTGCATTGATCCCTGTGCCTGTGAATTAAGATTGATATAACCACTTGTTATAGTTATTATTTTACTACCAGTTCCAGATATACCTGTATTAAACTGAATAGCATTTGTAGTTGAACCACTAACATTAGTAACTTGTTGTAATGATGGTGTTGAACCAATCATATCAGTTGTTGCTAATGTAAATATACCATTACTTGCTTTAGATGGTAGCTGATAGTTAGGTGTAAATAAACTTGTTTGTAATGAATTGGCTATTATATTACCATATCCATTTCCAGGACCATTCTTAAATCTAATACCATCAGCAGTTACATCAACTCTCTTATTTGAAGTAAAGTTCATTGTTACTAAACCATCTTGTATATAAGAATAGTTTAGATTACTACTATTATTTACTGACACAATGTTTGGTGAAACTTCTGTTACATTACCAACACCATCATTTAATGTAAACCCAATACTTGATACACTATTTACTGCTATTACTTCTTGTAAGGAAGGTGTTGCATAAATACCACCACTAATAGAAGTAATATCAACCTCAACTAATTGATTATTTAATTTACCAATTAAGTAAGGTGCGGAATTATCTACTGGTAAATCGTTGATAAATTGACGATTGTTTTCAGTACCAAATGCAGAATTACCTCTATCAATTAAATAATTATTAAATGTCACTCTATCTTGATAACTACCTGAATCTACCACATTTGATTGATTTGATAGACTCATCTTTAAGAAATTTTGATATGTACTACTAATATAAATCGATGATTGACTTGACTCTTCTAATAAAATATTTGTTTGATATGAGTTAGTATTAAAATCAAAATCTGTTTGATTACTATGTATTAAAGTTATATTTGATTGATAAGAAGCACCATTAAAGTTGAAACTACTTTGATAAGAGTTATTAAAGTATAAACCACTTTGATAAGTATCCGTATCATTTAATGTAATTGATTCTTGATATGAATAATTCTCTAAATTAATATTATTTTGATAAGTCTTATTTAATGTAATATTACTCTGATAAGAATTATTTGATAGATAAATATTAGATTGATATGCATTATTATCAATAATACTAACTGTACTTTGATTAGAATTATCAAGATTTATATTTGATTGATAAGAAGTACCATTAAAGTTGAAACTACTTTGGTAACCATTATTAAAATTAAGTTTATTTTGATAACATTCTTTATTCATAGTAATTCCATCCTGATAAGAACCATTATCAAATATAAAGTTTGATTGTAGATTTAAAATATCACTAACATAGATATTTTTCTGATAAGATAAATTATTAAAAATAAAATTATATTGACTAGCTATAAAGTTTATATTTTCATTATAAGAATCTGTAATAGTTTGATTATAAATATAAGTTGTTCTACCCCATTGAAATACTTTAATTGGATTATATAGACCCATAGTATTTTCCCAATATAATATATTATTATAGTTTGTACTTACTATATTTGTATTTTTTTCATTTCTGTAAGTGATTCTATCATGTAAAATGTCATATTTTACTTCATCATAAGAAATATTATAAGATGGATCACTAAGTTCTGGAATAAGTTTTATCCATTCAGTTGTATCTAAATTAAATATATCTACTGAATTATTAGACAAAATAACTGGTTTCAATTCCCAAACATATCCACCCCAAATTACTCTTGTACCAGTTCCATATGTACTAATATTATCATATTCAAATATCTCATAGTTTTCATATTTAGGTGTACAAAAAATACCTGTACCAAACTCTGAAAGTTGATTTTCTGATAATGCTTGTAAAAATATAGTAGTACCACCTGTATTTGATATATTAGTATCATATAGACCTATATCACAACCCTCTATTCTATAAATTACACCAATTTCTAATGCTTTATCACCAATTAGTATTGATAAATTACCTAGACTTATCTCTTTTATTGTAGTTCCATTTGCACCTGTTGCACCAGTGGCACCTTGAATACCTTGACTTCCTGTTGGTCCTTGAGAACCTGTAGCACCAGTTGCTCCTCTTGTACCAGTACTACCTGTTGCACCAACACCGACATCTCCTGATCTTAAAAACTCTACTGATACACCATTACCATAACCAAAACTACTAATAGTTGAACCAGTAACATA
>Ga0114975_10003495_pt1 | contig 10481 bp, 22 predicted proteins | sample S_130626_EF_Meta_FD_87031 | JGI IMG/M metagenome (GOLD analysis project Ga0114975, IMG submission 87031) | Freshwater microbial communities from Lake Simoncouche, Canada to study carbon cycling - S_130626_EF_MetaG | ecosystem: Environmental > Aquatic > Freshwater > Lake | place: Lake...
CGATCATGATGCTGCTCGTAAAATGTTATCTAGAGTCGGAATGGATGTTGTTTCATCGGAAGACGAGGTGTCAGGAGATGATACAGAAATTGCTCATGAAGATGACATGTACGAAGATGGCCCAAGTACAGAAGAAATACATGCCGCTATGGAACGTTCTCAACAATCGTCAGTGCTGCCTCCTTTGAATCTCAAAGATCATAAACCTAAAAAACGGCATTTCGTAAGAAAGAAAAAAGTTTGATAGTATTCAGTGAGTTAGATAAAATAATGTCTAAGTGGGTCGATATGAACGAGTCGATTATTAAACCTACACTTCATCGACGAGCCCACGGACCAAACTATTGGTATCGACTACAACTCGTAGAAGAACACGACGATGATATTAGATTAGCCACTCCTGCTAAATTAGATAACTGTGTCCGATGGACTGAGGACAAATTGAAAGAATGGCCTGACTGCAATCGCAAGGCATGGGATATTTGGGATTTCAAATATCGTAAAGATGCTGAAAAATTCATAACAATGTTTTACCTAAGATGGGCTCGATAAGGTGGAAGGTAGTCGATAAAGACGGTCAGCGTGTCGTCGAAGAGATTCACAAAGTAGTTGTGCATAGATTTACGATGGGCGATGTTGAAGATCCGGATCTGTATGCTGCTCAACCAATACACGAATGGGAAAAGAGTGACCCAGGACAATTTGTAATGAAACATGCCGTAGATACACCGGAATGGCATAGGCAGGTTGATCAGTTTAGTTACGGACACCAGTACATTGTAGTGGCAGAATTAGAAATGAAAAGACTATCAGAATTCTATTTAAGATTTGACAAAGACTTAAAAATCTAGTATAATTATTTCATGGAGACTAGCATGATTCCAAAAGTAGGCAGTAGATGGACAGGAAATAGCAGTTATGTGATATTTCGAGTATTACACATAGTCGACGTAGATGGACATACGTGGGTTCATTATTGTAATGAAGACAACGGTGATAGCGCATATAGTTGTTATGTTGAAAGTTTTTTAGAAAGATTTAGAGAAACTCTAAGCAATTAGGAAAAATTATGAGATCACATTATTGGACATGTAGTAAATTCGCAGACTGGATCCGTGGTACTACCAAACTTAAAATGGGTACTAGCGAGGAATGGCGCGATTGGGAAAAACGAGCAAAAGCAGATTATCCCATCCGTTGGTGGTTGGCCGAGGAAGGCCTCGACTACATTCAAAAATTTGTTTACTATATACCGGATCAAATAGATGCTCTACGTTATTACATTAACAATCGCTGGGTTAGTTACAGCCATGCTCTTACCGCGCATCCTCGAGACATACAGCCGGGTAGTTGGATGGATGTGGGCAATCGTTTTCTTCCTTGTCTTTTCAATGAGCTTGTGGATTTTGTTGAAGTAGAACAAGCATGGCATCACTGCCTGTGGAGTGACGAAGCTAAGACCCAATTCAATGTACCTTGGTATCGCAAGGGTTGGTTACGTTGGCGTACATGGCGTAGCGCAGAAGCAGGTATGGCATATTTGAAATGGGCAAGCGGACTCGTTGTTGACGAAAATATGGGTGCCGAACCCGGTAGCGATGGGTTTGGAGAGCCAACATACCAAGCGAAGGCCGCTAAGGAAATCATCGAACTTTATACCTGGTGGACTGTAACTTACCGCAATCGTCCAGACCCGCATGACGCAAGTGGATGGAGTGCTTATTGCGAGGCTTCTCGAGACGCGAATGGCGGAAGTCTTTGGGGAAGTTTGAGTTCTGACAAGAGTCCCCAACTTCGCAAGATGAGCGATAAAGCACATAAGGCTCTTCGTAAGATCGAAGCAGACTATGCCAAGGAAGAAGAACAGATGATGATCCGACTGATTAAAATTAGGGATTCACTATGGACGTAATGGATCCAATTTACAAAAAATATGCTGCCTTCAATGAGATCATGTTGGAGGAGTACGACCCATTGGAGGTTGCCGCTATCATGATCGTACAAGGCCTTGGTATATACAAAACTACTTTAGGTGAACATGATTACAATAAAATGGTAGACATGATTTCCAGTCGGAGAGAAAGCGTACGAAAACTATGATAGCAGAAGAGCCAGCAGAAGGTATAATGAAAATCAACGATTGGGGTAACTCAAAAGTTTATCGAGTTTCTTGTACCTGCGGTGACGAGAATCACGCACACAATGTTTGGGTTGAAGCAGACGACCACGATGTAAATGTCACTGTCTATACCACGACAAAGACTAATTTTTGGTCGATGACCCGTTGGTATCATATATGGACGCTGTTGACTATGGGCTATATTGATACCGAATCTACTGTATGTATGACCAAACAGCAGGCCCTTAACTATTCAAAAACACTAACGAATGCGATAGAAGATGTCGAAGAATTCCAAAAAGCCAGAAGTAGCAAGTAGTCCCGAACGGAATACCTTCCAACTAGAAGGTGCAAGAAAACGTGCTGCCGAAGAAGGCAAAGAAGTTCCGGAGTTTTATGAAAACTTTTGGAAGACGGCCAAAGAACAAGATGAAGAAAATCTTTCAGATCCTGCGTGGCAAAAAGATAATCTAGAGTACGACCTTCGAAGTACAGATTGGATCGTCGACAAGGCCAGGGCTAGTGACACTTACTCACAAAATATATATGCGGCATTGTGTAATAATGATTTTACAAAATTAGCCGTAATTCCAATTCTTAAAGAACAGAAATGGAGTTGTAGTTGGAGGCATGCTGGTGGAATAGTAGCAGACATGCGTGAACAAGGTGATTACATTGATTGGTACTGTAGTGGCACGGGCGCAGGACTAGGCAACGGTGATGAAGACGGTACCAAGGGATATGTATCCGAAAGTGTTGTAACTGAGGAAATTAAGCAAGACCTACAGAAGTTAGGTTGGGTAGTTGTAACAAGTCAAGAAAAGGAATATTAAAATGGATCAGGCAGTTATTTGGTTAGCAGGTAGTATTTTAGTCATGTTAGGGTTTATCATCGTTACTGTAGGTATTGTTGTTATTAATAATATCTTACACAAATATTGGCAACCCGTTCGACTGTTCACTCCAGATAGCTGGAAGGGGTTCCAACCTCCGCAACCGCAATTCATCCACGAGCGTGAGTTTGAAAGAGTTGCTCCAACTTTTGAAAACGAAAAACCAAAGAAGTAAGGCATGTCTAAGCCTGTAATCCTAACCGAAAAGCAATGGTTAGATATATACAATATCATTGCCAAAAACTATCCTCATAGTGTGTTGTTAATACGCGACAGGATGAAGGAGGTTTTGGGTTTCACTGTACGCAGACATGCAAAATGGACCAAATATGATGGAGAGGATCACGAGTTTCTTCCTCGACATTACAGCAATGAACAAATACATTTGGATTTCTACAATGAGCCAAAAAGAACCATGTTTTTGCTACGATATTCGGACATAATTGGTAAAACCTCTCTTGACAGCAATATAGAATAGCTGTATAATTACTACATTGAAACAGCAACACTAGGAGCAATTCATGGCAACAGTAGCAGGTATCAAAATTAAGACCAAGCCCGCAGTCAAAGCGCCCGCTAAGACACGTATCACATCGCAGTCTGTTCGAGAAAACGCCAAGCGTGATTATAGCCCTAAATGGGATGATATCGAAAACATGACTGCAAGCGAGTACGCATCCAAATTTCGAGAAGCAATGAAATACTACCGTTTGGAAAGTTCTGCTAAAGAACTCAAGCCAAAGGTCATCGACTGGATGGGACGCAATGATTACAGCCGCGACGAGATTAACATCTTCAAGAAGACCAAAGACTTTCGTTGTAATTTGACCATGGGTGCTATCGCGGCTTGCCTGATTAAAGGTATGCCCGATATTAGAACAGGGTTTAATGACAACCGAAGTGCCGGAGATTGGTTGCGTAAAGAAATTGACAACGTGCTCGAAAAGGGCAAGGATGACGTAGAAGAAGCAGTTGTTGACCCTAAGCAGGCTAAGGTAGTCGCTCCTGTTCCAAACATCCAGGATCGTATCCGAGAGCAGGCAGGCCAGATGAGCGAAGAAATTGACTATGCTATCGACAGCTGGATTACAGATCCAGAAGCATTTGATCCTAAATCATTCAAGATGGTTAGTCTGTTGCGTGGCAAGGGTGCCAAGGCAGCACAGGCTCGTTATATCAAAGGGTTCTTTGCCAGCGGATTGGCAGAACTTCAAGAACTTGCCAGCGGTAACGCTGACGAGCAGCTGAAGGAAGGTTATAAATTTGCCAGCCGTAAGAACATCAAGAAATTAATTGAGTTCTACGAAAGCATCGCACAAGCCTGTGAGCAAATTGCCGCAGAAGCTAAAGTGATGAAGAAGCCACGTGCCAAGAAAGTTAAGCCCGCCGAGGAATTGGTTAAGAAGATCAAGTTCAAGATGACCGATGACAAGTTGGGTGTGACATCAGTGCCGGCGGCAGGATTGATCGGCGCTCAGGCTGCTATCGTTTACAATGCCAAGACACGTAAGATTGGTATGTATATCGCTAAAACTTCAGCAGGTCTAAATGTTAAAGGTACTAGCATCACAGAGTTTACTGAGAAATCAGTACAGAAGACTTTGCGTAAGCCTGTAGAACAGTTGAAGGACTTCAAACTTCAGAATACCCAGCGACGTGTTGAGACTTGGTTGGGTGCTATCAAGGCAACTGATACCATGTTGAACGGACGCATGAACGTAGATATCATGATCTTAAAAGTGTTCAAGTGAACAAACGGGATATCATATTATCGGTACGTGAAATGATGGAACGTCATTTCACAGTATCGGATATGGCGGCCAAGCTCAATATCAGTGTTGAGATGGTACAACAAGCGATAGATCTTATTAATAATTTGTTAACATAGGTGTAGATATGGCAGGCTGGGCAGCAATCAAAAAGATCCGTGAGCTCGAAGACCGAGCGCATAAACTGGGAATGAAGTTTTCCCCTTACCGACATGACGACTTTAAGGCGGACAATGTAGCATTGATACCTTGTTATCAAGACTCATTGCCCATCTACACTCGTGATGCTATTTTGTTTGCCGGGTCACTTGAAGGTGCCGATCATTTCATGCAAGGTATCATATGGGCACGAGAATACGATCGTATGATGATTGATAAGAACAATGATAAAAAGCGTGAAAAGAAAGAAAGCATTGAGCGTCAACGCCAGCTGATGAAAACTATTAAAAATAGCGATAAGCAAGTTGAGGATGAGGATTCAGAATGACATTACCAGACGAAAGATATCGAGCGGTTATGCAGACCATGCGTTTCCTAACTGACCTACAGAGTACCGAGGTATATCCCAGGGTGCCTAAAAAGGTTAGACAACAGGCTCTCAGCCTGTTGCGTCACTATCCCAGCGCATACGATATGAAAGTAGCGGCTGAAAACGTACCAAATGTATTTCAAGAACGAATGGAACCGTTGTATAGGATGGTTAAACAATACGATATGGAAAAGAAGGAAAACAATGTTTGATTGGTTTAAAGGTAAAGATAAACTATCGTATCTTGCTAATGTGATTCCTTTTACGGAATCTAAAGGAATCCCTCCGGTGCCGTATATCGAACCTCCTGAGGAAAAGGAACGAGAGTATTACAGTATTGGAGTAACCAGTGAGGGTAAGATGACTTTTAAAACAGGCATTACCACACTTACTATGACTCGAAAAGGATGTGAGGATTTAATCGAACAACTCACAGTATTCAAGAATCAACTCAAGGAAGAAGAATGAAAATCGGACTTAGTTACAGTAGATGTATTCTCGACATTGTTGAAGGTCGTGTAGACATCGACGATGTATTGGTAGTCATCGCCCGTACAAGCTTTGATCCCAACGATGACGAAGCGTGGGCAGGAATTTGGGAAGGATATGTCTACGGTGGATTAAGTAATCCAGAATGGGGTCATTACGAGCTCAGTAGCAAAGAGGACGAAGCTAGGTTCCGCGATGTAACAATCCAACTGTGGGATGCTGGCAAGTTCCATCAACCTCGTAAGTTTGGGGCACACCCTGCTCGTCGTCCAGAATACTGGTTAGAGACTTGTTTGCCCTCCAGTGAGTTGGAAAGCAATCCAGCCGCCAAGATAGCTTGGAATAACTTTCAAGTAGTTGCAGGATTAACTAATGTAAAATTAGATAAGGATTATAAATGATTAGACTTTGGTTAGCATTTGGCATACTTGCCGTCTTGATACATTTGGGTATCACAACCTGGAGAAAGATGGAAGGTAAAGAACGCTGGACCTTGACAAAGTCCATTGCGTATAGTATACTTGTCTCATTACTAGCTGTTCTAGTAATGACTGTGATAGTAATTTTATTCTAAGGAAACATAATGAAACGTATTTTGACTCTCTCCGTCCTTGCCGCGGCTGTGCTGGCAACAGGTTGTACTCGTATTGAAACTGGAGAAGTTGGTCTCCGTGTAGGTTTTGATAAACAGATTAGCACAGGTGAGTTGCTTCCTGGTTCATTTAACCAGACCATCATTGGCAATGTTCTAGTTTTTCCTGTGAAAGAAATCTCAGTTAAAATTGAGAACATGACTCCATTGGCCAAAGACAATAGCACCATGAAAGACTTTGATGCTATGATTACCTACAACATCAATCAACAACAAGTTGCTGAGATTTACAATTCTAAAAATCGTAGCTTCCATGCTGTAGATGGTGGTGATGTTTACCTAATGTATAACTACATCTTCAATGCTGCTCGTAATGCTATCTACAAGTCTGCTCGTAAGTATGAAGCACTTGAGATGGGTGATGCTCGTCAAGCAATGGAAACTGAAATCAAAGAACAGATCGTCCGCACATTGGCTGAAGAAAAGTTGGATGGCACTATTGTGATTGGGCAAGTGTTGATTCGTAACATTGTACCAGCAGACTCTGTCGTAGCAAGTGCTAATGAATTGGTCAAGGCCAAGAACGAATACAAGACCGAAGAAGTTAAGGTAGCTACTGCTAAGAAACGTAATGAATCAATGCAAGCCAATCCTATGGCAATTCCCTTGCTAAAGGCAGAAGCTGAAGCAGAAGCCATGCGTAACTTGCCAGGTGCTATTGCTAACTTCAAAGGTCAAACACTGGTTATTAACGGTGTCGTAACTCCTACTGTATCAACAAACAAATAAAGAGAAACTATGCTAGTACCAATGGTGGTCGAGAAGACCGGACAAGGTGAACGTGCCTTTGATATTTTTAGTCGCTTGCTCAATGAACGCATCGTGTTCTTAAATGGACCCGTTGATGACCATAGTAGCAATCTTATCGTAGCACAGATGCTACATTTAGAGAGTGCCGATAGTGAGAAAGATATTCACTTTTATATCAATAGTCCCGGTGGCGTGATCACCAGTGGTATGGCTATCTACGATGTTATGCAGTTTGTCAAGCCAGATGTATGTACCTACGTTATGGGCCAAGCCTGTAGCATGGGCAGTTTTCTAGCGCAGGCAGGTGCCAAGAGCAAGCGTTATATCCTTCCACACGCTCGACATATGATCCATCAACCCTCGGGCGGTGCTCGCGGTATGCAAAGTGATATCGAGATCCAATACAAAGAAATCACTCAGATGAAAAAGATGCTAACTGAGCTGTATGTTAAACACAATACAGCGGGCAAGGCCTATGCTGAATTTGAACGTGATATGGATCGAGACACATTTATGAGTGCTGAAGAAGCACTAGCATACGGATTGGTAGATCAAGTGGTTGAAAAGCGTATTCCAAGTTAACGGGCAGAGTGTAGTCCAACTAAATAGTAGAAACACTCGCACAATGGTGCGAGATTGTGAACTACTATACGGACTACAAAATGGTAAAAACATTCGACTATCAAGAATTAGGTGAAGTTACAAGAGACAAATTAGCTCTAAATTCTGGAGATTTGAGCGGAGATTTAATATCCGGCGGAACGATTTCAAACTTTTCCAGCACAGGCATCAGTGATAAATCTACCAAACAAACACTGGTAGTAGAAGATGATAAACTTACCGTAAAGTCTATTTGTCTAGAAACAGTAGAAAGCGGGTTCAGTGTTCGTGGGGATGTTAAAGTGTACGGAGTTCTAGACGCATCCGTGATTAGAACTAACGAAATTTATTCACATAGAAAGTATGATCAGCAGTTCTTAGAGTTTGCCAATGCCAACGGAGAGCCTGTTAATACAGGACTATTATGGGGCGGCGGACAGTATAACAGACTGTTTATATTCAAACAAAACATAGATAGATTCTTCTCAAGTGAAAATATTGATCTCGATGCTAACAAAGAATATTTGATAGATAATAGTAGTGTATTATCAAGGAATGCGTTAGGCCGAACAGTAGTCAACAGTAATTTACAAACGGTAGGAACACTACAAAAATTAACTGTAGCAGGCTCTATCAATGTAAATGACTTTATACATTTTAATCCAGTTAGCCAAAGGCTTGGCCTTGGAACCGAAGATGCCAATGGTATACTTACTATATACGACTACAGCAACGATGTTGAACTTATATTCAGCGGCAAGGACAACGGCCGCGGCATTATTGGAACATTTAACACCAAAGGTCTTGAACTAGTCACAGATCACCAAACTCGTCTTAGTATCGAACCAGGCGGGGATATCACATTAGGTGTTGAACAAAAAGACAGCACAGTAACCAGAGTCTACGGAAAACTCAGTGTAGGTGTTAAGAATCCAAGAGAAAGTTTTGAAGTAGTTGGAAATATACGTTGGGCCAATAAATTATTTTCTACAGGAAATTCAGCTCCTACAGACGGCAATTTTACCCAAGGCGATATTGTATGGAACTCAGATCCAAAGGAAGGTGCTTATATCGGTTGGGTGTGTGTATCTAGTGGAAGTCCGGGTCAATGGAAGCCGTTTGGTGGGATTGCCGGTTGACATCTATTAAGTAGCCTTATATAATATATCAGCGGTCTTGGCTTCACCCCGCTTTATAAACTCTGCCAGCCTATGCTAAACAACATAGGAGAAAAAGCATGACACCCGTAGTTTACAAATACACCAGTACCAAAGAGTACCACGACGCATTCCCCTGCGCCTATAGACAGTGGAGAGCCGATAGCCACTGTAATTTAATACATGGCTATTCATTTAGTATGAAATTTTACTTTGGTACTAACGATCTAGATGTTCGTAATTGGGCTGCTGATTATGGCGGTCTAAAAGAACTAAAGAAGATGTTGGAAGACCAATTTGATCACACGCTTATTGTATCTCATGATGATCCAGAAATGGAAACATACAAACTGTTAGAATCTAAGAAAATGGCTAAAATAGTAGTATTGCCCCAACTAGGGTGTGAAGGCCTGAGCGATATGTTATATAAGTTTGTAAACGGTGTTTACATTCCAGACATGTGGGGGCCAAGTGAAGCCGCTCGACTATGGTGCTATCGAGTAGAAGTTAGAGAAACACAAAGCAATATGGCCTTCCGTGAAGGTCACCGTGAATGGAATGAAGAGCTATTTGAGTAATCTGGAAATAAAAACATTTGACAAAACCACTTACTCATGTTATACTATATTCATGAGTAAGAGGAGTTTTAAATGGCATCAACAGCAACATCTTGGACAGTTACATTAGAAGAAGATCCAGAAACTGGAGAACTTGTATTACCGTTTCCTTCCGATTTTTTGGAAATTCAAGGCTGGAAAGAGGGCGACTCTTTAGAGTGGATCGAATCCAACGACGGCTCTTGGATCATCCAGAAAGTTAAAAGTGAAAAATAAGATTTTGGTCGTATCAATCCTGTTATTAACTGGATGTGCAAGCCATTATCGAATGTCAACGGTTGATGAAATATCAAGAGTACCCGATGACTGCCTTAATAGGAAAGAAATTATCCGTTGGCTAGACTATCAGTCAACTATTCCAAAATCATCAACTACTCGAGAAAGTGAATATGCAGATCAATTATCGGCCATTAAAGAGAAAATTTGGCGTATTCGTTATCGTTGTCAGCCTGTTTGAACTAGTAGGATGTGCTACTGCGACTAGTCCATATAGAGAAAAATTTGACGCAGGAAGATATGTGTTGGATTGTAATCATGCTGCAGAGCAAAAGGTATTTCTCGAGTCCGTTTTAGAGTCAGCTAAATCCGAAAAATGGAAAGCTCAAGTTGAACTTAAACTTAACCCTTTCGCTGCCGATTTTGAACATAAGGAACATCTAGCATCCGGCGGATACGAAAAAGAACTTAAAAATAAAATATTCTATCTTCAGAGGTGTGAATGGAATCGAAAACAAAAATCGTGATAATTTCATTTTTGTTGCCCACATCAATTTGGGCGCAAGAGTGCGTTATACAACAAAAGACCGTTACCAACCAAACGGCTGTAATCATTAAACAAATTAATGATATAAAACGAGATGTCATTCCTTGGGGTACTAACCAAAAGAAATGTATCGTTAATTTCAA
>Ga0114975_10003496_pt1 | contig 10475 bp, 10 predicted proteins | sample S_130626_EF_Meta_FD_87031 | JGI IMG/M metagenome (GOLD analysis project Ga0114975, IMG submission 87031) | Freshwater microbial communities from Lake Simoncouche, Canada to study carbon cycling - S_130626_EF_MetaG | ecosystem: Environmental > Aquatic > Freshwater > Lake | place: Lake...
CGTGAGGTAGAGCAGCGGTAGCTCGTCGGGCTCATAACCCGAAGGTCAGAAGTTCGAACCTTCTCCTCGCAACACCAAAAAAAGAGGCTGTGTTTAACACAGCCTCTTTTTTTATTGATTAGATATAAGCTTCATTTCTTTTTTGGATACTTACGCTAACTTTTAAGTTTGTAGTTGGAACTTTACCGGTGAAGCGTTTCGATATCGACGCAAATATAATACCCCACCAAGCAGTACTAGTTTGGCATAAAGTAATTGTAATCCGCTATCCCGCAGCAACGTTCCGCCAGCGGAACGTCTCTGCGGGAGGGGGGAATGTTGCTACTATGAAGCAAAAGACAGCTGCTTGCCAGCACATTTGAGGTAAGTGGCTAGCAGTAAAAAAGAGGCTGTCTTAAATCTTTGTTTTAAGACAGCCTCTTTTTTATATCAAAAAAACAAGTTTAGGCAATTTCCCAAACCTCTCTGCCTCTTAATAATTTGTCTAAATCACCTTTTCCTTTAGTGGCAATCACTTCTTCAATTTGCATTGCCATTACATCCTCGTAACAAGCCCTTTGTGTTTGGTAAAACACCCCAAATGGTCTTGGTAAGTGGTCTGCATTTCGTGGATCATCAAACATACGCACTAGTATTTGTGCTTTATAAAAATCGGCTTCATCGTGGATCCATAAATCATCTAAACTGTATTTATCACCAATTTCTACAACTATTGGTTTAAAGCCATCTAGTTTAATTCCTTTGTTTTGGCTAGCACCAAACACCAATGGTTTTCCTTGTTCTAAAAACAAAGCTTCATCAGCCTTGCTACTCTTTTCGGTAAACACTTCAAAAGCCCCATCGTTAAAAATATTGCAATTCTGATAGATTTCTACAAAAGAAGATCCTTTATGCTGGTTAGCACGCACTAATATTTGTTGCAAATGTTTTACATCTCTGTCCATACTGCGTGCAATAAAAGTAGCATCGGCACCCATTGCTAATGCCAAAGGATTGAACGGATGATCTATACTGCCATAAGGAGTGCTTTTAGTAATTTTATGCTCTTCAGAAGTAGGAGAATATTGTCCTTTTGTTAAACCATAAATCTGGTTATTAAACACCAGCAAATTTACATCGAAGTTCCTACGTAATAAGTGAATGGTATGGTTTCCACCGATACTTAAACTATCGCCATCTCCACTCACAATCCAAACACTAAGTTCTGGTCGAGATGCTTTTAATCCACTTGCAACAGCTGTGGCTCTGCCGTGAATACTGTGCATTCCATAGGTGTTCATATAATAAGGAAAGCGACTGCTGCAGCCAATACCAGATATGATAACAATATTTTCTTTAGGAATATTTAATGTGGGCATCACTTTTTGAACCTGTGCCAAAATGCTATAATCTCCACATCCGGGACACCAACGAACTTCTTGGTCGGTGGCAAAGTCTTTGGTTGTTAATGTTTGTGGGGCCATCGTTGATGTACTCATACCAATTATTTAGGTGGTAAAGGTAATGATAGATTGACTACTTTAGGGCTTCAAAATGCAAACGATGGCAATACTTGGTCAATTATATTGCTTTCTTTGGCAAACAGGATTGTAATAATCTGTTCTTTTTTTTAGGCTCTAGCATAGCCTTTCATGTAGAAGAAATCCAAAATATATACTAGTTTTATAAGAAATATTGAGTTAAAAGCATATTAAAAGGTGTAACCCCTTACTTTTGCCGCCGAAAAATAAAACTACTTGTAATATGGCTTCTGTAGGTAAAATTAAACAAATCATTGGTGCCGTTGTTGACGTTCATTTTGAAGGTACCCTTCCTGAAATTTACAATTCATTAGAAATTAAAAGACCCAATGGTGATGTACTTGTATTAGAAGTGCAACAACATTTAGGAGAAGATAGTGTAAGAACTATTGCAATGGATGGTACTGAAGGATTGGTTCGTGGAATGGCTGTAACTGACACAGGCAAAGCAATTGCAATGCCGATAGGCGAAGGAATTAATGGTCGTTTATTTAATGTAACTGGTGATGCTATTGATGGTTTACCACAATTAAGCAAAGTGGGTGGTCGTCCAATTCACAATAAGCCCCCTTTATTTGAGAATTTAAGCACAGCATCAGAAATTTTGTTTACTGGAATTAAAGTAATTGATCTTATTGAGCCTTATGCAAAAGGCGGAAAAATTGGTTTGTTTGGTGGTGCTGGTGTGGGTAAAACAGTATTGATTCAAGAGTTGATTAATAATATTGCAAAAGGACACGGTGGTTTATCAGTGTTTGCTGGTGTTGGAGAAAGAACTCGTGAGGGTAATGACTTATTGCGTGAGATGATTGAAGCTGGTATTATGAAATATGGCGACAATTTCAAGCATAGTATGGAAGAAGGAGGATGGGATTTAACAAAAGTAGATATGGAAGGTTTAAAAGATTCTAAAGCTACTTTCGTATTTGGACAAATGAATGAGCCGCCAGGAGCAAGAGCTCGTGTGGCTTTATCAGGTTTAACTATTGCAGAATATTTTAGAGATGGTGATGGCACAGGAAAAGGTAGAGATATCTTATTCTTTGTGGATAATATCTTCCGTTTTACACAAGCAGGTTCTGAAGTATCAGCATTGCTAGGTCGTATGCCATCGGCGGTGGGTTATCAACCAACATTGGCAACCGAAATGGGATTGATGCAAGAGCGTATTACTTCAACTAAAAATGGTTCAATTACATCTGTACAAGCAGTTTATGTACCTGCAGATGATTTAACAGATCCAGCTCCTGCAACAACATTTGCTCACTTAGATGCTACTACAGTATTGAGCAGAAAGATTGCAGACTTAGGTATTTATCCTGCGGTGGATCCATTAGATTCTACTTCAAGAATTTTGACCCCGGCTATCGTTGGTGAAGCTCACTACGAATGTGCTAACAGAGTGAAATTGATTTTACAACGTTATAAAGAGTTACAAGATATTATTGCAATTTTAGGTATGGATGAGTTGAGTGATGAAGATAAAACAACGGTATCTCGTGCAAGAAAAGTGCAACGTTTCTTATCACAACCTTTCCACGTGGCAGAACAATTTACGGGTCTAAAAGGTGTGTTTGTTAGCATTGAAGATACTATTAACGGTTTCAATTCAATTTTAAATGGTGAAGTGGATGAATATCCTGAAGCAGCATTTAACCTAGTGGGAACTTTGGCTGATGCTATTGAGAAAGGAAAGAAAATGATGGCGTAAGCAAGTAGTTAGTAGCCAGTAATTAGTAGTTAGTAAAGCCAAATTATATGAATAAGTTTAAGGATTTATTGGTTTGGCAAAAAGCTATTGATTTAACTGAATTTGTTTATCTACTAACCACTCAATTCCCAAGTGAAGAAAAGTACGGCTTGACTTCTCAAATAAGAAGATGTGTTGTTTCAATTCCTTCAAATATTGCAGAAGGAGCAGGTAGAAATTCTAAAAATGAATTCAAACATTTTCTTAGTATAGCATTTGGTTCTAGCTATGAATTAGAGACACAATTAATTTTAGCAAACAGGTTTAATTATATTTTAAAAGAAAAGTTAGAAGAAGGGTTAGCAAAATTGGAAGAAGTCCAAAGAATGATAACAGGCTTATAAAAATCATTATCAGTCTAACTACTAACTACTAACTACTAACTACTAACTACTAACTACTAAAAAATGATACTAGAAATATTAACCCCAGAGAAGAAACTTTATAGTGGCGATGTTTATGGTGTGCAGTTGCCAGGCATTGAAGGTTTGTTTGAAGTTTTAGACAAACACGCACCATTGGTGAGTGCTTTGGGCAAGGGAAACTTAAAGATATTAAAAACAAAAACACAGTTCGAAAACTTTACCATTCAAAGCGGATTTGTTGAAGTGCTAAACAATAAAGCTACAGTATTGATTGAAGGTGCAGTAGAAGCATAGTTTAAAATTGAAAAATTTGAAAAAGCCTGATAGTAATATCGGGCTTTTTATTTTTAGTTTATTAATGCCCCACTACTTTATAGTTAATTGTAGCCCAAGCAAGAGAAAGTGCAAACACTACCAACACAATACCTGATATTTTATTAATAATATGTAAATTGTGTGGGGTTAGCTTTGGACGAATCTTTCCTGCAAGTAAAACCTTTGCTATATCTGTTGATAAAACAAAAACTAAACAAACTGCATACACTATTATTAAATATCTGGTAGGATGTGATAATCCAATTATTTGGGATTGAATTTTTGCTGTTGCCGCTAACCAAAAAATAAATACACCAGGATTTAGCATATTCATAAAAAAGCCAGAAAGAAAGATTCCTAGTAACTGCCTTTTGTTAAATACTTTATCCTGAATACCGCCATTATCATCCATCATTACTTTTTTAAAGAACAATGTATAGATACCAATAATCAATAAGAAAGCACTACCCAGCATACCAATCATTGTCTGATGGCTTACGGCCTGGGCAAATAAACTGGTTAGTAAATTACAAACAAGAACAATGATAATATCGCTTGAAGAAACCCCAGCCACAAAAAAAAATCCACCCTTATGACCATTATTAAGGCTTTGCTTAATAATAGCAAATATGATTGGACCAATGGATATGGCAAGCAGCAACCCAAGTGTTAGTCCTGTAGCAATGGCTTCAATCATTCAATTCTTTTAGAGCGGTGAAAATAACGCCAAACAGTTAGTTAGAAAAGTTTAAATAGATTTTGGATAGTCGAAAAATAAAAAATCCTTTTTGGCAGACTTGAAATCTGCCCAAGATTTGGTGTGAACATTCATCGCAAAAATACCACAAGTAGGCATTACATCTATTTGTGTTTTGGTTAGTTCATTTACAAATTCTGTGATACCTGGATTATGCGAAAACACAGCAACACTGTTAAGTGTGTAGCTTATAGCTGCAATTGTGTTATAAAAAATAGTTGGCATTGCGTGATATAACTCATCAACTTTTAAAATGTCTTTTTCTACTTTATGATATGCTTCTGCAAAGTAAGTAGCGGTAGTTAATGCTCTTTTAGCTGAGCTTGATACAAATAAATCAATCGCAATATTTTTATCAATTAATCTTTTTGCCATTGCTGGAGCATCAGTATGTCCTCGCTGGTTGAGACCTCTGTCAAAGTCGTTTAATACTCCAATATCCCAACTACTTTTGGCGTGACGTATAATGAAAAGTTGTTTCATAAAATTGTATTATAAATAGTTTGCAATGAATTCTTTTAAACTCAAAATTGGTAAGGAAGCAATTTCCATTTTTTTAAAATCTTTGTGATTACTTGTGATAAAATAATTCAGTTTTGCATCTATTGCAGCAGCGTAAAGAACAGCATCTTCAATATCGGGTGAATTAAAATTGAGAGCATTACTATATGTGGAATTAGAAACAGGAATCAGTTGAACAAAAGAGAGTAAATGCTGAAACATTAGTCTTAGTTTATCAGCAGTATAATCTTTTCTTACCAAATAAGCTATTGTATTAAGCACACATTCTGTAACAAAGCCAGTACAGCTACCATTCTCCAATTGCTCAAAAAGCAGAATAGCATCTCGATGATTAGCTCTTTTATTGTCAAATAAATCAATAAAAATATTGGTATCAACGAATATTTTAATAGCCATATTTTTTATTTAAATATTCTTCTTTAGCTTCATCAATACTGATTGTATTTGTTAGAATGCCACTATATTTTTCTGCAAAACTTTTTTGCTTTCGCTTTCCAGATGTAGCAGTTATTTTGCTTAAATATTCATTTACAAGTTTAGATATTGATGTGTTATTTTTAGCAGCATAAGCCTTTGCTTTCAGTGCTGTAGACTCTTCAATTGTTAAATTTAATTTTGTTGTCATAAAACAAATTTTACCAAAAATACGCATAAAATTTATTTATACGCCAAACTTTAAACTTAATGCTTCTAACTTTGCTCAATGTTATTGCATATTCATCCACAAAACCCTCATCCTCGCCACGTTAAAACAGTGGTAGAATGTTTGTTAGATGGGGGAGTTATTATTTACCCCACAGACACTATTTATGGTTTGGGCTGCGATATCTTTCAGCATAAAGCTATTGAACGTGTTTGCAGAATTAAGAAAATAGATACTTCAAAAGCTAACCTAAGTTTTGTTTGTTATGATTTGAGCGATTTAAGCAAATACACCAAAAGTATTTCCACACCATTGTATCGTATTCTTAAAAATTATTTGCCAGGTCCTTATACGTTTATTTTACCAGCAAGTAAAGAAGTACCCAAGATTTTACATAGTAAAAAAGATACCATTGGTTTGCGTATACCAGACAACGAAATTGCAAAAACCATCGTTCATAATTTAAATCATCCTATACTTTCAGCATCATTGCCAGGCGAAATGGTTGAAGAATATACAGACCCAGAATTGATGTTTGAAAACTTTAAAAACCTAGTTGATATTGTGATAGATGGGGGCATAGGAGGATTTACACCCTCAACAATTATTGATTGCACTAAAGATGATTTTGAAGTTGTGAGAATGGGTGCTGGCGAATGGAATGAATAGCTTGAAAATTAAATAACATCTATCTTCCAACAACAAATTTTGTTCTAAATGTTTTATTACCGTGCAATACCGTGATAACATAGAAACCATTTGCTCAACCACACGTATTAAGCTTTTTGTTAATATTACCAGTGATGCTTGTAAATGTTTGTCTTGAATAAATTCTACCCAAAATATCTGAGATGCTTATTTGCATATCTGCAATTTTTTTAGAGGCAAAATCAATGTTGATGAAACTGTTGCTTGGATTCGGATAAACCTTAAGATCTCTTTCTATGATATCATCAGGGTTAATAAAATTGATAATATTACTGATTTGCTGACAGCCAGAATTGTCAGTAACAATACAACTATAATTGCCACTTGCTGTTGGCTTATATGTTTGATTTATTTCGCCATTAATATTTACATTATCTTTTCTCCATTGATAATTAATACCAGCACTGCACAACAAAGAATCGGCAACCTGTGTAATTGTTGGAGCTGCTGCAGTTGTTGGAACAACAGCTATTCTATCACTAGTACAATCAAGAGTTCTGATACCCATATTATATAAGTAAAAATAAAACTGAGAAGGATTGGTAGCATTATTGCCAGTTATTGTAAATAAGTTTGGAATGCTGTCTGGATAAGGGTTTGTAGCAATATTCTTATTTCTAAAAATGTTGGCAACACTATCTGTTTTAATAATTAAAGCGTGATTTCCAGCTGGTAATAATATGTTGATATTGTAAACTAATCCAGTATCAGAAACATCGTTTCCTGTAAGATCGCCTCGTGCTTGTATTGGTCTAGATGCTGAAACATCTATTGTTGTTGAGTTTAAAGTATTGTATGTATAAGAACCATCAGCCAAAGTTGCCTTAATATCTGCAGCAATCAATGTTACTTTTCCTGGGTAGGCAGTATAGATTTTTGCATTCTCTAATAAAACAGGAACGGATGATGAGTATTTAAAATAGTTGCCACCTTTTGCTTGATAATCTCCATCTGTAAAAACAGCTTTTGATGTTGCTCCAATATTTGTAGAAACGCCAGAACCTAAATAATAATTTGTGGCAATAGTTGATGTTGTTGTGTTTGTTCCTGCTGCAATTGGGCTTTTTGCATTTGCAGCATTATACCAATAATAGTTTTGATTAGTATTGGTATTGAATGCTCTAAGTGCTGCAGTATTTCCACAGATATTTGCTTGTCCAATTGCTGTTGATGGTGCATTTGCAATTACAATATCTGTTGACTTAGAATTATTGCTAGGATTTTGATCTGATGCTACACTAGCAGTTACAGTTATATTGTATGTATTTGTTGCAATGCTTATAAATGGTGTTTGAAAAGTATAAACAACACTTTCACCACTTGCTAAAGTATCTTTAAAATTCTCTGTGATTGTAGCAATAGTTGTTGTTCCATTTTTAATGACAGTGGTTAGAGGAATATTTGAAATATTGTTATCACCAGTATTAGTAATTCTGGCACTTACATATTGGTTATTGCTTGAACAATTATTGTAAACAGGAATCGAAATATCAGAGATACTTGCATCAATTGATGGCTTAATAAATTTCACACGATAATCTTGAATAGCACCAATTTGATTAGGTGGGCTACAAGCATCAAAAGCAGCATTAGTTTCTGCAACCACCACTCGCATTAAACTATAATTGTCAATAACCACATTATTTGGAATAGCAATATTTGCATTAATAGCACCATTTACTAAGTTGCCAAAATAAACCAATTCATTAGCTTCTGCAAAACTTCCATTACTGTTATAATCTATATAAACCTTAATTTTTTTATTGTTTGCAGTAGCATTACAACTACCTAAACTCAAGTTTAGCGAATACGTTTTTGCAGGCTCTAGTTTTGCTGTTTGGTTGGTATTGTTATAATAACTATCGCAAGTATTGGATATGTTATTAATGTTTGCAAAAGAAAAATTATCAATTCTTATATTACCATTATTAATGGTGTAAGGGGGGCAATAACTTGTGCCACCAATACCACTGAGTATTAAAGAAAAAACCTGACTACCTCTTTGCAATATCTCTTTATGTGTGATTTGAATGATATAGGTTTCTCCAGGAACAACGTTGTCCACTTCCACCCTTTCAACATTATCTCTAAAATTGTCTCCTTTTGTTGCTGAAGCACCTAGATTTGAAGGGTCTAGAACCCAAGGTTGATAGATTGTTGAACCTTTAATGATTCTAATATCTAAGTCGTGAATCAATTTTAATGATGAATTGTTTAATAGATTCGTTGTTGTAACTGCACCAACAAGGTCTGTCCAAACAATTGTAGCCATTAGTTTTCCATTACCACTTGCAACAACATTTAATGAATATGTTGCACCATTGTTTAATGTTGATTCAATGATGCTGTTTGTTCCTGCATTGCCACTATTGATAATGTTAGCTGCTTTTTCTGCATTTAATAATCCCCAACCAAATTGATAATCTGGTCCATCATTTATACCTGCTTCGGATGCTGTATGAATTGCCAAGGCTTTTAAAGTAGAGGCTTTCATAAAAGTACCATTGTTTTTCTGGCTATATAGTTCTTGCAGTAAGTATAACGAACCTGTAACATTTGGTGCTGCCATTGATGTGCCACTCATTGTTCCATAACCACTAGTGCTGCTGTTTGAGCAAGATAAAACATCAAAACCATCTGCAACTAAATCTGGTTTTATTCTACCATCATCTGTTGGTCCCCAGCAACTAAAACTACTCATTTTAATATCTGATGATTTAATAGAACTACTTGCAATTCCTTCAACCGCACCAACAGTTAAAATGTTTTTTGCAACACCATTGGTTGGAATAATATCATAAGCATTATTGAATGAAATTCCCGCAGGTCTGCTAGTAATATCAATCCAATTAACGCCTCCATCATAAGAGATTTGATAAGGACTGCCGATGGGTGGACCATTTGAATTTCTATTATTGCCAGCAGATTTTACAATTAAGTAATAAGGGGCGTTGTATGCAATAGAATCATACATCTGTGTTTTTGCATCATAAATTCCAAATTTATAGTCAGCCGTGTCTGCTGGATTTCCCCAATATTGCCAGTCACCGCCATTAGTTTTTTGCCATCCAGCCCAAGATCCATAAGAGTGATTTGAAACTAATAAATTGGGAGCAGCAACAAGCATATCACTAACATCATCACTAGAAAAATCATAAACATTCAATTTAGAAGCACCATAAGCCATTCCTTTTACAAGAGGATTGATGCCTGCAGCAATTAAAGTTCCTGCTACATGTGTTGGGTGAAACTGAATCCCCAAACTACCGCTGCTTTTTACACTAATTCTACTACTAAATTCAATATGGTTTTGAGAAGGTAAGCCACCATCCCACATAGCAATTTTGCCATTCATATTAGCTGATGAACCAGAGAGATGGAAACCTGTAGCACCTCCTTGCCATAATTGATTAGTTCGTGTTGTAGCAGCAGCAATAATATTGTTATAGGTTGTTGTATAGGTTGGTAAACCGTAAGCATCAATCCCCGTAAGAACAACAAGTTGGTTAGAGTCTTGTGTTTTTAATGTTAAAGCCCAACCTTTTTGTTTAGCAATTTGCAATAAACGAGATCTATCATTTTCTTGCTTTGCTGCATATAATTTAGATACTCTGTTTAGCTCAATTGTTTTGGTTTCTTTTTGGGAAAATGAAACGAGAGATGCAAGTATTGCAAACACCAAAAAAATATATACATGAAATTTCTTTTGCATTATTAAACTAAGTGGAGGTAAAGATATTTAATAATATCAATTTAAGCTACATATGAAAAGTATATTCGGTTTAAAAAAATTATCAGCAGCAAACCAACTAGCTAAGTTCTACGCTAAAAAAACTATTTAATAAACAAAAAATAAAACAATGAAAATCCAAGAAGTAGATAAACAAAAATAACA
>Ga0114975_10003500_pt1 | contig 10472 bp, 10 predicted proteins | sample S_130626_EF_Meta_FD_87031 | JGI IMG/M metagenome (GOLD analysis project Ga0114975, IMG submission 87031) | Freshwater microbial communities from Lake Simoncouche, Canada to study carbon cycling - S_130626_EF_MetaG | ecosystem: Environmental > Aquatic > Freshwater > Lake | place: Lake...
ATTAACCATTACCGTGAAGTCAGTTAGAGCTGGTGAATATGCTGAACCGCCTGCACATGGCCCTAAAATCAGAGAAATCTGTGGGATCACTCCGGATGATCGAGTATTGAGGCGGAAAATTTTGCCGTAACCATTTAAGGAGGCAACGCCTTCTTGAATTCGCGCACCACCTGAGTCGTTAATTCCAATCAAAGGAATTCCACTCTTAAGTGCGAATTCAGCGATCTTTACAATTTTCTCTGCATGTACTTCGCCAAGACTTCCGCCCATTACCGTGAAATCTTGTGAGTAAAGCGCGATTGGTCGACCATCTACGGTTGCAGTACCAATTACTACGCCATCACCATATGGGCGGTTCTTCTCCATCCCAAACTGGGTTGAGCGATGGCGAGCAAACTCATCAATTTCGGTAAAGGAGTCGGGATCTACAAGTAAGTCGATACGTTCGCGAGCGGTGAGTTTCCCTTTGGCATGTTGCTTCTCAACTGCACGGGCCGAACCCCCATGGATAGCTTCCTCAACACGAAGACGTAGATCTTCAATTTTTCCGGCAGTTGTATGCAGATCTGGGCTCATGGCTCTACGGTACTAGGCGTGGGTACAGAAGCGCCAAGAGCGCCACTAGATAAATCGATCATCGCTTCGCTTGCTTCGCAATACTGGCGAGTAAGCGTGGTTGATCTCACTACCTCTACGCAAAACGATCTCGCTGAGTTAGCACAATCTAAATTGTTAGAAACCGGCGATGTAATTGCCGCCGAATATCAAAGCGCTGGTCGCGGCAGATTAGATCGTACATTTGATGCAGAACCGAATAGCGCTCTTCTCTTTTCATTTTACATTGAACCGAATCGCCCAAGAAGCGATTGGGGATTTATTGCGCACCTTGCTGCTCTGACAATGCAAGAGGTTATATCTGCAGATTTACCAATTGCAGCTGTACTTAAGTGGCCGAATGATATTTTAATTGGCGAGAAAAAGGTTGCAGGTTTGTTAGCACAAACAACTGAAAATGGAATCATTGTAGGTATTGGATTAAATGTTGGAGCTTCAATTGAAGAACTACCAGTGACTACCGCTACCTCATTAGCAATTGCTGAATCTGGCCAATTGGACCGCAATCTAATCTTGTCGCAATTTCTAAATCTATTTGCTACCAATTTTTCTCAGTGGGATGATGGAGTGGACTTTATTTCTAACTACAGCAACGTCTGTGCGACTCTGGGGCGAGAAGTTCAAATCGAGGTGATTGGACGGGAAAATCGCACCGGGATTGCACAATCTATAAATAAATTTGGCGCACTCCTGCTTGCCGACGGTTTTGAAGTTAACGTGGGGGATGTAGTTCATCTACGATAGCGATGTGAATGAGCGATTTCCTACCGTCGGCATTATTGGTGCTGGGCAATTAGCGCGGATGACTGTGGCTCCGGCTACTGCACTCGGTATCAATCTCTTACTCTTTGCGCAAGATGAGCAAGATAGCGCGGCACAAATTTCTCCACATATAGTTGGCGATTACCGTGACCTAGAACAACTTATCGAATTCGCCAAAAAATGTGATCTCGTAACTTTTGAACATGAGTTAGTCCCACTTTCAGTGATAAAAGGGTTGGAATCCTCCGGCGTAAAAGTCTTTCCAACGTCAGAGTCATTCCAATATTCTCAAGATAAATCAGCCATGCGCACAAAATTGGCTAAATATCCTTCGCCCAAATGGCGAGTTATTGAGGATGAAGGTCAAGCCTTTGAATTCCCGTTTATAGTTAAAAAGATTTTGGGTGGATACGACGGCCGCGGTGTGTGGAAGGTTAAGAATCTTGATGACTTGGAAGAGTTATTGGCTGAAAATCCCCGACTCTTAATGGAAGAGCTAATCGAATTTGATAGTGAAATTGCGGTAATGGTTGCTAGGTCTGAACATGGCCAGGCAACATCGTGGGCACCAACACAGACAGTTCAGGAAAATGGGATCTGTACATTAACCATCACTCCGGCGCCAGCGATTTCAAAGGAGATAGCCGAGAAAGCCCAACATTTAGCCCTCTCAATTGCAAACGATATTTCGCTCGTTGGAGTCATGGCGGTTGAAATGTTTATTAAAGGTGATGAAATATTTATTAATGAGCTAGCGATGCGCCCCCATAATTCTGGGCACTGGACCATTGAAGGCTCACGCACCAGCCAATTTGAACAGCACTTACGCGCGATCTTAGATTTACCGCTCGGCGATCCAACCATGACCGCCCCATTTGCTGTTATGGGAAATATCTTGGGCGGCGAAAAGACTGACATGTATCGCCCGTATCTGCATTTGATGGCGCGAAATCCAGAGTTAAAGTTCCATCAATATAAGAAGGAAGTGCGTAAGGGGCGCAAGATTGGCCACGTTACCGTGATCGGCGAAAACCTTCTAGAATTAACTGAATTAGCTGAACATGCACGCGACTATATGAGCGGAGAAATTGATGAGTGATGTAGCGATCATCATGGGATCAGATTCTGACTGGCCAGTTATGGAGAACGCCGCCAAAACTTTAGATTCATTTGGAATCACCTATACCGCGGAAGTTTTATCTGCCCATCGGATGCCACTTGAAATGGTGGAGTTTGCACAAGGTGCACAAAGCCAAGGATTTAAAGTAATTATCGCTGGCGCCGGCGGTGCAGCACATCTGCCCGGGATGGTCGCCTCACTAACAACTCTGCCAGTAATTGGTGTTCCAATTTCGCTAAAGAACTTAGATGGCATGGATTCGCTTCTTTCGATAGTTCAGATGCCAGCTGGAATTCCGGTAGCAACTGTGGGCATCGATAATGCAAAGAACGCGGGAATTTTGGCAGCGCGAATACTTGGAGTATCAAATAGCGCTATTTCAACCAAAGTTAGCGATGCGCTAAAAGAAGTTAACATCGAGGCGAAAGAAAAAGGCGCCAATTTAAGCGCCCGTCGCAGCCAAAAAACTGGTTTTTAATTTAACTCCTAGATTTATATTCAATCGCCGGGCAACGATCCATAATCGCAATTAGCCCTGCCGCCTTAGCCCTTGCAACAGCTGCTTCATCGATTACATCTAACTGCAGCCACACGGCTTTGGCACCAATCGCGATGGCTTGATCGACAATTTCACCAACTCGTTCAGAATTTACAAAACAATCAACAACATCAATTTTTTCAGGAATATCGCTAAGTGATTTATAACCTACTTCACCGTGCACCGTTTCAGCGCGTGGATAAACCGGAATTATGCGATGGCCCTTATTTTGCAATACCTTGGCAACTCCGTAAGCAGCTCTTTCTGGATTATTTCCAAGGCCGACAATCGCCCAAATTTTAAGAGCTAAAACAGCGTCAATCTCGGTTGGCGAGTTTTTAATCACTGCGACCAAGGGCGTGTACACGCCAACCAGCAGCGCGCCATTTATCGCGATCTAGCGCATTTCGACCGTCAATTAAGAATTTTGATTTAACTAATTGGCCAATAACGGATGGGTCTAGTTCGCGATACTCCTTCCACTCAGTTAAGTGGAGAATCGCATCTGCGCCTTTGACGCAATCTGAAACCTTTTCTGCATAATCCAGGTTAGGGAAGCGCTTACGAGCTGGCTCAATTCCCTTTGGATCGTGCACAACAACTGTTGCACCAGCTGCTTGAAGTTGGGCGGCGATATCAAGTGCGGGGGAGTCGCGCACATCATCGCTATCAGGTTTAAAGGTGGCGCCAAGAACCGCGATTTTATACTGGGTTAAATCTTCAGATAAATCTGCTCGAACAACATCGATTACGCGTTGACGTGCGCGCAAATTAATAGCATCGATTTCTCGTAAGAATTCCAGCGCTTGATCTGCTCCAAGTTCTTGGGCGCGTGCCATGAAGGCGCGAATATCTTTCGGCAAGCACCCGCCGCCAAAACCGATACCAGCTTGCAGGAAGCGATTGCCGATTCGTGGGTCATAACCGATCGCCTTCGCCAATACCGTGACATCCCCGCCGGCTGCTTCACAGACTTCAGCCATCGCATTAATAAAGGAGATTTTTGTAGCTAGGAAAGAGTTTGCGGCAACTTTTACCAGTTCTGCAGTTGGTAGATCAGCGCGAATCCAAGGTGTTCCTAAATCAATAATAGGTTTATAAACCTCTTTTAAAATATTTTCGGCTCGGTCATCAACCACTCCAACGACCAAGCGATTTGGAGTCAAGGTATCTTCGACAGCAAAACCTTCTCTTAAGAATTCTGGGTTCCAGGCTAAATCTGCATGTGGCGCAGAGAGAGAAAGCGCTTCGCGCAAAGTCTGAGCAGTTCCGACGGGAACAGTTGATTTTCCAACTACAAGCGCGCCATCTTTCAGATGTGGCGCAATTGCTGCAACCGAAGCCTTTACGTAAGTTAAATCCGCAGCCAGACCATCTTTGCTCTGTGGTGTTCCAACGCAAATAAAGTGAACATCTGCATCTGCTACCGCTGAGAAATCGGTTGTAAATGTGAGTCGACCGGTCTTGATTTCGGCTGCTAACAAGGTATCTAAACCTGGTTCGTAGAATGGTAGATCTCCGCGTGAGAGAAGATCGACTTTGTTCTGATCTGTGTCTATTCCAATAACTTCAAAGCCGAGAGAAGACATACAGGCTGCATGTGTTGCGCCTAGATAACCGCAACCAATTACCGAGAGTTTCATAGGCTGAGAGTCTAAGGCACGTTCTATCGGATAGCGCCGCACGGATTTTCGGCGGCGGTGCGAGTCTTAAATTTATCGACTATTACAGGCGTAGCCTTGCCGGTACTGCTAGCAGATGGTGAAGGAGTTACTTCATCAACTAAAGCAGAATCATCGCGAATGCGACTCCATAATTCAGTACCTAAAGTTTGATCCCAAATAACAACGGAGCCAATTCCCGGAACATTGCCATTGGCATTTGATAAAGGAACCGTCAAGGTACGTACATTTCCTGAGGAAAGACCGCGCATCTGTTTGGCTAGGTTGATCAGGTCGCTCTCATTTAAATTTTCATCCATTTTTATAGTCGAGAGCGCAGCATTCATAAAGTTTACGATTTTGATTGGATTTAAAAGGACTCCGGTGCTTGTCGCCTTCTTTAATACAGAACTCATAAATTGTTGTTGCCGCTGCATACGACCAATATCGCCACGACCATCGAAGTCGCGAGTGCGAACATATTTAAGCGCCTCGATTCCACCTAACGTGTGCGTACCGGCGGCGAGAACGAGGTGGCTCTTAGGGTCATCAATATCTACCTTTGTACAAACTTCTACGCCTCCCAGAGCATCAACAATTCCAGCAAAGCCGGCGAAGCTGACCTCAATGTAATGATCGATCTTCAAATTTGTTGCACGTTCGACAGTTTGAATAAGTAGCGGTGCTCCACCGAAAGCAAATGCCGCATTTAACTTATTCTGCCTATCTGGAATCTGAGATTTTCCATCACTACTTGTGTGTGCAGGAATAGTTACCAGAGTGTCACGTGGCAGCGAAACCAAGAATGCTTTATCTCGCTTCTTACTAATGTGAACTAGAAGCATCGTGTCAGAACGGCCGCCTGCAGCAGTTGCAGTGCTACCTACACGTAGTAATTTCATTTGCGCCTTAGTTAGGCCCTCACGCGTATCTGATCCAACTAAAAGATAGTTGACTGCCTGAGAAGTTTTTTCTGGCCTATTTTCTAGCCCCGCAAAAACGCTTATGCGCGCAATCTTTCCGCTGACTTGGCCGAGACCGAGCCAGGACACCGATGCGAGTACGACAACTCCGAGAGAGAGTGATGTCATAATCCGTATCGCGCGCGTCGATTTCACATGCGAACTCTACTTGGGCGATAGCGTGGAGGGGTTATGACGACATTATTAGGCGAGTTATCTGCCTCACCGGCGGTAAGCGTCATCCTTCCAGTACTTAATGAAGCACCTCATCTCGAAGAATCTGTCACCGCGATACTTTCTCAGGATTATTTAGGGATATTTGAAGTAATACTCGCCCTGGGACCATCACGCGATCGCACCGATGAAATTGCGCGGGCTCTGGCAGCAAGAGATACCCGAGTTAAATTGGTTACCAATCCAACCGGAAGAACTGCGGCAGGTTTAAATTTAGCTATCGCATCATCTAGTAGCCCAGTAATTGTGCGAGTAGATGGCCATGCCAGGATTCCAAATAATTATCTTTCACTAGCGGTTGAAATACTTAGACAATCTGGCGCGGTAAATGTTGGCGGCATAATGGCAGCTGAAGGTGTTACTAAATTTGAAATCTCAGTTGCCCGCGCCATGCGTAGCCCACTTGGCGTTGGAGCTTCACGTTTTCACACGGGAGGTTCTGCTGGCGAAGTGGATACGGTCTACTTAGGGGCATTTCGTCGTGAAGCAATAAATGCCGTTGGCGGTTTTGATGAGCGATATACCCGTGCCCAAGATTGGGAGTTAAATTTTCGTTTACGTAAAAATGGCGGAAAGATTTACTTTGATCCAAGATTACAAGTTACATATCGACCAAGACCTACTTTACGAAAACTTGCCAAACAATATTTTCAATATGGACGTTGGCGCCGCGTTGTCTCGCGCAGCCATTCCGGCACGATTAATTTGCGTTACCTAGCTCCACCCTTCGCGCTCGCCGGAACATTTATATCGATCTTTGCGGGTCTATTAATAAATCCACTCCTTTATCTACCAGCGGCGATTTACGCCCTCTTCCTACTCGTCTCCTCGGTATTTATTGCAAAATCGCTGCGTGAATTCATTTCACTCTTAGCGATAATTCCTACTATGCACTTCGCGTGGGGCGCGGGCTTTATCACCTCAACTAAAGCGCTGCGGTAGCCTTTACCTATATGAGCGCACCTGTTGTAATTTATGAACCCTTCCGTGCCGGACTACCGCCACTGGGTTCTTACTTGCGTGCGCTCTGGTCAAGACGCTCCTTTATTGCCGAATTCTCGCGATCTGAATTGCGTGAGCAGAACTACGGATCTGTCTTTGGACAACTCTGGTTAATTCTCAACCCTTTATTGCTATCCGGCGTCTACTTTTTATTGATTTACATCATTGGCGGCCATAGCGACTCGACTCGGTACGGGCACTTAACCGCCAGTCTTTTCTTATTTTATTTAGTTAGCAACAGCCTAAGCGGTGGCGTTAAATCAATTACGGCCGGACAACGTTTAATTTTAAATACTGCATTTCCACGCATCATGTTGCCGATTTCAGCCAGCGTCATTGCGCTCTTTAAATTTATTCCAACCTTGGCTGTCTTTCTAGTTATGCGTTCTGTCTTAGGCCTACCTTTCTCGTGGCAGATGTTATGGGCCGCTCCTGTAATCGTAATTGCGCTCTTTATGGGTTTAGGAATGGCGATTTTAATTTCTTGTATAAATGTTTATTTCCGAGATATCGCCAGCTTTTTACCGTATCTAACTCGCAGTTTGCTTTATTTATCTCCAATTCTTTATCAGGCAACAGATCTATCAGCTAAGTTAAAGAGCGTTGAGATCGCTAATCCAATTTTCTATTTACTCGATGCCTGGTCACAGGTAATGGTTTACGCAAAAGCTCCCGACCTATTTTCACTCGCGCACAGCCTTATCTGGGCCCTCTTTATCTTTCTCATTGGTACATATTTCTTCTTATCAAGGGAGCGTGATTTCGCTGTCCGCCTCTAATTCGCTTAACTCAATTCACGCCAAGAATGGTTTGGCAGTTTCAGTTCAAAACGTTGGACTTACTTACACAACTTCGATTGATAAACGTCCTACGTTGAAAGCTCGTTTAAAGTCGCTGGGACGCGGGAAGAAACACACCAGAGTCGTGCAAGCTCTAAACGAGGTAAATCTAGATGTCCATTACGGAACCGTCCTCGGGGTAATTGGTTCTAATGGTGCTGGTAAGTCTTCGCTGATGAGAGTGATTTCGGGAATAGTCCCGCCATCAAAAGGTCGAGTCGAAGTTCATGGTTCAGTAAGCACGCTACTTGCGCTAGGAGTTGGTTTTAATCCGTCTATGACTGGACGCGCGAATGTTTATCTAGGCGGATTAGCCGCAGGAATGTCGCGTGCTGAGATCGATCAACAATTTACAGCTATTGCAGAATTTTCCGAACTCGGTGATGCAATCGATGCTCCAATGCGCACCTATTCGTCAGGAATGTATGCGCGGTTAGCTTTTTCGGTGGCGGCAACCGTCCAACCCGATATTTTAATTGTTGATGAAGCACTAAGCACTGGCGATGCCCACTTTAAAGAGAAAAGTTTAAATCGCATCAAGGAATTGCGTTCGGCAGATCGTGCCCTGATTTTAGTAAGCCATGCGATGGCAACTATTGAAGATGTTTGCAATGAAGTCGCCTGGCTACATAAAGGTAAGTTAATGGCACGCGGTAACCCAGCCGATGTAATCAAGCAGTATCAAGAATTTACCAATGCTGGAAAGAGCGCGGCAGCAAATGAGGATGTTTAGCAAAGTAGCGGTTGTCACATCTGCTCTTCTTCTATTGGCAGGCTTACCAATTACTGCAAGTGCAGTTGAAATCCCTGCAAATTTTTCATTTGTAGGTAGTGGTTACGGCCATGGGGTTGGTATGAGCCAGATTGGGGCACGCGCCAAAGCTCTAGCTGGAGAATCGGCAACTGCAATCCTTAATTATTATTACACTGGCACCAAAGTAGAGACCGGAACCGATACACAGATTTTGCGGATAAATATTGGCCACTTATTAACTTCCTCAAAAATTCGTAGCGATTCAAGTGATGCATCCTTGCAACTATTTGCAGCAGATCTAGCAGAGACGCAGACAGCAACGCCTCTTCTGATTATTCCAAGTAAAACTACGCTTAATATATCTCTGTCAAACGGCCAATTGAATTTATCAACAACACGTGGTTCTAAAGTAACTCAAATAGCCCTGGGTTCTACCTTTACCTTACGCTGGAGTGGTACTCGTTATTTAGAAGGTGCTCCAACAATTCTCTCAGTCACGACAAATACGGTAGTTAATAGATATCGCCATGGACAAATGCAATTTAAAGTTATCAAAGACAAGGCGCTCGGTAAGCGCTTAGAGATTATTAATTCAGTTCGGCTACAAGATGAATATTTGTGGGGGATAAGCGAAGTTCCATCACTGTGGCCAACTGCGGCACTTCAAGCACAAGCGATCGCCTCACGCACCTATGCACTTGCTAAATCAACAAAGATTCGGACGACACGCGATTGTCATTTATATGGCTCAATTAGCGATCAATCATTTGTGGGTTGGAGCAAAGAGGGAGAAGCAAAATTCGGTCAGCTTTGGAAGAGCGCGGTAGATAGCACGCAAGGTCAGATTATTACCTACCAAGGCTTACCGATAACTGCGTATTTCACCTCATCGACTGGAGGCGCAACTGAAACTTCAGAACACGCTTGGGGTACTGCAACTTCATACACACAGAGCGTGCCAGATACCGCAAGCGCGGATATCAAGTTAAATCCTAATTTTGCTACTTGGGTAAGACAGGTTCCACAATCGATAATCGCCGCAGCTTTTCTGCTACCTGATATTGCATCGCTACAAGTGCTTTCGCTTAATCCCGCAGGAACGGTTGGCCAAATCCAAGCTACATCAACTTCTGGAGTAACTACTATTTTAACAGGCGAAACTTTTAGAAGCCGAAGTAAATTACCTTCTGCCTGGTTTTCAATCCTTGCTTAGTTCGCGTGGAGTATTGAGTTAAGTCCGCCCCATGTACCAGTGCGAGCAACCACTTCTAAAGATCCATCTAGCGAATTACGTCTAAAGAGTAAATCGTTTGCTCCAGATAACGCGCCAGCTTTAACAATTTCTCCATCTGGCAGACGTACCTTCGCAGCTGCAGTTATATAAGTTCCGGCTTCAATTACACAGTTATTACCAAGCGATATGCCTAGCCCAGAGTTGGCTCCAAGTAAACACTTTTCGCCAATTGAGATAACTTCTTTGCCGCCGCCACTTAGCGTTCCCATAATTGATGCACCACCACCGACATCGCTACCGTCACCTACGACTACTCCAGATGAGATACGACCTTCGACCATAGATGCACCTAGCGTTCCGGCATTGAAGTTTACGAAACCTTCATGCATCACTGTCGTGCCCGGAGCTAAATGTGCACCCAAGCGAACACGATCGGCATCTGCGATTCGAACGCCAGCAGGAATTATGTAATCAACCATTCGCGGGAATTTATCAACGCTAAATACTGTGACATGTCCATATTTAGCGCGCAAACTAGCTCGAACTTCTTCAAATCCATCTACCGCGCATGGCCCAGCTGATGTCCAAACCACATTCGTTAATAAACCAAAAATTCCATCCATTACTGCACCATGTGGCTTTACCAGGCGATGCGAAAGTAAGTGAAGGCGAAGATATGCATCGACAGCGCTTTGCGGGGCGACGGCAAGATTAATTTCGATTGAAACTAACTCGCGCTTAACTTTTCTAA
>Ga0114975_10003501_pt1 | contig 10469 bp, 7 predicted proteins | sample S_130626_EF_Meta_FD_87031 | JGI IMG/M metagenome (GOLD analysis project Ga0114975, IMG submission 87031) | Freshwater microbial communities from Lake Simoncouche, Canada to study carbon cycling - S_130626_EF_MetaG | ecosystem: Environmental > Aquatic > Freshwater > Lake | place: Lake...
GCCGAGCGCCAGAAGGAACTCGAAACTGATCTTGCGAAGCTCGAAGCCGAAGAGGCGAAGGCAGACGTCAAGCGCAAGGCCCGCGAGTTGGCTGAGCGTGAAATTGTCAACATCAGCAAGTCGTTCAACGACGACATCGCCATGTGGACCAACTCGTGGGATGCGTTCCGCAACCTCAAGCAGAACGAGCTCAAGCCCGACGACGTAGCTTTCCGCTTCCTGGTCGACAACTTCCGTGGAAACACGGACCCGGCGAAGGACTCGCTCGGAGCGACCTACTTCACCGCGCTCATGGGAGCCGAAGCGATCGAGCACGTCCTCAAGGGACTCGGCGCCAACGACCGCCAGAAGCTCATCGAGACCGCTGACGAGTTGCGTGACGAGACTCAGAACGGCAAGGGACAGCGCAAGGTTCGCGCGATCAAGCGCCTTCGCGTTGTCAACTCGTTCCTCGTTCCGGCCGGTCAGGACCCGAAGGACGTTCCGCTTCCCGAGTCGATGGTGATGCGCGTCATCCCCGTCATCCCGCCGGACCTTCGTCCGATGGTTCAGCTCGACGGTGGACGTTTCGCGACTTCCGACCTCAACGACCTGTACCGCCGTGTCATCAACCGCAACAACCGTCTCAAGCGGTTCGACGAGCAGCAGACCCCGCAGATCATCAAGAACAACGAAAAGCGCATGCTGCAAGAAGCGGTTGACGCCCTGTTCGACAACGGTCGTCGTGGTCGCCCCGTTACCGGAACCGGTAACCGCGCGCTCAAGTCGCTGTCCGACATGCTCAAGGGAAAGCAGGGACGTTTCCGTCAGAACCTGCTCGGAAAGCGCGTCGACTACTCGGGACGTTCGGTTATCGTCGTTGGTCCTCAGCTCAAGTTGCACCAGTGTGGACTGCCCAAGCAGATGGCTCTCGAGCTGTTCAAGCCGTATGTCATCAAGCAGCTGCAGGACAAGGGACTTGCGTCGTCAATCAAGAGCGCGAAGCGCATGGTAGAGCGTGCCTACCCCGAGGTCTGGGGAGAGCTCGAAGAGATCATCCGCGACCGCCCGGTTCTGCTGAACCGTGCACCGACGCTTCACCGTCTCGGAATTCAGGCCTTCGAACCACAACTCGTCGAAGGTAAAGCGATTCAGCTTCACCCGCTCGTCTGTGCTGCGTTCAACGCTGACTTCGATGGCGACCAGATGGCGGTTCACCTTCCGCTGTCAGTTGAGGCCCAGGCCGAAGCGCGCGTTCTCATGCTCGCGTCGAACAACATCCTCAAGCCCTCGGACGGTCGACCGGTTACGGTTCCGACCCAGGACATGATCATCGGTCTGCACCACCTCACGACCATTCGCCCCGGCTCGATCGGTGAGGGCAAGATCTTCAGCGGCATCGCCGAAGCGACCATGGCGCACGACCTGAACCACATCCACATCAACGCGCTCATCAAGATGCGTGTTCCCGGGGTCACCGAGTTCGATGGCGTTGCGCCCGAGAACTTCACGCCCGGAGCCGCGTTCGTCACGACCCTCGGTCAGGCAATCTTCAACGAGCAGCTCCCGGCGAACTACCCTTACGTGACCAAGGTCGCGGACAAGGGTGTCATCACCGAGATCGTCGAAATCCTCGCCGAGCAGTATCCGAAGGTGGAAGTTGCGGCAACGCTCGACCGCCTCAAGGATGCCGGTTTCCGTTGGGCGACCCGTTCGGGTGTGACCGTTGCACTGAGCGACGTCATCACCCCGAAGGCCAAGGGTGCAATCATCGAGAAGCACGAAAAGCTTGCCGCCAAGGTGGACCAGCAGTTCGAAAAGGGACTCATCTCTGAGCTGGAGCGTCACAAGGAGCTCATCGGCATCTGGACCGAAGCCAACAAGGAAATCTCGGTTGAACTCAAGGCTGACTTCGCAGCGGATGGGTACAACACCATCAACCGCATGGTCACCTCGGGAGCTCGTGGTAACTGGCTGCAGGTCGGCAACATCGCCGGTATGCGTGGCCTTGTCGCGAACCCGAAGGGTGAGATCATCTCGACCCCGATCAAGAACTCGTACCGCGAGGGACTGTCGGTCGCCGAGTACTTCATCGCGACCCACGGTGCCCGTAAGGGTCTCGCCGATACCGCTCTGCGTACCGCCGACTCGGGGTACCTGACACGTCGACTCGTTGACGTTTCACAGGACGTCATCATCCGCGAGGAGGACTGCGGGACGACCAAGGGACTCGAATTCACCATTGCGGAAAACGGTGAGGCTGTCGACAACGTCGAAAACCTCGTGTTCGCCCGTACCCTCGCTGCTCCGGCACTCGACGGTAAAGGCAAGCCCGTTGCCGAAGCGGGAGCCGAGATTCGTCGTCAGACGATTAAGTATCTCGTCGCCGCCGGTGTCACCTCGTTGCTCGTCCGTTCGCCCTTGACGTGTGAATCACGCAAGGGTGTGTGTGGAGCTTGTTATGGACTCTCGATGGCAACGGGTAAGACCGTTGACCTCGGTGAAGCTGTCGGAATCATCGCCGCTCAGTCGATCGGTGAGCCCGGAACCCAGTTGACCATGCGTACGTTCCACACCGGTGGTTCGGCAGCAGCGATTGACATCACTCAGGGTCTGCCCCGTGTCACCGAGCTCTTCGAAGCTCGCACCCCGCGTTCGGTCAGCCCCATCGCCGACGCCAAGGGTCGCGTGTCACTCGACGAGTCGGGCGTTACGCGCAAGCTCATCCTCACGCCGGACAACGGCGACGAGGTTTACAGCTACACGATCTTGAAGAACGCGAAGCTGCTCGTCGAAGACGGCCAGTCGGTCGAGGTCGGCACGCAGCTCTTCGAAGGAACGCGCGACCCGAAGGACATCCTTCGCGTGCTCAACGTTCGCGAGGTCCAAAAGCACCTCGTCGAAGGTGTCCAGGGTGTGTACAAGTCGCAGGGTGTCCCCATCCACGACAAGCACATCGAGGTCATCGTTCGTCAGATGCTCCGCATGGTCTCGATCGTTGACCAGGGTGACACCGAGTTCGTCCCCGGTGAACTCGTCGACAACATCCGTTTCCGCGAGGCAAACCGCGACGCCGTGTCGCGCGGAGCCAAGCCGGCGACCGCCCGTGCCGAACTTCTCGGTATCACCAAGGCGTCGCTTGCAACCGAGTCGTGGCTGTCAGCCGCTTCGTTCCAGGAGACGACCCGCGTTCTGACGCAGGCCGCCCTGGACCGCAAGTCCGACCCGCTCATCGGTCTCAAGGAGAACGTCATCATCGGAAAGCTCATCCCGGCGGGAACCGGTCTGCAGAAGTACCGCGGAACCGAAATCACCGCCAACGTCGCTGAGGCAGACAAGCGTTACCCGTCGCGCCACTTCGAAGTCGGAGGCTTCTCGGATGACGCGTTCACCTACGCGGACATCGACTCGTTCAACTCGGCGTCATATGACTCCAGCGGGTTCTCGACCGAGTACTAAACCGCTTCACGCACAACGGGGGTCCTTCGGGGCCTCCGTTTTGTGTTTGGGGAGAGCTTCGGCGGTCTGAGGTTGGTGTGGTTACCGTGGCGGGATGTCGGCACTGTATGTCTGCGCACTGGTCGCGTGGGCCACAGCACTTGCCCGAATCGATTTCGCCGAACACCGATTGCCCGATCGCCTCACGCTGCCCGCTTATCCGGCCGCGGTGGGCATCATTGCGCAGTTCTCGCCGCACAACCTGGGCGAGTCCGTCCAGTGGGCCGTCCTTGTTCTCGCGGGGGCGGTGACTTTAGCGGTCGTCGCCGATTTGGGCTGGGGAGACGTCAAACTGCTGGGCGTGCTCGGAATAATCGCCGGCGGGTCGGGAACCGTCGCCGATTCCGCGTTCATGGTGTGCCTCGGAGGGGGACTGCACGTCCTCGTTCACCTCATGGTCGATGGCGATAAACGTGCGCACATCCCGTTCGGGCCGGCTCTGCTGCTTGGTTTCGGGCCCTCGGCATTCGTCGCACTGTAAAACGGGCTTGCCGAGAGTCGATTTCCGCTGTACGCTTGAACCTTGGTGCGTGTTCTCGCTGGCGAGCAATCGTTTGCGTGAACGACACCGAAGGACCGTAATCCGAGTGGCCACTGTGATGGTGACCAACCGAGGTCCCCACGGCATACCGGCCGCCGGCCGATTGGCGGGAGGGTTGAGAAATCGACCCCCACACCACAACTGTCACCGTGCAGAAATAACAAGGAGAAATGTCGTGCCAACGATTCAGCAGTTGGTTCGTAAGGGCCGCAGCCCCAAGGTCACCAAGACCAAGGCGCCCGCGCTCAAGGCGAACCCCCAACAGCGTGGAGTGTGCACTCGCGTGTACACCACGACCCCGAAGAAGCCGAACTCGGCGCTTCGCAAGGTCGCTCGTGTCAAGCTTTCCAACGGCGTCGAAGTAACCGCCTACATTCCCGGTGAAGGCCACAACCTTCAGGAGCACTCGATGGTTCTCGTCCGTGGTGGACGTGTTAAGGACCTCCCCGGTGTTCGCTACAAGATCGTGCGCGGCGCACTCGACACTCAGGCCGTCAAGAACCGCAAGCAGGCCCGTAGCCTCTATGGCGCGAAGGCAGACAAGAAGTAATGCCACGTAAAGGACCCGCGGCCAAGCGCCCCGTCATCGCCGATCCCGTCTACGGCTCGCCCGTAGTCTCGCAGCTCGTCAACAAGATCCTCCTCGCTGGAAAGAAGGACCTCGCCCAGCGCATCGTTTACGGTGCACTCGAAGGCGTCGCCACCAAGTCCAGCCAGGACCCGGTAATCGTTCTCAAGAAGGCTCTGGACAACGTCCGCCCCACGCTCGAGGTTCGCTCGCGCCGTGTCGGTGGATCGACCTACCAGGTCCCGATTGAGGTCAAGCCGCACCGCGCGAACACTCTCGCACTGCGCTGGCTCACCTCCTACGCAAAGTCACGTCGTGAAAAGACGATGACCGAGCGTCTGATGAACGAGATTCTCGACGCATCGAACGGACTCGGAGCGGCCGTCAAGCGCCGTGAAGACACCCACAAGATGGCCGAGTCGAACAAGGCGTTCGCGCACTACCGCTGGTAGTCGCACGGGGCCGGCCCTCGGGTCGGCTCCACCCCCAAACTTTTACCCCACACAGAAACACTTACGGAGAACAGCTCATGGCACAGGACGTGCTCACGGACCTCAACAAGGTTCGCAACATCGGAATCATGGCGCACATCGATGCGGGTAAGACCACGACGACCGAACGTATCCTCTTTTACACCGGAATCACCCACAAGATCGGTGAAGTTCACGATGGTGCAGCCACCATGGACTGGATGGCACAAGAGCAGGAGCGCGGTATCACCATTACCTCCGCTGCGACCACGTGTTTCTGGGACAAGAACCAGATCAACATCATCGACACCCCCGGACACGTTGACTTCACGGTCGAGGTCGAGCGTTCGCTTCGCGTCCTCGACGGTGCCGTAGCCGTATTCGACGGTAAAGAGGGTGTCGAGCCTCAGTCCGAGACCGTGTGGCGTCAGGCTGACAAGTACAACGTTCCCCGTATCTGCTTCGTCAACAAGATGGACAAGCTCGGCGCTGACTTCTACTTCACGGTTGACACCATCATCAAGCGCCTCGGTGCCAAGCCACTCGTCATTCAGCTGCCCATCGGGTTCGAATCCACCTTCGTCGGTGTCGTCGACCTCATCGAAATGCGCGCCCTCGTGTGGCAGGGTGACTCGAAGGGTGACGTTTCCCTCGGTGCAGAGTACGAAGTTCAGGAAATCCCCGCAGACCTTCAGGCCAAGGCAGTTGAGTACCGTGCCCAGCTCGTCGAGGCGATTTCGGAAGCAGACGACGATCTGCTCGAAAAGTACATCGGCGGAGTCGAACTGACCATCCCCGAAATCAAGGGCGCTATTCGCAAGCTCACCATCGCGGGCGAGGCCTACCCCGTCCTCTGCGGTTCGGCCTTCAAGAACCGCGGTGTCCAGCCCATGCTCGACGCCGTTATCGACTACCTCCCCTCGCCGCTCGACGTTCCCGCTGTTGACGGACTCGACGTTCGCGACCCCGAGAAGCACCACACGCGTAAGCCCGAATCGACGGAGCCCTTCGCGGCGCTGGCGTTCAAGATTGCCGTGCACCCGTTCTTTGGTCGACTGACCTACGTGCGCGTGTACTCGGGCAAGCTCAACTCGGGTGAACAGGTTGTCAACTCGACCAAGGATAAGAAGGAGCGCATTGGAAAGATTTTCCAGATGCACTCCAACAAGGAAAACCCGGTCGATTCGGTTACCGCCGGACACATCTACGCGGTCATCGGCCTCAAGGACACCACAACCGGTGACACCCTGTGCGACCCGGCTCACCCCATCGTCCTTGAATCCATGACGTTCCCCGAGCCCGTCATCGAGGTCGCCATCGAGCCCAAGACCAAGGCTGACCAGGAAAAGCTTGGCCTCGCTATTCAGAAGCTCGCTGAAGAAGACCCGACCTTCCGCACGGAGCTGAACCAGGAAACCGGTCAGACCGTCATCAAGGGAATGGGTGAACTTCACCTCGACATCCTCGTTGACCGCATGAAGCGTGAATTCGGGGTCGAGGCGAACGTCGGAAAGCCGCAGGTTGCCTACCGCGAGACGCTCAAGAACACCGTCGAGAAGTACGACTACACCCACAAGAAGCAGACCGGTGGATCGGGTCAGTTCGCAAAGGTTCAGATCACTCTGGAGCCGATGGAAGTGACCACCGAGAACCAGTACGAATTCGTCAACGGAGTCACCGGTGGTCGTGTTCCTCGCGAATACATCCCCGCGGTCGACGCCGGAATTCGCGATGCCATGCAGGTCGGTGTTCTCGCCGGATTCCCCACCGTGGGAGTCAAGGCAACGCTCGTTGATGGACAGTACCACGACGTGGACTCGTCGGAAATGGCGTTCAAAATTGCCGGTTCGATGGCCTACAAAGAGGCCGCCCGTCGGGCAAACCCCGTTCTTCTCGAGCCGCTTATGGCGGTCGAGGTGCGCACACCGGAAGAGTACATGGGCGACGTTATCGGCGACCTAAACTCTCGGCGTGGGCAGATTCAGAGCATGGACGATGCGACTGGTGTTAAGGTCGTACGTGCTCTGGTACCGCTCTCGGAAATGTTCGGATATGTTGGTGACTTGCGGTCGAAGACCTCGGGTCGCGCAGTGTATTCGATGACTTTCGAGACGTACGCTGAGGTCCCGAAGGCAGTCGCCGACGAGATCGTCCAGAAGAGCAAGGGTGACTGAGCTCCTCGCGTGACGACACCCGTCGCGACGCGATAAACTAAAACTTCATATTCCCCGTTAAATCAATCATTTTGTCCGGAAAGTCCGGATAAAAACCGAACGTCCTAGGAGGACCCAGTGGCTAAGGCCAAGTTCGAGCGCAACAAGCCTCACGTAAACATCGGAACGATTGGTCACGTCGACCACGGCAAGACCACTCTGACCGCTGCAATCTCGAAGGTACTCGCAGAAAAGTACCCTTCGGCTGTCAACGTCGTTCGCGACTTCTCGTCGATCGACTCCGCTCCTGAAGAGCGCCAGCGCGGTATCACCATCAACATCTCGCACGTTGAGTACGAGACCCCCAAGCGTCACTACGCTCACGTTGATGCACCCGGCCACGCTGACTACATCAAGAACATGATCACCGGTGCTGCTCAGATGGACGGCGCAATCCTCGTGGTTGCCGCTACTGACGGCCCCATGGCTCAGACCCGTGAGCACGTTCTTCTCGCGAAGCAGGTTGGTGTTCCTTACCTCCTCGTAGCACTCAACAAGTCCGACATGGTCGATGACGAGGAAATCCTCGAACTCGTCGAGGTCGAGGTCCGCGAGCTTCTCTCGGCCCAGGGCTTCGATGGCGACAACGCACCTGTTGTTCGCGTTTCGGGCCTCAAGGCTCTCGAAGGCGACCCGAAGTGGACCGAATCCATCGTTGAACTGATGGAAGCTGTCGACAACTCTGTTCCGGACCCGATCCGCGACAAGGACAAGCCCTTCCTCATGCCCATCGAGGACGTCTTCACGATCACTGGTCGTGGAACCGTTGTCACGGGCCGCGCCGAGCGCGGAACCCTCGGTATCAACTCGGAAGTTGAAATCGTTGGCATTCGCCCGACGCAGAAGACGACCGTTACCGGTATCGAAATGTTCCACAAGCAGCTCGACGAGGCATGGGCCGGAGAAAACTGTGGTCTTCTCCTCCGTGGAACCAAGCGTGAAGATGTTGAGCGTGGCCAGGTTGTTGTCAAGCCCGGTTCGATCACCCCTCACACCGAGTTCGACGGAACCGCCTACATCCTTTCCAAGGAAGAGGGCGGACGCCACAACCCGTTCTTCACGAACTACCGCCCCCAGTTCTACTTCCGCACGACTGACGTCACTGGCGTCATCGAGCTTCCTGCTGGTACCGAAATGGTTATGCCCGGTGACACCACCGACATGGCCGTTACGCTCATCCAGCCGATCGCTATGGAAGAGGGCCTCGGCTTCGCTATCCGTGAGGGTGGCCGCACCGTCGGCGCCGGCACGGTGACCAAGGTCAAGAAGTAGTCTCTACTTCTCCTTTCGTTGGGGTCCAGCCTTCGGGCTGGGCCCCCTCTTTTTGTCGGATTGGCTTAACAGGATCAACGTCGAAGATTCGACACGCCCGAGTTGCACAAATGTCGGGGTTGTGAGAGAGTAGTGAAGTTGTATACGCGGCACTTTGTTGTGTCGCTCACTGTCCGGAAGTGATCAAGACGCGGTTTCCCGCATTTACTTGGTCCGCCGACAGACAACATGGCTTACCGCTCGCGTGGTTTCCACGTGTGCCGGTCGGGCTAGTTGATAGAAGAACAGTGGTGCGCAAGCACAAAGTGCTCACGGACAACCTTGTCGGTGAAATGAAAGAAAGAGTGGATCATGGCGGGACAAAAAATCCGCATCCGGTTGAAGTCTTACGACCACGCTGGAATCGACGCCTCGGCGCGAAAGATCGTGGAAACGGTTACCCGTGCGGGTGCAACCGTCGTTGGCCCCGTGCCGCTTCCGACGGAGAAGGATGTCATTGCTGTCATCCGCTCACCTCACAAGTACAAGGACAGCCGCGAGCACTTTGAGAAGCGCACCCACAAGCGTCTTATCGACATCATTGACCCGACTCCGAAGGCGGTCGACTCGCTCATGCGTCTCGACTTGCCCGAAGACGTTTCCATCGAAATCAAGCTTTAAGGACACCCCATGACGAAAGTCAAGAACACAAAGGGACTTTTGGGCGTCAAGCTCGGAATGACCCAGGCCTGGGACGAGAACAACAAGTTTGTTCCCGTCACAGTGGTTGCGGTGAGCCCGAACGTGGTCACCCAGCTTCGTACCGAAGAAATCGACGGTTACGTTGCTGTACAGATCGCCTCGGGCGCGATCGACCCCCGCAAGGTCACCAAGCCTCTCGCGGGACACTTCGAGAAGGCGGGAGTTACGCCTCGCCGTCACGTCGCCGAAATCCGCACCCCGGATGCAGCCAGCTACAACCTCGGACAAGAACTGACCGTTGACCTTTTCGCCGCGGGCGAGGGTGTCGATGTCGTCGGAACGTCCAAGGGTAAGGGTTTCGCCGGTGTCATGAAGCGACACAACTTCAAGGGTGTTTCCGCATCGCACGGTTCGCACCGAAACCACCGCAAGCCCGGTTCCATCGGTGCGTCGTCGACCCCCTCGCGCGTCTTCAAGGGCATGCGCATGGCCGGTCGTATGGGTTTCGATCGCGTCACTGTCCTCAACCTCAAGGTTCACGCAGTTGATTCTGAGCGTGGGCTTCTCCTCATCAAGGGCGCGGTTCCCGGTCCCGCCGGTCGCCTCGTCTTCGTTCGCAACGCAGTGAAGGGAGCCTAAAGACTATGTCGCAGGTATCCGTCGTTGACGCCGCTGGTAAGAAGACCGGCACAGTAGAGCTCCCCGGCTCGGTGTTCGATGTTGTCGCCAACGTGCCGCTCATCCACCAGGTCGTTGTTGCTCAGCTTGCTGCTGCTCGCCAGGGCACACACAAGACCAAGAACCGCGGAGAAGTTTCCGGGTCGGGTCGCAAGCCTTTCAAGCAGAAGGGAACCGGTCGAGCCCGCCAGGGTTCCGTCCGTATGCCCCAGCACCGCGGTGGTGGAATCGTCCACGGACCGACTCCTCGTGACTACTCGCAGCGCACTCCCAAAAAGATGATTCACCTTGCACTGCTTGGTGCCATCTCGGATCGCGCACGCGCGGGTCGAGTTCACGTCGTCACCTCGTTTGTTCCCGGTGACGCACCGTCGACCAAGACCGCCTCGAAGCTCGTTGCTGACCTGACGACCGGACCCAACGTCCTCATCGTTGTGGCCACGACCGACAGCGTGACGGAAAAGAGTGTTCGTAACCTTATCGGGATTCACACAATCACTCCCGGTCAGCTCAACGCATACGACGTTCTGCACTCGGACGACATCATCTTCACGCAGGCTGCCTACGAC
>Ga0114975_10003502_pt1 | contig 10468 bp, 5 predicted proteins | sample S_130626_EF_Meta_FD_87031 | JGI IMG/M metagenome (GOLD analysis project Ga0114975, IMG submission 87031) | Freshwater microbial communities from Lake Simoncouche, Canada to study carbon cycling - S_130626_EF_MetaG | ecosystem: Environmental > Aquatic > Freshwater > Lake | place: Lake...
TCGTAATGATCATCATATTTGTGGCAGTAATCATTAGTATAGTTTATTTTGATTTGATAATTACCATATTTTAAATACGAATGTGTCTTAGGTTGAGCTAAAACAGAAAAACTACTATCCCCAAAATTCCATGAAAAATGTGTCCCCTTTGCTTCTTTCGTATTACTAGTAATTGGAAAATCAGTATTGATGCAAACATAGTTTTTCGTAGTGAATGAATATTTTGGTATTATGTATTGGCTAATATAAATAGAATCAGAAAATAGTGAATTACAAAAACCATCATTTGCTTGTAATTTATAATATCCAGGATTCACAGTTTGAAATGTATCTGTAATTGTTTTTGCATTAAAATTATTATTTAAATACCAATTATACTGTATCCCTCCACTCCCTGCTAATACAATAGGATCTTGATTACATATGATGGTGTCTTTTGCTTTTAAAGAAGATAAAGGGATACTTTTTATTTCAAGATTTTTTATATTATTATATTGATAAATGCAATTTTTTGCATCTGTTACTTTTAATGAAATGTTTACGTTGCCATTACTAATACCTTTTAATACATTTTGATTAAATTTTGCAGACTCATTACTTGTTGTCCAAACATATTTAAAAATAGGAGTACCTCCTGTGAGCATGGGCGTAAACAAAACAGAGTCGGCTATACATGCATATTCTTTTGAGGAAGTAAAAGAAAAAGACTGTGGAGGTGCCACTAAATTTATGATAGATTTAGCTTCATCAAAGCAGGTAATACCCGAATAAGAAACCAAGCGAACATCAAATTTCATTTTATCCGGAAACTTAAAATTCTTGTAATCATGTTTGTAAATTTTATTAAGTACAGGATTTTCATCTATCGTAGTATCCAACTGATTATTTGCATAATCCCAGTATAAAATTACTTTTCCTATATTTCCTAAATCTACGGTTGAAGCATTATTTAATTGCATAGCAACATTTGAACATATGGCATTAGAATCAACAATGGTAAAAATTGACTTAGGATACGCACCATTTACTGTAAAAGTTTGGGTAGTATCCCCCACACATCCAGCCTGGCTTGTTACCATTTCTTTCACTTGATAATTACCTGCATTTATATATTTATGTTTTGGATTTGATACTATGTCAGTATTACTAGCAATTTTATTTTCTGGATCTCCAAAGTCCCAATTATATTTAAATCCGGTAGTATTATCTGCAATTTTACTAGTGTCTTTAAACTCTGCAAATGCATCATTTAAACATATTTCAGGTAATGTAAACCCAACCCTTGGATTTGGTGAAATTTTAATTACTGTAGTTTTTTCTTGCCTACATCCATTGGCAGTGACAACGGCTAAACTAACATTATAGTTTTTGGCTGAATCAAACTTATGGGTTACAGAAGTATTCGTTAATAAACTGTCCTTAATGCCATTATCACCATAATTCCAAACCCAATTAAGTAATTGAGTACCACTTCGAGCATAGGAACTATCTCTAAATACAACATCCTTTCCTGCGCATTTTATTTGTTGAGCATTAAAATCAACTTTAGGAATACTATCAATAATAAAATTAGATGAAATGGTATCACTTAAACATCCAATATCTGTGATAACAAAATATTTGAATGGAGTTTGTCCTACCTTATTTGATTTAATAGCTAATTTCTTGGCATCAACATAGGAAGCATTATCAATTTTCCAATTATAAGATATAAGCTTTCGATCATTTTCACCAATTATCGTATTATCATTAAATATTACACTATCTCCTAAACAATACAAAGAATTTATTTTAAAATCAGCTTTCGGTGGACTATATACCTCTAGATTAAATTCTATAGTTTGTTCCCCACTACAACCATCGGTGGTTGGATTGAATACAATTAATTTTATAGTATATGTTCCTATACTATCATAAATTAAAGACTGACTTAACGTATACCTATAAATGTTCTTTCCATTTACAATATATGTTGAATCATATCTTGGGGAATTATCTGGTGGAATATTAGGATACTTTGGTATATTCCATGCAAGCGATAAGGGTTGATACGGTAATGTAATGGATGCTTTAAAAGGAGTTCCTCTGCAAGTTGCAGGAAGCTTCACAGTAGCAAATTCATTATTCACAGTTAATTTTTGATATAAGTCAATAACATTAGTCCCTGCGTTGTATCCATAGGATTCAACATTTCCATATCCATAAGCAATACAAATGAATCCTATATCACAAACAATTTTATGAGAAGGTGAAGTATTAGTTGAATTAGTTACATCTTCTTGAATATATGAATAGCCAGTTGATCCCATCTCTATAGGGTTTGCGGTTGGTGCTGCACCATCAATTTTTAAAGAACTAAATGCACTTGTCTTATATATGATATTTAAATAATGACTAGTAATATTTGTATTTGGAGGAGTTAAATCTCTTCTTGCAGACATCACAGTTATATCATTCAAGGTTTGCTCAATTGGATTTAAAACAATCATTTCAGGATCGCCAGCATTTGAACCATCACATCCCATAGTTATAATATATTGTATTACACTAATAGGTTGATCAGAATATATATCTCTGTAAGTATTATCTCCTATCGTACTTATTTCATAAAATGAATTGTTAATTAAACTAGATGTACTTAAAGCAATTCCATTAACATAAACTATTGCGTTAGGGTCTTGAACTAGAATTCTAAATAAATCATATTTTCGATTTATAGAAGGTGAAGTATAATAATGTTTCCCCCAAGAACTTGTAGGAAATAATTGTTGATATAAGTTATCTCCAGAATTTGCAGAACTACATCCCATTGCAGTCCATGTTGAACCAGCATAAACTGCAATTTTTTTACATGATAAATTTGAAACGGCCACAGTTCTTATTTTTGTACCAGTTAAATCTTCAAAGCTTTGATATTGATAAACATCTCCTTTATTTAACAAGGTGTCAAATGTTACATTTGCTAAATGACGATTATTATAATCTGAGCTGGTGGGTGTTATTTCTAAGTTTGTTCCATCTTCGGTGGCAATAATTTCGAATTGAGTATTTTTTTGACTCTCTGCTCCATTTCCGGTTATAGGAACTATATTTCCAGTTGATTTATAAGTTGCAACAACATATTCACGACCCAATACTTTAGTAGGAAGCACTAAGGTAGATCCAGAACGAGCTGAATTTAATATATGGGAATACACAACTACAGGATTTTGACTCTCAATATGTATACCCTTATTTATTCCAATTACTTCTAATTGATTTAAATTATTATTTGCCAAATATGCGTCTGAATTACTTGGTATTGTGGAACTGGTTAATTGAACAACTGTAACTTGATTTGCTGTTACCGTAAAACTTGTAGACTGTCCGTTTACAGAAACAGTTCCACTCGTGTTTACGTTTGAAGAAATATATAAAGCCATTCTTGAGTTCAAAGCATCTATATGTCCACTATAGACTACCCAAAAATCAGTTCCTTTATTTGAAAAATCTTGCGCAAAAATGGCATTTGAAAGTATCAAACATAAAATGCTTAATAATAGTGTTTTATAATATACAGATGAATACATTATTTAATATTCTTATGCGATTGGGGGGTCTATAAAAATATTAAATTATGGTGGGATTTGAAACCTTTCTATAAAATTATTGCCAAATGATTTTCAGTACTTTTTGGGTACTATTGGTGATTTTAAACCTGTCATCAATTCTATGCCCAACAACCCAAATTAAATGCGTTCCTGAACATATAACCGTAATTTTCGATTTGTCAGCTGGATTCAACTTCAGCGCCGATAAAAAATGGTTTAACTTCTTTTTCTTACGCAAACCTAAAGGATAAAAATAATCTGTCATTTCCCAGGTTCTAAATAGTAAAGGCCATTCAATTTTATCTGCATCCAAATAGGCAAATTTAGAATTTGCCTCGATATTTAAAGTAGAATCATTTGTCAAGTATTCAAAGCTTAAACTTCCGTGTAAGGTATGAATTTTAGCTTTTTCACCCACCCTTGTATCAGAAAGATCATTATTCAGAAAACTATTTTCAGCAATAGGAATATATTCTTTTTCTGCAACTTTATGGACAATCAAAATTTCATCATTCCATTTTATAAATTGATGAGATACAGAATCAATACGAGCTCCTTGCTTTGCATTCAATAATTTATAAACCTCTTCAATTTGATTTTGCGTAAACCCATATTTTATGATCAATAAATAAGTATAAGTATCATTATTAATTACCTTATTCCAATAGGCAACTGGAATGGTTAATATTCCTTTTTTTATTTTCAATCCTTTTTTCCAAAAAGCTGCAACTGCATTGTTTACAATTTGTTCCGCTTCTTGTAAATGTTTAGAAGTTGAAATAATATTTTCACTCACTTTTGGGAAAATAGTTCCCATTTGAGGTAATAAAGTGTTCCTAATAAAATTTCTAGTATAATCATCCTTTTCATTGCTACTATCTTCAACATAGGTTAACCCATTTAATTGAGCATATTCAATAATTTCAGCCTTGCTAAATGCCAATAAAGGTCTAGCCAAATTTAATTGATCATTGCGCCTAGCAGGAATTCCCGTTAATCCATGAATACCTGTCCCCCTAAATAATTGCATTAAAATAGTTTCGACATTATCATTTTCATGATGTGCCGTTAGTAATACTACTGGCTTGGGATTGGCCTTAAAAGTTGAAGCGTTTTTTTGTTCTTCTAATCCCGTTTCATTTTCCTTTTTATCAATTTCCTTAATTAAAGTTTCAAACCATGTATACCTAATTTCACGTGCGGCTTGCTGAATGGCCATTTTATGCTTTTGAGCATATTCATTGGTATCACTATGAAATACTTTAAACGGTATTTGGTATTGATCGGCAAAGCTTTTAACAAACTTTTCATCTCTCACACTTTCTTCTCCTCTTAATTGAAAATTGACATGCGCAATGGTACACTTAGCTTTTACGACATGCATTAAATGTGCTAGTACAATACTATCCAATCCTCCACTTACTGCTAATAAAAAATGACTTCGACGTAATCGAACATCCGGAAACTGTTTATCCCAATAGGCTTTAAATGTTTCTATATTTAGCATAGTGGCAGTTCAAATAAGAAATTTATCAGGTGCATTAACTATTTTTTTTGCTCCTTAGCCCATGCATCCTTTAAACCTACTGTTCGATTAAAAATTAAATTATCCTTTGTACTATTCTTATCCTGATAAAAATATCCTTTTCTTAAAAATTGAAATCTTGCATCCAATGTATCATTTACTAATGCAGGTTCCGCAAATGCCTTAACAGCATTTAATGAATTAGGATTAATGTAGTCCTTAAAATCACCATCGGCACTTGACAAGTCTTCAACGCTAAATAAACGATCATATTCATTTAATGTAACAGGCACTGCATGTTTAGCACTCACCCAGTGTAATGTTCCTTTAACATGAATGCCACTAGTATCTTGACCTGATTTGCTATCAGGATTATAAGAAGCAAAAACTTTAGTAATATTACCTGCTTCATCTTTTTCAAAACTTTCACAAGTAACAATATAAGCACTCTTTAATCTAACCGATAAGCCTGGTCCTAATCTAAAATATTTTTTTGTGGGCTCTTCCATAAAATCCTCTCGCTCTATCCATAGCTCATTGCTAAATGGCACATCACGTGTTCCACCATTTGGATCCTCTGGATTATTTTCAGAATGTAAAATTTCCTCCCCCTTTTCAAAATTAGTAATCACTAATTTTATTGCATTGGTTACCACCATTCTTCTTTGTGCTACCTTATTTAAATGTTCACGAACACAAAATTCTAACAAACTAAAATCAATGATATTTTCTCTTTTCGCTATACCAATTCTTTCACAAAAATCACGGATACTTTCAGGGGTATAACCACGACGTCGCATACCACTAATAGTAGGCATACGAGGATCGTCCCAACTTTCAACATGTCCTTCCTCTACTAATTGCAATAATTTACGTTTACTCATCACCGTATAAGTCATGTTTAAACGCGCAAACTCATATTGATGTGAAGGATAAATACCTAATTGTTCAATACACCAATCATACAATGCTCTATGAGGAATAAATTCCAAAGTACATACAGAGTGTGTTATATTTTCAATAGAATCACTTTGTCCATGGGCAAAATCATACATTGGATAAATACACCAAGCATCCCCAGTTCTATGATGATGAGCACGTTTAATGCGATACAATAATGGATCGCGCATATGCATATTTGGACTTGCTAAATCAATTTTAGCACGCAATACTTTTTCACCGTCGGCATACTTACCCGCTTTCATTCCTGCAAATAATTCCAAGTTTTCAGCGATGCTTCTATTTCTAAATGTATTTCCGGTACCAGGTACTGTTGGAGTACCTTTTTGTTGTGCAATTTCTTCTGCACTACTATCATCAACGTAGGCTAACCCTTTTTCGATTAATTGAACCGCAAAACTATAAAGCTGATCAAAATAATCCGATGCATAACACTCTTTAACCCATTCAAAACCCAACCATTTAACATCCTCTTTTATGCTATCTACATATTCAATATCCTCCTTTGCAGGGTTAGTATCATCAAAACGTAAATTAGTTGCTCCTCCAAAACTTTTGGCTAAGCCAAAATTCAAACAAATACTTTTGGCATGACCAATATGTAAATATCCATTGGGTTCAGGAGGGAACCTTGTTAAAATAGATTTATATTTCCCTGTAGCTAAATCCTGGGATATAATTTCTTCAATAAAATTCAGACTTTTTTCTTCACTCATAATAATAAACGCTATTCGCGTAAAGGTACAAAAACCTACCTCAAAAACCTACCTAAATTGGTATTTAACCCCTTAAGCCATATAGCTTACGAACCTCTCGAACAAACTTTTCAATTTCTTGATCCTCGCCTACTGCATTATAAGGCTGCTTTAAATTGCTTCCAAATAAGAAAGCAACTGTTTGCCATAAGCCTGCATTGAAACCACCTTTATATTCTTTTATTAATTCGTAGCAGTTATTTCCTGTCTCGCGCTTAATTAATTTCATAAGTACTTTCCCCTGATAAACTGACAAACTAGTTACTTTGTCAGCAAAGTCGCGCTTTAAATCTTTTTCCCTTAATTTAATGATCGCTTTTCTTTGTTTCTCGTCCTTAATATTTACTAATTGCCCATTGACTTCATTAATAATAACACTAGCTCTTAATGCATAGGGATACGTTACATAAACTGCATTACGTAAACGGGTCCAATTTTGTAAATTTAATTTTTGCTGGGCCGTCATTACTGAATTAACCTCAACAGTAGGAAGCCATGACTGTGGTATTGTATCACCCTCAGGCGTTATAAAAGCCTCCACCCGCAATGTATCATAAGTACTATTTTGTCCATTAGCTTGTTGAACAAAAAGCATTAAAAATGTAAATGGTAATATATATAAAACGCCTTTCATGATGATATACTTAACCTTGATACGCTAATTTACAAAAAGTAACCTTTACGAAATCCTATGATTTTATTAAAATTACTTGGTGTTATTCATTTTAATCCTAGCCCATGAACTGATCATAAAGCCCAAAGTCATTACAATAACGCCCAACCATAGTATATTAATGAAAGGAAATTCATAAGCTTTTAAGGTTATTAAATTGGATAATGAAGAAGATTCCTTTACGCCAATTTCTAATATCCCCTTGGTTTGGTCAACGACTTTATTAAAATTTAGAATTAAATTTTGTGCTTTAATCGTATCAGGAATCATTTCCATATTCATCCCTTCTAGTCTTATAGTGGGGGTTGCTTCATAATTTAATCCTGTAACACTATGCACTGCCATTTTTAAAACCAATTCATTTACACCAGCGCCTCTATTGGGGTTTGGATTCACCAATACATTCTCCAATTTTACATAACCATTGCTATAAAAAACCGAGTCTCCAATTTTGATTTGATTAGATTTAAACGAAACAGTATCCTCGTCCTTATGATCCTGGAAGGAAGTTACATATACGAAAATGTCCTTGTTCCAATAATGTTTTGAGGAAGGGTTTGCAGAAAATCCTTCCATTCCTTTATTATTTTTTAACACATCAGGATATAAATAAAATGAATCTCTAAGTGATTTGTTATCCCCCTTTTCAACAAACTTTAATTCAAAAAACTTTTTATCTAAATTATCAATCGTGTCCCTAACATAAGTAACCATATACTTACCCATATCGGTATTCACTCCTTCAAACAAAGTAATGTTTTCCATAGGATTACCTGCTGGATTCTTTTTATTAGGATCGTTTTGTATCACATTAATCCCTGTTGTATTCCAACTCAACACTGTTTTATTGGACGACGACAAAACAATACCAAGCAACACCATGCCAAAACCAATATGACCAATGCTTGCACCTGCTGATTTAAATTTTAGTTTTAAAATGACTACCCAATAGTGTGCATTTGCTACAATTGAATAAACCGACGAAACGGTTGCTAGATAAAGCGCAGCTAAAAATCCAATGCCTTTTTCATTAAAGGCTATGCCAACAAAAATAAAAATCACTGTACTTATTAAAGCAGTAATAATTAAAGTAAGACGCATAGTTTTAAATAAACTTCCTTTAACTGCACCGCCTTTATATTTTAAATATTGTCCAATAGCAGTTAAGAACCCAATGATGATAGCGACAAAAACTTGCACTTGATTATGCGCAAAGGCTGGATCCTCAGGTGGTGCAATTTTAGTTCCAAATATTTTATTAAAAACTGGAATCGAAGTAATGGCAATAATTACCAAAGCTGATAAAAATAAAACCAAGGAACCAACCAACATCCAAAATTCTCTACTATCAACGGCGTCTTCCTTAATTGGATCCGCCATGAATTTGTATCTACTAAAATATAAAACGAAAAATGGTACAACCAACACAAGTAAGAAAGTTAATAATTGACCATTCATTCCAAGGTCAGTGAACGCATGTACCGAGGTATCCCCTAATATTCCGCTACGTGTTAAAAAAGTAGAATAAATGACGAATAAAAAACTAAGCCCGAAAAATAAATAGGTAACGCGTAATCCAGTTCCTGTTTTTCGATAAATTAAAGCAGTATGAATTGCTGACACCAAAACAAGCCAAGGCACTAAGGAAGCATTTTCAACTGGATCCCAAGCCCAATAACCACCAAAGGTTAAACTCTCATAAGCCCATGCAGCACCCATCATAATACCAAGTCCTAAAATACCTGCTGAAAAAGTCGCCCATGGCAAAGCATTCGACATCCAGTTATTATCCTTTTTTAATAAGCCTGCAACCGCAAATCCAAATGGAATTGTGGTAGAAGCAAATCCCAAGAACAAAATGGGTGGATGAATAACCATCCAATAATTTTGCAAAAGTGTATTTAAACCCGTTCCGTCTTTAATTAATTGTAAATAATCAGGTCTTGCCAAAATTGGCCAATTCATTTCATCACGTAATAAATTAAAAGGGCTACTTCCAATTTTATATCCAAACACATATAATCCAACCACCATGGTTGCTAAACAAAATTGCGTGAAACTTAGCGTAAGCATAACGCCATAAGATTCCTGCTTCCACTTTTTTGATTTTGTAATTACGATTAATCCCAAAACACAATGCCAAAAACTCCAAAGTAAAAAACTTCCTTCTTGACCTTCCCAAAAACAACTCAACAAATATTCGGCTGGCAAATTTTTATCGCTGTGCATGTAAGAATACTTGTATTCAAACATATGATTTGAAATCACATAAAATAAAATAACAAAACAACTAAATACAGCAATGGATTCAATGATAAAAGCGATGTTCGCTAATTTCTTCCAATCATTTTGTACGCTTAATTCTTTTGCATAAAAAGCTTTCGCAAAACTAAAAGTGGCAACCAAAGAAGCCACTAATGAAAGTATAGTTAAAAAATATCCTAATTGACCAGGCAATAAATGTTCGCCAATAAATTGCACTGCTGCCGCATTTGTAGATGTATCCATTAAATTGTAAAAATTAATTTGTGAATGTTACAGGTTGCTCCTGATTCGCATTCGGGTTGTCCTTATATTTTGAAGGACATTTTAGCACTATAGCTGAACATTCAAAAACATCACCTTGCACTTTTCCTTTTAAAACAAGTCTTTCTGATTTTTCCATATCCGTTGGCATGGTATTATGAAATACTACATTGATTTTTCCACCCAAACTATCCTGCACTCCAAACTTTAATAAATTCGGATCTTTAACAGGATCATATTGAACAGGAACTGATTTATCCATTTTCACAATTAGATTCAAAAACTTGCCTTGTTTTTGCTTCGCAGATCCAATCGTTTCATAACTACTTAAATCGCCAGTATAGCTGATTAACACAACTATTGCAAAGGCAATTAATACTAATAAAATAATATGGGTTTTCTTCATGACGCAAAGTTAACCAAATGAGCTTAAATTGCA
>Ga0114975_10003504_pt1 | contig 10466 bp, 5 predicted proteins | sample S_130626_EF_Meta_FD_87031 | JGI IMG/M metagenome (GOLD analysis project Ga0114975, IMG submission 87031) | Freshwater microbial communities from Lake Simoncouche, Canada to study carbon cycling - S_130626_EF_MetaG | ecosystem: Environmental > Aquatic > Freshwater > Lake | place: Lake...
TCTTGCCCAGTCTTAAATTGTTTGAAGAAATCAACTGGTAAAATCTCTAATTGTTTGTTCTGTTCTTTTTTCATTTATTGTGCAAGTTTAGCACTTACACACTTTTTTGGATAATACCTTAATTCTTGATTGTTTAGATAAAAATAGATAGGATGTCAAACCAATCTCGCAATTTAATGGCTAAGAACATCAGCAAAACTAACAATCATCCGCAGCGTCCCTTGGCTATGCAAATGGCTATGAAAGGAGACACTGGGGTACAGATTTGGTAGAATAGAAAATAGCGTATATTGAGTGTAAAAGCTTCCAGCCTTATTGAAAAGCAATGGCTTTAACTGGTTCTACTTTTTTTATCAATAGTGTAGGAAGTATAAGTGCCGCAAAGCAAATAATAAAAGTAACAACACAAATTATACCCACTTGCCACCAAATAAGTTCTACGGGTGCATAAGCAACATAGTAGTTTTCTTCGTTCATTTTAAAAAGATGCGTTTGTTGCTGTAATATGCAAAGCCCAACACCTACAATGGTTCCAAGCCCAACACCTACTAAGGATATGATGCCTGCATAATAAAGAAATATTTGTTGTATGCTGGCATTGCTTGTGCCTAATGCTTTTAATATACCAATCATTTTAATGCGTTCTAACACCAAAATAAGCAAGCAAGTAATGAGGTTGATAATGGCAACAATAGACATTATTACATAAACAATATCTCTATTAGTATCTTGCACAGCTAGCCAATCAAACACGGATGGATAAACCTCTTTAATGGTTTTTGATTGCCACACAATGGGCAGGTGAATACTATCATTAATGCTTGTTATTTTATGATAATCGTCAACAAAAACTTCATAGCCTCCAATTTGATTAGCTTCCCAATTATTAAGGCGTTGTATTAACCGGATATCTGCAATTACAAACAGTTTATCATTTTCTTCCATTCCTGTTTTATAAATGGCTGCCACACGAAGTTTGCGATAAGTAGACGAACCGTTTGCTGCATTGATGAACACAGCTTTAATGGTATCGTTTATTGTAGCTTTAATGTGTGTTGCAATAGTGCTAGATAAAATAATTTCTTTACTGTATAAGCTATCATTAAAGTTGAGCCATTTGCCCTGGCTAATGAAAGGTTTCATTTGAGTGCTGTCATAATTTGCATCTATCCCTTTTATTAAAACCCCTTCTATTTCTTTGTTTTTATCAAGCACAGCACTCTTGGTTGCAAAAGTGTTAATATGAATAATGTTTTTGTTTGAACGAAGAATATTTTCTACAGTATCATTTTTTGCAATGGGGGTTTCTTCTGCAACTGCTGCTTTGCCAAGCTCAAAATGTTGCACACGAATATGTCCCCAAAAACTAAATACTTTTTTTGAAATCGTATTTTGAAAACCTGTTGCAAACGCCAAAGCAATAATCATCACCATAACACTTAGTGCAGTGGCAACAACAGATAGTCTGATGATGAAACGAGAAAATGATTTCTGCTTATTAAACGCTATTCGTTTTGCTATGAAGAATGATAAGGACAAGCCAGTAAATTAGTTGATTTGTTAAATTGGTCTGTTGGTGTATTTCTTTAAACCTCTACCACATTGGTTTTGCTGCAATAATCGTGAAGTGTTTTATCTAAAAATGGAATAAAAAACATATCAATGATAGTAAGTCTTATTAAGCTACGAATCAATATTTGCAATATGTTGGGGCGTTTACCTGCATTGTTTACAACCTTGCTATAGCTAGCTAATTTACCCAAAGTTCTTGCAAACAATACTTCGCAAATAGTGTAATAAACAAACAAACTTGCAAAAAAAACATATCCAAATTGAACGTAAATCATTCTATGCTGAAAAGCATAATACTTATTAAATTTTGCAGCTATATATGCAATGGTAAAAACCACCATAGTATCTACAAGAAAATTAATAACACGAGTTCCTATTCCTACTGATTTCATATTGCAAACTTATCGCATCAAATACATTTTACCATAACCAGCTTTAAAGTATTTATCTGTATCAACATTATAGCCAGATAAATCGGTGGTTTGAAACTTGTCTAATGCATTACCATCTAGCGATGTAATGATCCGGTATAGATAAACTCCATTTCCAAGTTTTTGTCCATAAGTATCTGTTCCATCCCATTTATAATCCGTAATGTTTCTACCAATATGCAAATTGCCTAATTCGTTTTTGTTTATTTCCTTTACAATTTTACCAGTAACAGTTAAAATTTGGATTCTAAACATTTGTGGTATTTGAGTTCCAGTTAATGTAAATACAAACGCTGTAGATGTTGTAAAGGGATTAGGATAATTAAATACATTACTAATCATTGGCTTGTTATTAACTGTAAATAACACACGATATTGTTGTGGTCCGGCTGCATTATTGCTTTTATCTTTTGCTTTTACGTATAATTCATAAGTTCCATCTTCTAATAAAGTTGGGTTAAATTCAACCGATGCAGTGTTGTTTCCAGCTACCATATTTGCTGGGTTAAATCTTAGCGTATCTGTTCCATATTTATACTGACGATATGTTCCATTAGGCATTTTTAGTTGCACTGTTACAAGCGATGTATCATTTAATGCTAAATACTTCGACTCATCCTTCAAAGTAACACGAATATTGGGTTTGCTAGAAACTATGTCGCCATTTAAAATATGTGTTCCATCAAAAGTGATATCTAAAATGGGGTTTTTATTATCTCCTTTAACAAAGAAATTGCTGTAAGCAAAATTGTTATATAGGCTTTGCTCTTGTGGATTATCTGTTGGATTTACGTTGATATAAAAACTATTTTTTCCAATTAAATTATCTGTAGGAATGGTTGTTGAGATAGTAACAGAATCTCCTGGTTGAAGTTTCCTAATCTTAGGCACAGCAATAGTTTGGGTAATATTGCTATTATCTGTTATTTGAAGTTTAACAGGAATACTATCAGCATAAGGCATATCACTGATATTTTTAAATGCAATGGCAATATTTTGAACATCGCCTGCATCTAAAGTATCTCTAAAACTAAATTTAAGATTGGGTGCTAAAGCCCCTTCTGGTAAAGCATCTGCCAATAAACGCCAGTATTTTAATTGATATGCACTAAGGTTTACTGTGTCTTTAACTTGAATATATAATTTTAGAAAAGGGTAAACAGCAGCATTAACAAAACTAATGTCGTTATTAGTTTGAATTTCTGTTAATGTGCTCAACGTATCAACAGTATTGTCTTTTTTAATACCAAGAATTTTAAGGCTCACAACATCTTCTACATCATTTCTTTTTCCGGCCCATAGCATATTGTACCATTTTTGTGCAGGACCAAATTTTGGAGATAAAATCGATCCTTCATTAGGCTTGGTTTTAACATTCACTTTTAACAATAAATTGTCTAACTCGTTAGCAGAAAATTTCCAAACAGGTGTAAACGTGTTATTATTTTTTTGATACACAAATGCAAATGCTCTTTTTTTGTTAAATGAGTCAATATCTGCAAAACCAGCATTTTTTAACTTATGGTATAAGCTATTTCCTGCACCATAAATATTTTCATCTTGCATCCAATCATTTGCATAAGTTGGTGCTGGCCAAGCTGCATTATCTAAAATAATAGAACGAACTACCACATAGCTTCCATTAGGAATATTATTATCCATAAAATCCATTGCACTTTTTCTGCCAGCAATAGAGGTGGTGGTAAATGCAAAATCATATTCTCTACCTGGAACAGTGCCAGGATAACCCAAACTACCAAACTGTCCTGAAGGGGCATTTGGCGAAAGATTAAATGTTGGGTTTAGAGTTGATGGATTGAATAGGGTGTAAGTAATATTTTGCCCTCTCCAACAGATGCCAAGTGTTTTGGTATTAAGTGCATCATTAATTGCAATTGAATATTCATTATCGGCATCACGACCTGCAAACCAAACCTGATTTCTTACAGTTAATGTTTGATTGATTATAGGAAATGCAAATGTTCTTGATGTTGTATCTGCTGCTACATCATATAAACTGCTTTCATTATGTTGATAAAAATGAGATTGATTATAACCACCTTTAACTGCATTTTGCAAGTAAACAAAGCTACTATTGTTCCAACGATAAACTGCTGTGGTTGGCACAGGTGCAACCCTCCAATAATAAACAGTACTATCAACAAAACTGATGGCAGGATCAAACTCAATTAAGCCTCCGACAGATGAAACAAACTTGGTTATTTTAAATGAAGAATTAAATAAACTTGTGGTATCCATCTCCATCACATATTGCTTTAAAGTGCTTAATGGATTGGCTGTTGATGCAGCTAATTTAATTTGTGCTTTATTTACAATGGCATAGTTGTAAGGATAAACAGGTTTTATTTCATCTTCAAAAATTACAAACGATTTTGTTACACAATTATTGGTTTCACTAAGTTCATCATACTTATTGTCACTATCAATGCAAATGGTAATACTATTATTTCCCTTGTCTGTTAATGGATCTATTGGAATAGTTACATTAATAGAATCTTTATATCTAATTGAAACAATATTTTTATTAAAGATTTCGCTAATAGTTCCATTTGGCAATTGGCGTTTTACAAGCACTCTCACAGAATCGCCAGTTCCTTTTCCAATATTATATAAATAAGCTTTTAAGTTGAAGGAATTATCTGCAACAGAAATAAAACTTGGTGTTACAGCAACTTGCTGATCTTCTACAACAAAATCTGGTTTTGCGTGTGTGTATATTTTTATGGCAGGATCGCCGTGAAGTATAAACTGCTCGCCGTGAGTTGTGCCAAAATAGTCGCTGAAATTGCCAGTTTTGGCTTTTAAATTAGCTAATGCAGCCAGCATATTTTGCCCAATTGATTTTCCATAATCTGCATTGCTTAAAGAGCTATAAAAACCAGTAGAATAAAAGTCTAAATAACTTGTTAAACCAAAGTGTGTCGTTGCTACCATTGCAATACTTCCTTTGTTTTTTGCAAATACAAATCTTTCTGCAATGGCACTGATATTTATAAATCTGTTTACATCATAATCAAAGAAATTGCCCGAACTGCAACCATTTACTAAGAACACTGGATATTTTCCAGCATTATTATAATCATCAGGATTGTTTAGATTGAAAGCTAAACCAGATGCTGCTGAATGACCAAAATAGGTTAACAAACCAATGCCATTTTCAAAAAGCTTTGCCATATCTGTTTGTGTTGCATTGCTTGTTGCACTACCTGTTTTTTTAGTAAATGTTGTAACAGTTGCACAAAAGTTGGTATCAACAATTATTGCTTCATATTGACCTAAATAGTAAGTTAATAAATTAGCTAGACTAGGGTCATCTGCACCTGCAACGTGTACCACTTGTTTCATCCAAGCTTTGTTAGCAATGGTTTGTGTTGTGTTTGCAGCTTGCTGTTCATATTGTTTTACTTTATCTAAATAATCTAAAACTTCTTCTTGTTTTATTGCTGATAATCTTCCAAAGGGATAAATAGGTGCAGGCTCACTATTATTAGGAGATGTTAGCATTGCATCTGAAGCTGGCCAGCCAAAAGTTGGAACAAGGTTTTGTGCTTCAATCGTTGATGTGCTTTCTAAAAATCTGTATTCATCATAAGTAACAGCTTTACCAATATAAAAAACATATTTAGGTTTTTGGGTAAATGCTGTGCTAGTCATTCGTAAAAAATTACGAACAGCTAAAGGATGTTTTTTTATGCCAAAAGCAAATTGATCAACAAGCTCATCAATATCATAAATTTTTGCAACATAATTTCCACCAGTAGTGCTGCTTCTATATTGTCTATATTGCTCAACAGCGTTTGCTCCAGAGGTTAAATTTTTATGAGTAATGATAAGATAATCTCCTTGATTTGTGTTAACCCCAAAGTTTATAAAGTTCTTTGTTTGTAAAGATGAAATGCTGCTGATATTGCTGGTATCTCTACTAACTAAAATATAATTTGTTGATGTGCTTGTTGCAGGTAATGCAAACTGCACAAATCCAGAAAGTGATAGATCGCCTACATAGTATTTTAAATTTGTGATATCGTATAATATAGGAGCAATAGAGCCATTATTAAAATTTGAAATCTTTAAAAAATTGCCAGTTGCAGCAGCAGGAATTTGGAAACTAAAATTGTTTTTTCCATCGAAATTAAATTGTCTTGGATATTTTAATTCTACAAAACTTGCAACCACTCTATCAAAAGCATCAGTTGTAACAATGCTAATAGCAGCAGTATCGGTTGTTCCATTAAAAGTAGAAAGTGGAATATTATTTACAGTGTTTATAGATGCTACAAAACCGTTAAATAATTTATCAATCAAATTTGTGTTGTTAATATTTACTTTAATATTTCTTGATTTTGAAGAATTGCCAAAAAGCCCAACATTTAGTGTTGCACCAGCACCACTGTTCTCTAAGTATAAGTTTTTAAGTGGAATTTTATATGCACCAGAAGCCAAGTTAATATCGTTAGTAGAAAGGAACTCTCCAACATCGTAAGTTGATGAATAAACATCTTCACCAACATATAAGGCATAGCCACGATTGGCTCTTTCTTTATAATTAAATCTTAAAGTATGATTGAAATATGGCTCTGCTGGTAACGTATTTCCTACAACATTGTTAATTACATTACTATACCTTAAATTATTTGCCGTAGTATTATTTACAGTTAAAAAGAAAGCAGCAGTATCTGTCAGTAAACTTAATTTATCTGATAATTGATTGGCTGTGTTTTTATATAAGTCTTTATCCATTTTGCCATCGTTCATCTCACCCCAAAATTCTATAAAGTCTGTATTTGATAAGGATCCTGTTGCAACACTTGTAAACAAAGGAACTTGCACTCCATTTCTCCAAAGTTGAAACTGCTCTGCCTGAACACTTCCAAGCCCAGCATTTGCTAAAGTTGTTTGATTGATTCTATATAAACCTGTTGAACCCACTTTAAATTTATAATAGGTTTTGCTAAAATCAATCCATTCATTATTCAATGGTTGTGCAACAAGTTTAGAGCATAAAATTATAAATGCTAATAGCCAGAATATTTTTTTCATCCATTAAAAAATTTAAGTAAAAGTAGCTTTATTTTCTTCGTAAGAAGTTAGTAGTAGAAGTTCGCTATAAACTTTGTAGTGCTTTATGTTTAAAAAGAAGTTGCAATTTAATGCAATTATAGAATTACTTTGTATTAATATTTAACGACCCCTTTAATTGATAACACAATAATTACGATTGATGATTGTGAATTGCGATGAACGACAACAAAATAATTACAATATTCTAAGACTATTGGCTGCTATCTTTATTACATTTTCTCATTCGTTTGATTTATTAAAACTGTCAGAGAAAGAGCCATTGAATCAAATTTCTAGTCAAACTATTCAATTTTCTTTTATTGGTTTATGTATTTTTTTTAGTTGTAGTGGATACTTAATTGCAAAAAGTGCTTGCACTTCTTTTAGCTTTAAAAATTATATTTGGAAACGTTTTTTACGTATTCAACCGTTATTGATTGTATGGTGTTTTATTGCAATTTTTATTATTGGGTTTTTATTTACATCGCTGTCCTCAACAAACTATTTTACTAATAATGACACTTGGGCTTACCTAAAAACTATTTTCCCTGCCTGGGGCATCAGGTTTTCGCTGCCGCAAGTCTTTACAAACAATATTGCTGAGAATGGGGTTAACGGCTCTTTATGGTCACTGGTTATTGAGGAAAGACTTTATCTACTGATTGCTTTGGTATTTTTATTTCGCAGTGCTGCCAAGACTTTTTTTATATCCATTATTGTATTACTAAACGTTGTTTACTATGTCAGTACAGTTAGTTTACAAGGTCAACTATTATATAACCTAAATACATCTAGTAGCTTTTATTCAATGGTTTTTCTTAATGCAAGTCTATTGTATTTTTTGAGGATTGAATTTTCAAAATCAATATCTGCTTTGCTATTTTGTAGTTTTATTTTATTAGTTGGCAGTTTTTTTGGATTAGAATTTTTAAAAGTTATAACTATTCCTGTTTTTATCATAGCCGTTTCTCAAATAAAAAGCATAACCAATAGGGTTGGCAAGTATGGAGATTTTACTTATGGTATTTATATTTTTTCGTTTCCCACGCAACAAATTTTAATTGCAAACAAATGTGTTAGCAATCCTTTTGTTTTATTCTTTTCTACTTTATTAATTGTGCTACCACTAGCCATTATTAGTTGGCATTTACTTGAGAAAAGAATGATGCGGTTAAAAAATAAATACTAAACAATTGCTTCTTTTTTTCCACTTACGATGAAGTAATAAACAGGAATGCCAGCAAGGGTAATAAATAAACCCGGCCAAGTATAATTTGGCTTATAAATAGCCAATAAAATACAGAAAGCGAATCCCATTATTATATATATGATAGGAAGAATTGGATAGCCAAAAGCCTTGTAAGGTCTTTCTGTATTGGGTTGTTTTTTTCTTAAAATAAATATCCCTGCAATAGTTAACATATAAAACATAACTACCACAAAAGAAATCATATCTAATAAGTCACCATATTTTCCACTTAAACACCAAAGACTTGCTGCAATACACTGAATCCATAATGCAATTTGTGGCACATCAAATTTATTTAAATGCCCCACTTGCTTAAAAAACAACCCGTCTTTAGCCATTGTATAATAAACCCTAGCACCAGCAAGTATTAATCCATTATTGCAACCAAAAGTAGAAATCATTATACAGACTGCAATTAATGTGGTGCCAAAAGCAGGAAATATTTTGTTGGCAGCAGCAACAGCCAATCTATCATCTGTTGGGAAAGCAAGATCCTGTAACGGCATTACATTTAAGTACATTAAATTAGCAGCTACATAGATTACAGTTACAATCAAGGTTCCTAATAATAAGCTTAAACCTAAATTTCGTTTAGCATTTTTCATTTCACCTGCAATAAAAGTTACGTTATTCCAAGCATCGCTGCTAAAAATACTGCCAACCATTGCAGCAGCAATAGCACCAGCTAAAGCACTACCCCCAATTCCTATCCAATCTTTTGTATGCAATATTCCTGCAGCATCTTTTGTTCCAAAGTTTTGCATTGCTTTAAAACCTGTTTGCATATTAGCATTCCAAAAGCTTTGTTTTACTAAGAAAAATCCACAAATAATTAAACCAAAAAGTGCTAAAAGTTTGGCAGAAGTAAAAAGCCTTTGAATCCATTTGGCCTCTTTAACTCCCTTTGTATTCACAAAAGTTAGAAAGCAAATAATAGCGATGGCAACCAACTGACCAGCATAAATTTTTAACCCTAACACATCAAACAAAAAATAATTATTTCCAAGTTGAGGAACTAAATAAGCAAGGAACTTGCTGAAAGCAACACCAACTGCAGCAATCGTTGCCGTTTGTATCACAGTAAAAAAACTCCAACCATATAAAAACCCAACTAAAGGATTGTATGCTTCTTTAAGATATACATACTGACCACCTGCTTTTGGAAACATACCACATAGTTCCCCATAGCTAAGTGCTGCAACCAATGTCATAAAACCTGTTATTACCCAAACTAAAATAAGCCAGCCAGCACTACCCACATTTCTGGTGATGTCGGCACTAACAATAAAAATTCCTGAGCCGATCATACTTCCAGCAACAATCATTGTTGCATCAAATAATCCTAGTGTTGGTTTAAAAGCCGCAGTTTGATTGTTTATCATTTTTAATTGTTGATGTTCAAATTTATAAACGATGTTTAAAGATTGGTATTGCGTTTATGGTGTTTTGTAGACAATCCATTTTAGGATAAGACACTTCAAAAGAAAAGAGGCTGCCTTTTTGGGCCAGCCTCTTTTAAAATATTAAATCTTAAATATTATTTACTAACAATATCTAACTCGTCAACAATGTGTTTTGCACCGCCAAGTTTTTCAATGCACCAAAGTACATATCTAACATCAACACAAATGGTTCTGTTAATATCTTTGTCGAAAGCAAGTTTATGGCTTAATGCTTCGTAGTTACCATCAAAAGCAAGTCCAATTAATTCGCCTTTTGCGTTCATAACTGGGCTTCCACTATTGCCACCTGTAATATCATTAGTTGTAATAAAGCTGATAACAACATCCTTATAAATAGGATCTTCATATCTACCAAAATCACGAGCTTTATATAGTTCTAGATATTTTTTTGGCAAATCAAATTCATAATCTCCAGGTACATATTTATCAATTGCACCTTTCATAGTGCAAACAATATCATACTTCACAGCATCTTTTGGTGCATAGCTTTTTACATTACCATAGCTGACACGCATTGTAAAGTTTGCATCTGGATACATTTTTTTAGCTTTCTCTGGATTCCACTCCATAATACCTTTTAAATAGGCTCTTCCTAAATCGTTATTCTTTAAAGTAAATGCCATAAACTTAGAGGCATAATTGGTATTATAGTTTTTAACAAAAGCAGCA
>Ga0114975_10003505_pt1 | contig 10465 bp, 10 predicted proteins | sample S_130626_EF_Meta_FD_87031 | JGI IMG/M metagenome (GOLD analysis project Ga0114975, IMG submission 87031) | Freshwater microbial communities from Lake Simoncouche, Canada to study carbon cycling - S_130626_EF_MetaG | ecosystem: Environmental > Aquatic > Freshwater > Lake | place: Lake...
AAATATTTTTCTCTTGTCGATAAAGAAATAAGTTACTTACCAGAAGAAACTTCAATGGCCAAAAAATTACGCCATTCATTTGATAAAAATGGCAAATCTTGGATTCAATGCTTTTTTAAAAATGACAACTATTCTGTTAAAGATAATGATCCTAGCGGTGACTCTTTTTTTAGTGTAATTCGAGATGCATTTTTAACAATAGGTCACGAAACAACCATTACAAAACTCAGAGAAATTTTGGTAGAGAATTCCACCGAAAAACAATTTCATTATTACAAAAATTTATATGAACAATATTCACAAACATCGAATGAATTAAAAGTTGCTGGTAAAAAAATAAAAAACGATTATGAAGATATACAGTACAAAATGAGCACTGAAACAAATAGAGATACTAAAATATCCATGTTAAAAAAGGGAAAGGAATTAAAAGAAGAAAAAATAAATATTGATAAACAATACAATTCATTACAACCATTAATGGATGATATAAAGTTTATTGTAAATGTTCCTAATTATAAACATTTTAAATCAAAGTTGAGAACATCGCATTATTTTGTAGACTCGTGGTCAATGGGTGTTATCGAAAAAGCTCTAAACATTAAATGCATTGTTTTGTCAAAAGAAAATTACGATGAGGGTGATATGGAATCCGTTTTAAATTGTTCAATGACAACCGTAGATCAATTAATCGACGAACGAAATCCAGATGATTTATATGAACCTGATTTTTACATAATTATGGACCATTCCGGGTCTCAATACAAATTAGTCACCTATAAAGAAAAAGGGTGTTTTACATTTAAAGAATTACCATTTGATTTACGACAGATGATCGCCACAAAATGTATGGAGTATAAAACAGTGTATAGCTATATTCCCGAATTTAAAGAAATCAAACTCCCACCTAAATTTATGGATATAGATAAAGTACAACAATTATGTGATGCTAGGATGTACGACTTGTTTGACGAGAATACTACATTTGTTTATCACGCAAAATCACGTGATGGTATACCTGGAAAAATGAATGGTGAAAAAATACCAGAAGAAGAAATCAAAAATTATTTACTGTTAAATAAAATTCCCAACTGGAGAAAGAAGTTATCTGACGAATGGATAGAGCCATTTGTATACAATAATCACAAATGGGCAAGTGTTTTACATTTATACGAAGCGAGTAAATATAAATCAAATCCTAGAAAATATGAAGAGTTTTCATTGGATTCAAAAAGTGATTTATCGTCTAGTATCGAACTGGTAAAAAAGTTTCGAGGAAAAGAAGATATTGGATTCAGCCAGCAAAAAAACAATATATTACAAGAAGCATTGCTCGCCAAATGGTCATTACCTGATTTGAAAAAATTATTATTAGAAACAAAACGATCAAAACTGGCTATTTTTAAAAGGGGAATGGAGCCAGAACCAGCGTGTATTTTAATGCATATTCGAGAAAAATTAAATTCCAACACTGAACCGAATGAGTAATATTATATGTTTTATTTTATTCATAACAACTATGAATAAAATATGTTTCTACTCAAGCTTCATATTCATAACAAATATATATTATAATTTAATAAATAAACAATATGTCTATGCATATTTATTTGTATATTTATTAATAACTTCTCTTATCATTCATTACCTTGAAGGAGGATTGATATTGAATCTAATAGATAAGACAGCTATCATAGGGGTTTTATTATATTCCATATATAATTACGGAAATATTGTATATAAAAATTATCGCAAAATCAAAAAAACATTTCATAGCACAGCTGAAAAGGCATATCAAAAAATATGCAGACAAAAGGAGATAAAAACATATTTGGGTGGATTCACTCCCAGAGCAACTCCAATAAAACCTCAAAATAGAATACTTTTCAAGAATAAAAATAAAACGGGTATTACCTTATTTGTTTTATTGTTTCTTCCATTGTCGTTTATCTTTATTGTTTATTTATATTACTATGGATATGCAAATTGTAAATATTGTTATGATACAAATAAAACAATCGGAAGTATATATCATTCTTTTTTGCATTTAATTGCATCTATTAGTTTTAATATGCTTACATATATTTTAGCGTGAATGATATTTTTCAAATCAAAGTAATTTCTCTCTATACATAAAATGAGACTCTCAAACATCCAATTAATTGACATTTTTCATTTCCAAGATTTGAAAGAATATATGAATGAAAAAACCAAAAAAAGTTTGATGGAAATATACAGAGTTATAACAACCACATCACTCCCGTCGTTTAAAATGACAGATTCTATTCTAAAACCAATTGAATCTGAATATGCGTCCTCCCAAATAGTTAAGTTTATAAATTCTAATAAAGGTAACACATTGTCATACGAGTTTTCATTGAGTGGACGTAGAATTGTTGTTCAATTTATTGTTTATCAACCTATCGATCGCAAAAAGTATGAAAAATATATGAAATACATAATGTCAGTATTATGCACACTTGACCATTTTTCGAGTAAAACTTGTTTGAAATCAAAAGAATTGATTATTTGTTTATATATGACTCCATTTAAAAAACTTATACCTAAAGGGGGTTCCATAGGTGCGCATAGTGTAAATACAGGTGTGAATTCCAAAGATATTACTTGTTCTTCAACGACCCACGAACACATAAATGAAATAACTATATTTAGAGAGGAAGATTGGTTCAAAGTATTGATACACGAATCTATACATAGCTTCCGACTTGATTTTTCCAACTCTGGTAAAGAAATGCTGGAATTATTCCGAGTAAATTCAGAAGTAAATTTGTTTGAAGCATATACAGAATTTTGGGCAGAAATAATAAATATGTTGTATTGTTCCATCTTATTGGAGACACAACATAGTTTTGAAAAAGTGATGGAAATAATGAATGTGTTATTACAGATCGAAAGACGATTTGCCCTTTTTCAAGCAGTGAAAATTTTGCATCATATGGATTTAAATTATAAAACACTTGTTCAAAAGGGGTCTGCAAAATATAAAGAAGAATCGAATGTTTTATCTTATTTCATCATAAAAATGTGTTTGATGTATCATTACAACGATTTCATAGAGTGTTGCAAAAAAAATTGTCATAATCTCATCGCTTTCGATGAAAGTAAAATACAAAGCCTTTTTTATTTTATAAAATCTTGGTATATGAACCCTTTTTTATTACAAGATATTGATTCAATGGAAGAATTATTTTCGAATACAACTAACAAAGAATTGCTAGAAACAACCAGAATGACATTATTTGAAATAAAATAAATATTTATAATATGTCATTGGCATCGGTTTCTAAAATAATGATTGTTATATTTTCACACGGGTCTTATGATAATATTAATATAAAAACTACTAAAAAACTGCAAAAAAATGTAAAAGAGACAAATATCCCAGTTGAAGTATCTAGACCCATAGAAGTAACTTCACCGGTGGCTGTGACACAAAAAGCACCAAATGTTAAAATAGGATACAGACGTACAAATAAAGGGAGGAAAACATATGAGTTTCGTGTAATAAAGCCACCTGATAATTTCAATATTATGTTTCAGAGTAGTGGACTACCTTCTATGTTATCCGTACATAGAGATACTCGAACTACAATGGATATCCTTACCAGATATTGGATGAGTAACGATGATACCGAGTTACAAAATATTTTCACAGAGATAAAAAGAAGTAATATAGATGATTATTTTTCAACTCAAGACCTTAGACATTTTCGAGAATTTTTAACTGATTTTACAAGTAAAGAGGATCTTAGAGATATATTGTACAATCTTATCCAACCAAAACATTCAATAGATACATTATTGTTGAAAAAATATTCTTCTGACCAATTTGATTATACAAATGGAACTCCTAGTGCAAATGGACCATACAGAGGCGGGATTTATTTATTTATAGAAAATGAAACAAATGGATGTATAGAACCATATATATTTCCGTTAATTGTGCAACCATTTATTAAACCATTATTTGGTAAAAGTGATAGATGTGGCATTTCTGATTGTGAAGATCGATTAAAAATGGTATTTCAATCACCATCTCAGCAAAAAAGTATAACAGACTTTTTTTCATATAACAAAACAATAGAGGCGACTATTAGAAGCAATCCAACCGGAAATAATAAGAACTATTTTTATGTAACGGATAATTATAAAATATTTACATTATTGACAGCTCTTTTTCCAGAAAAAATAGATGTGGAATGGTATGATTTCTCTTGCAACTGTTTTGGAAAAATAGAAAGCAAACTTAAACCTGTAGAACCAGTTATTTCAAATAAAAAAAATATTTATATTAAACCATATCGGACTGGTAAAATATTGGAACAACTTTTAACTACAAATATCGGATATGGTAAAAAGACAAAAGGGGCAAAACGAAAACCTGGAACAAAAAGAAAAAAGATATAAACCTTTCAATTGTTTTTAACAAATGAATATTGAAAAAGCTTTTGAAATATTTGGAGTAAATAGAAAAATTACGCCCGAAAAATTAAAAAAGGTATATCATCGTCTTGCGTTGAAAAATCATCCGGACAAAAATAAAACAGTGGAATCTTGTCACCGATTTCAAGAGATAAATGAAGCCTATGAATTGTTAAAAACGGTGATAGAAACAGAAGAAACAGAAAGCATCGAATACAATGATTTATTAAATACATTTCTTTCTTCCATTTCGGAATCTTTTAAAACAATTCCAAAAATTATATCCGAACTTTCTTTTATGGAAGAAATGTCCAAGGAAATGTGTGCGGATATTTATCACTTTGTATCTAAAAACAAGGACATATTTTATCTTAGTGACGAATTTTTAGAAAAAATGCAACAAATTGTATTGGATAAATATAAACACGACGACTTCTTCCTTTTACACCCAACTATAGATGATTTAATAGATCACAAAATTTATAAATTGGATTTTAAAGGTGAACAATATCTAGTACCTTTATGGCACAGTGAATGTTGTTTTGATAAGAAAATATGTGGCAAAAAAACAACTGGCGAAATAATTGTACTTTGTGTACCCATTTTAAACGATTGTTATATCGAAGATAATAATATTTATACCGATATACAAATTCCATTTACACCAAATTTATTGGAAAATAATATAAAAGTTCCACTGGGAGAAAAAGTATTTGAAATATCTTGCGAGAAATTACAAATAAAAAAGACACAGTTATTTACTTTACAAAAGGCTGGCATTTCAAAGAATCAAAACATTACAGATGATAATAAATCGGATATAATTGTAAAAATCACATTCATATAAAATTTCAAGGATCTTTTTTCTTCACAACCCTTTTCTTCTTTTGTTCTACAGGGGGTGCAGTTTCACCATCTAATACTGGAGGCTGTTCAGCAGGAATTTCGTTTTCTTCGTCATCACTGTCCTCTACAAGAGTAGCACTCTCGGACACAGCTTGTTTAAGCTGAGGAACACTTTCAGGGACACCATCGATTTGAATGAGACATCCTTGTTGTCCACTCTGTTCATTTGGCACCACTGTTTGAATCAATTTCCAAGTCACGCCAAATTTTCCACTAATAAACCACAGACCAGTGCATTGAATGAGTGCAATGATTTTGGCCCCTTTTCTGATTAGATCGATTGGTGAGAAATGTGTCTCAGATGGAAACAAGCGGTTTTTAAAATTATCGTAAACTTCTGTTTTCCATTCGCCTTCGTATTGTTGGATCTTTGCTTTGAGGGTAGGAGCCTTCGTCTTGTCGAAATCACCTGTTGTTTTATCTTTTGGAAATTTTAAAATAGGTGTCCATAATGCTTCCAGTACTTCTGGACTATTGTGTTGCTTTCCAAACCAAGCCTTCGAATTGATGAGAGCATCGGCCTTGATTTTATTTTCGAAATTTACCATATTCTGTCTAAATGCTTGTAATTCAGGTGTATCGTATTCTTCGCTCGGAAATTGCAGGCTCACTTCAAATTTGTTATTACCTTCATAGTCAGATGCTCCCCAATTAAGCATCTGTGGAGTTTGAATCTTGAGAGCACCATTCGTAACAGTTGATAAGATACCAACTGTTTTTCCACCCACATTTGTAACTTTAGGGGCAGTATATCGAATTTGAGAGACGTCAAAAGTTGTACCGTTAATGATGTGCGCCATTCTGTCCTGATTTATACTTATTACTAGGGGTATTTTTCTAAATCAATTTTTTTTAAAATAATAAAATATATATAAAGGCCCTAAAATATTTGTATTGTTTACATCTTAAAAACAATACAAAGAATTATATTTTATATAATTATGGAAATGGGACCGAGTGAAATTATTATTCCGACTATTCATAATTATAAAAACATTTTGCTAGAAAAGTATTCGTTGAAAGACCTGAAATATATTTCAAAGTTATACAAATTAAAGACAACTATGAAAAAAAGCCTTCTTGTTGAAAACATACGAGCCATTATCGAAAAAAACATAAGTGCTATTAAAATACAGAGCACAGTCCGTATGTGGTTTGTAAAAAGTTGGGTAAAAAGTCACGGTCCAGCCATTCGCAAAAGAGGAATGTGTGTCAATGATTCTGATTTTTTAACAATGGAGAAAAATGAGGAAATTCACCTAAACCAATTTTTTTCATACGAGGAAGAGGAGATATTTGGAGATGAAACCAAAAAATATATTTATGGATTCGACGTTGTATCGATCCATAATTTGTTGAAGAAAACGGAAAAACCAATCAATCCATATAATCGGAAAGAATTTCGAACAGATACCATCAACCAACTCAACAAAATGGTTGTTTTATCAAAAATATTAAATATTAAGTTGGATTTAGTAATTGAGAACGAGATAACGGAAAAGAGTTTTGATTTCAGATGTTTGGATTTGTTTCAGACAATTAATGAATTAGGAAATTATAGCAATCATTTGTGGTTTTCTTCCTTATCTCGCAGGGCTATTACAAAATTTATCCGTGAATTAAATGATGTTTGGTTTTATAGATGTCAGTTAACAAGAGAAACTCAACAGAAAATATGCCCACGAGGAAATCCTTTTAGAAATATAAACTTTTATCGATTGGTAGAAGATCCCGATGATACTTTGAAAGAAAGAGTATTGAAAATAATGGAAGAAATGGTTTATACTGGTGTAGATGTGGATAGTAGATGTCTAGGGAGTTATTATGTTTTAGGTTGTTTGACACTGGTTAATATTCAAGCCGCAAATGCAATGCCTTGGTTATATGAAAATTTCGCGGTTATTTAAATTTTTACAAAATTTTTATTTTTCAAAAGTTCGGAATATAGGAAAAACTTTATATGGAAAAAGGAGTAAAATAAATTAATGCGTAAAACAACTTAAAAAATTATACTATTTAATAGTATACAATGGGCAAGACAAAGACAACCACTAGCAAACCAGAGCAAACAGTTCAGGAACCAGTTCCAGTTGAAAAGGCGCCACGAGTTAAGAAGACAAAGGCAGAGCTTGTCCAGGCTCCAGTTGTCGTAACCGAGCCTGAAACTGAAGTTGTAAATGATATTGTAGTCGCAGAAGAAGAGGAGACTCTTGTCGAATTGACTGCAAGATACCTAGCAAGGCTTCAAGAGGCAAATGCTATTCTTATTTCTCTTAAAACCGAATTTAGATCTATTGAGAAGAGATGGACTCGTGAGTTAAAGACCGCAGTAAAGACCTCTGGAAAGAAGAAGAAGAAGAACACTAATCGTCAGCCAAGTGGTTTCGTAAAACCAACCAGAATAAGCGAGGAGCTTGCCACCTTCTTGGGTAAGGAAAATGGTGTTGAGATGGCACGCACTCAAGTTACCCGCGAAATCAACAACTATATCCGCGCAAACAGTCTTCAGGACACCACTAATGGTCGCCACATCAACCCTGATGCAAAGTTGTCTGCTCTTCTGAAGATCCCTGATGGTGAGAACCTAACATACTTTAACCTTCAAAAGTATATGAGCCCACACTTCTTCAAGAGTGTAAAGACTGTACCACCTGTTTAAATTTTGAATCATTGAATCCCGACAAGGATCCTACTAAACTTATAAAAATGTAAATTATACATAAATTATAAAAATATTTGTAATGTATTTACAAATATTTAATTAATAGTATTAAGATTGTGCATAAGTAATTCGAGATGAAATATGTGTCTGTAATTATTATTATATCCGTTAAAAAATGTCAATAAAAAATGGAACAATTTATTTGTATTACCTTTATTCATTTTTTTGCATATTAACCATAAACAAAAATAAATATTGATCTGGTAAATAAATATATTATAGAGAGATGTACGCATTTTCATAAAGTCTGTTTCAATGACATTATTTACAATTTTATCGTAATTAATAATAGTATCGACTTTTCCACATTTTATAATATTTGTTTTATATGGCAATGGAACGTTTATGACTTCACAACAATCTACAATATTGTTAGGTATGAACGAAATTTCTTCTGTTATCAAAATAAAATAAATATTTATGTTTAAAAAATTTTGTTGCATATAACTGTAAAATACGTCCAATAGTTCATTGTGGATAAGATGAAAATTCTTACACAATATAATACCGTGTTTTGATTTTTTTAACGAAATAATATCCGTAATATGTTGGTATATATTGAACCACAAATTTTTTGAATTACACCCCAATAAAAACATGTCGATTTCAAAATGTATATCACTCATTTTTAAAAAAAAAATGTCTTCTTTCGAATCATTGTTGATATTCACCTTTTTCTCATATTTTAATTTACTTGGACTATATTTAGATATAATGTGCAATGATTTCGAATACTTACCGGTGTTTGGAGGACCAAAAATAATGGTATTTTTAAAATCTGTTATTTTTTCGGGAAATTTTTGGATAATATTATTTAGTTTTGGGTGTAAATTTACATTTTCAATGTTGGATAAATATCTTTCGAAATGATTCATCCTTTATCTTGCATATATTATTTAATATTTTATAATATAAAATTAAGAATTGTTATCAATTATGTTGATTTTACAACCAGATAATCTAAACCCCGACTATATTCATTTTGGAAATCCTGTAAAAAACAATATAATAAAAAATGGACATTTTAGACATATAAATTACTCGAGTCATTATTTTTCACTAAACACTATTTATATAAATCTAAATTCTTTGAATCAAGAATCAATCCATAAAATTATAGATATGGAAGAAAATATATTAAATTACAGCAAAAAAACAAAACAACAAAACATTAAACAATATTTGGATGAAGCTATTCGAATAAATTACAGATTATTAAAAATATCAGGTTTATGGGAAACATCTACCCATTGTGGCCTTTCATTTAAATTTATCCATCTGCTGAAAAACTAGACAATCCAATAGAGTTGGTAATTATTATAAAAATATTTAACAAGCAAAATCCAAGTATACTGATATTATACATTATGGAAACTCGATCTGATTTTTCGGCACTTGTTTCATTCATTGATCTATGTAATAAATCATACAAATAACATTCTATTATAATTAGCGCAGACGTAATTGCATTAAATTTATAATAGAAATCATTCACGTGACCCTTTTGTATATTTTCTCGGTTTGTCATAATAATGTAAAAGCAACCAAATAAAGTTGAGACTATAAACAATAACGCAGGTGTTATAGACCACAAAATCTTTGTTTGATAATGAATGCTTGTTGGATCGTCACCCTCTTTATAAAACCAGGTAACGAATAAGGATATTACCGAAAAGGCAATGAAAAAATAACAAAACAATAAGTTGTTTGGATTCGAAGATATACCTGGTATAAACATTGCGATACAACAAGAAAGTATTAGGGCTTTAAAGAAATAATCAAATACGTTATATTTTTCCAAAGGCATTTTATATAATAATATATTATTATATGAAAAATTCTTTTGCATTAAACTACACCCAAAATGACAACCATCCTTTAATCCCTAATCAAAATACTTATTATAAACAAAGAAAGACAATTTTAGTATCATCCGCTGATAGAAATATCATAAAGTACCCAGATTCTTCTACATTTGAAATTCTATTGCCAACCGACATTGTAAATGTTGCAACGGTACAATTAACCAATTGGTTGTTTCCAACAGATCACAATACATTTTCCGCAAACAATAATAATTTACAATTTGAATTCACTCTTTTTCCAGTTAAAACGAGTTCCACCCAATTTAACTATGATGCACCTGTAGCCAATCCCACTGAAGGCACTCAAGAAATTAATGTAGATTATGTAAATATAGTAAATACTGTCTTGGAAAATAATGGTACATTTATTATAATGATGGAAGAAGGGACATATGAAAACAACGAATTGGCTTTTGAACTACAAAATTTAATGAATATTGCTGTGAACAACCGTATTTTAGATTTTATCAATACAAATAGTTTGAATAGTTTGTATACTCCGTACAATTTTTTTAATGTAATTGTAAAG
>Ga0114975_10003507_pt1 | contig 10464 bp, 9 predicted proteins | sample S_130626_EF_Meta_FD_87031 | JGI IMG/M metagenome (GOLD analysis project Ga0114975, IMG submission 87031) | Freshwater microbial communities from Lake Simoncouche, Canada to study carbon cycling - S_130626_EF_MetaG | ecosystem: Environmental > Aquatic > Freshwater > Lake | place: Lake...
CCCGCGCGAAGATCAGAGCGAAGCCGATCGTCGCGAGTCAGAAATCAAAGGCGATAAGCCACCACATCACGACGATTAATTAATCTGATTTTACAGGTGTTACAGGGGTCACAGGCGTTGCAGGTTTTGCCACTGAATCTGTTTTATAAAAACCTGATCCCTTAAATACGACTCCGACCGCTGAATAAACTTTGCGAACTTCACCCTTGCATTCTGGGCAAACGGTCAGCGGATCTTCAGAAAAGCTTTGAAAGGCTTCAAAGGCGTGTTCACAGGCAGAACATTGATATTGATATGTAGGCACTTGTGCTCACTCCTTTCCTAAATCACATCCCTAGGGACTAGTGGATAAGTCTAAGGAAGTGAGACTATAGAGGCGAATTGAGACTACTCTCGCAGCGAAGGCAGGTTTAAAGTGAAGCGTTTTGCGGCACTTATTGGCGCAATTGGCATATCTGTATTAATGACAGCTCCTGCTTTGGCCAATTCACTTGTTGCAACCTCTCCAATTGCCGGAGCAACGTTAAAAGTTGCGCCGAGTGCGGTCACAATTACAGTTGAGATTACGCCGATGGATATGGGAAATGAAATCACAGTTACTGATCCGGGCGGACGTCGGGTCGATGATGGAACACTCACAGTTGCAGAAAATGACATCATTATTGGGATGAAGCCAATCACCGAATCCGGTGCTTATAGAGTTAGTTACAACATCATCTCTGAAATGGATGTGCCACTTGTAGGTTCATTTATTTTCAATTTCTCTTCGTCAACAATTTCTACTCCAGAAGAAGAAGAAGTTGTACCTTCAACACCAGCTAAGGCGCAAGGAAGTGATTTCGGAACAAATCTCTTTGTAATTGGATTGCTCGTTGCTTCATTTGCTGTACTAATTACCTTGGCACTTTACGCCCGAAAGATATTTAAAGAGCGATGACCTTTCTGGCAGCAGATCTAAATTCTGCTGGTCCGCTGATTACTTCATTGACCACAGTTAGTAAATTCATTTCACTTACCGCCAGTTTTGCGACGGTTGGATTCTTATTGGCTATGGCCTTCTTCCTACTTGATGATGCCGGCAAGTTATCTAAATCTGCCAAGGGGCTCCGCAACGCGGCGGCGATAACTGCGCTTCTTTGGGCGCTGGGACAGAGCCTAAATATATTGACAACGCTGGCAAATATTTTAGGAACCTCAATTACCGGCGCTCTTGATCCAACTTCGCTGCGCTCCTTTATCTCTCAGATCGACCTTGGGAAATATATGTTTGTGCAACTCTGCCTGGCGCTAATTATCAGCACCCTCGTCTTGCGCGCACGTACCGTCGCCGCCGCTAACTTTCTTCTGCTTCTATCTTTAATTGCGGTAATTGCGCCAATATTTGTTAGCCACTCATCCTCGAGCGGCTCTCATGCTTTGGCGATTGGTTCTTTAATTGTGCATGTTGTTGCACTTACTTTCTGGGTTGGTGGGCTGATTGCAATAACAGTGCTTTCGGCCGATGATCGTGCTATCGCTCTGCCGCGCTTTAGCGCACTAGCCCTCTGGTCGGTCATTGCAGTTGTAGCAAGTGGTAGCGCAAACGCTTGGGCCAGACTTAACTTTCAGAGCGCTTGGGGTTCAAACTATGCCCGCTTGGTTATTCTTAAAATTGTTATCACTGCGGTATTGATTTACTTTGGATATCTAAACCGCAAACAGTTATCTGGTAAGTCGCAGATAGCCGTGAGAAACCTAAGCCGCTTACTGCTTGTTGAAATATCCATGATGCTTGTTGCGGTATTAATTGGTTCCCGTCTTTCGGATATACATCCACCATCGCACGGTGAGAGCGAAATTTTAGATCCGGGCGTAGCGATCGCGGGAATTGCTACACCACCTCCGCCAAATCTGTGGCGCTTAATTTCACTTTATGACCCAGATGCCCTAATGATCGGCGTATTGATAACTGCAGTCGCGCTCTATATAAGGGGAGTAGTTATCTTGTCGCGCCGCGGCGATAAATGGCCAGTTGGACGCACTGTCGCTTTCGCACTCGGAATTAGTTTTATTGATTATGCAACAAGTGGAGGATTAGGTGTTTACGCTAAGTTCTCTTTTGAATATCACATGGTTGCGCATATGGCTTTGAGCATGATCGCTCCGATAGGAATTGTCTTAGGTGCACCAATTACTTTGGCGCTACGAACATTGCCACAGGGACGTACTCAGGAAGAACGTGGTGTACGTGGCACACTGATCGCGCTCTTACATTCTAAGCCAGCTGGTATTTTCACAAATCCAGTCGTGATTTTGACAGTCTTTGATGGTTCACTCTTTGCTCTTTATATGACGCCGCTATTTGGAAATATGATGCAATCACACCTTGGCCACTTGGTAATGAATGTGCATTTTCTCTTAGCCGGCATTCTCTTCTTCCACGTAATAATTGGTATCGATCCCAACCCGAGAAAAGTGCCACACATTGTGCGGATAGTAATCCTCTTTGCCGCAATGAGTATCCATGCATTCTTTGCGATCTCATTACTTTCAACTTCAACTCTGATTGATCAAGGCTATTTTGCATCTCTGCAAACGCCTTGGAACTTAGATCTTCTGGCGGATCAGCACGCAGGTGGCTCGATAGCTTGGGCGCTGGGTGAGATACCAATTTTACTGGCGCTGGTTGCAACTTTTATTCAGTGGATGCGTGATGATAAACGGGAAACCAAACGAATTGACCGAAATGAAGCGCGCCTGGCAGCCATGGGTGAACCTGATGAACTTGCCGAATACAATGCCTACCTAACTTCTTTAGCGGTAAAGGATACGGAACGAGATAAATGACAACCAATGATCTATATGCGCTGCCTTCTGAATATAACGAGTTGCGCGCCAGCGTGCGTGCGCTGGCCGAAAAAGAAATTGCCCCGCATGCTTCTGCCGTAGATGAAGATCATCGCTTTCCACAAGAAGCAGCCGATGCGCTACTTAAATCTGGCTTAAGCGCTGCGCACGTACCAACCGAATTCGGTGGCGAAGGTGCAGATGCTTTAGCCGTCGTAATTATTATTGAAGAAGTTGCCCGCGTCTGTGCGTCGTCATCACTAATTCCAGCGGTAAATAAACTTGGATCACTGCCGCTAATTTTGAGTGGAAGTAAAGAACAGAAAGAACGCTGGCTACCACAATTGGCAAAGGGAAGTGGTTTCTCATATTGTCTCTCTGAATCAGAAGCAGGTTCTGATGCATCTGCACTTAGAACAAAAGCTGAGCGCAGTGGCGATAACTGGGTGATAAATGGAAGTAAGAAGTGGATTTCCAATGCCGGGGTATCAGAGTTCTACACCGTCATTGCACAAACTGATCCAAGTAAAGGGTCTAAAGGCATTACCGCATTTATAGTTGAAAAATCTGATGCCGGAGTTTCATTTGGTGCGCCAGAAAAGAAGATGGGATTTCGAGGATCCCCAACACGTGAGGTTTATTTCGATAATGTGACTATTGGTGATGATCGTCGAATCAGTGAAGTCGGCGCAGGATTCGCACTCGCTATGGATACTCTCGATCACACGCGGATCACAATCGCCGCACAGGCTTTAGGAATTGCTCAAGGCGCCCTCGATGTCGCTGCTAAATATTCACACGAACGTAAGCAATTTGGAAAAGAAATCTTTGATTTCCAGGGTGTGCAATTTATGTTGGCAGATATGGCTATGAATATCGAAGCAGCCCGCCAATTAACTTATGCCGCCGCCGCGCGCAGCGAACGGGGCGATAAAGACCTTAAATTCTTCTCGGCGGCAAGTAAAACCTTTGCCAGCGATGTTGCAATGCAAGTAACGCAAGATGCGGTGCAAGTCTTAGGTGGCTATGGGTATGTCTCGGACTATCCAGTAGAGCGGATGATGCGCGATGCCAAACTTACGCAAATTTATGAAGGCACAAATCAAATTCAGAGAATCGTAATGGCCCGAAACTTACCTGCTAATTAATTTTTAAAGCGTAATAATAAGTCAGGTGTAGCGGCAGCGTTGAGTGGAATATCAAAACTTTCGCGGGGCAGGTCTTCACTAGAAATTTCATCAGGATGGATCAATCCAATGCTCCAGCAATTTAGCTTTGAGAGCGCCCGGTCATAAAACCCTCCACCTTGCCCTAGCCGATAACCAGTGCGATCTATCCGAAGTGCAGGAACAATTATTACTTCAATAAGTGATTGCTCAGATATCGCTGGACCAGCTGGTTCTAAAATGTGTTTTGATAATTTGCTGGGAGTTAGCTGACTGGTATCTCCTTGCCACTGCACCCATTCGAGCTCTTTACCAATAATCCTAGGTAGGTATAAATGCTTGCAATTCTTTAAGAGCTCGCTATTTAAATCTGCGGTGCTCGGTTCATCCCCGTAAGAGAGGTAAGTTGCGATATTTGACGCATTTGCAAATTCAAGTGAAGTCGCAAGGTAAGCAAATGAGTGATCTAGATATCTTTCGCGCCGTTCAAAGCGATAGCGATTGCGGAGATTGGATTTCTCACTCGATGCGCTCACGTAAATCCCCAATATTTGGTTACTCAAGAAGTATTGTTGCTGATTATGTCAGACCGTATGCGCGTAGATGAGTTTCTCTCCTCTCTTATTGCCATATGCCGACCGCTTGAACCTTTCAGTATGTCGTTGCTAGATGCGCATGGAGCAACTCTTGCTGAAGATATTTATGCTGGTGAACGCTTAGTCTTAAAATCTGGCTCACGTATTCGCTCCACACAAATTGGTTTAGCTGCCTCAATTGGCCGCGACCAACTGCCAACACGCCCTCATCCTCGTGTGGTTGTCCTATCAGCGGGGCCAGATCTGGTTGAGCCAGGTAATGAGTTAAAAGAAGGCGAAGAGTACGAAACCAATTCTTGGTTGCTCACCACCGCAGTTCGCGAAGTAGGTGCGGTCGCCTATCGCGTTCACACGATTCCAGATGATGAAGCGCAACTGCAAGCAGTTATTGAGGACCAACTAGTACGTGCTGATCTAATTATAATTAGTGGCGAACGTAAAGATGACTCCTTTGATTTAATTACCCGAACTTTGGCAGCGCTGGGCGAGATTACAACTGTAGATATTGCTATCGAATCTAGTGGAAGACATAATTTTGGAGTTATTGGTCCAGATAAAACGCCAGTTGTCACCCTACCGGGTGATCCAGTTGCCGCCTATATATCTTTTGAGTTATTCATTCGCCCAATGATCCGCACCATGTTGGGTGCATCGACGATTCATCGCCCATCAATTAAAGCCAAACTTGAAAAGGCCATCACTTCAACAAGTGATAACCGTTCTTACATCCGCGCAGTTCTATCTGAAGATGGAAAATCTGTAATGCCACTACTTGATCAAGGCTCTAGCGTGCAAGATGAACAAACCACTCTCTCGGATGCCAATGCCTTTATCGCAGTCCCTGAAGGTGATGTAAAGATCGCGGCAGGTTCGGATGTCACGGTCGTTGTACTCGAGCGTCGCTATATTTAAAAACTGGGCTAGATAAATGTCAGAGAATTGGCCCGTATATCTCAAGTCGGGTGAGTTAATTCTTCAACCACTTCGCTGGCGCGATCGTAAACGTTGGTTACGCGTTCGCCATGAAAATCGTGATTGGCTGGCCGAGTGGGAAGCCACACTTCCTCAAGTGCCGGGTGAAACCGACTCAAAAAGCCTGCCCACATTCTTCGAAATGGTCAGTTGGCATCGCCGCGAAGGTCGGCAGGGGCGTTCTTATGCCCTCGCTATCTGGCATATAAATAGTCAAGGTAAGAATTTAATCGGCCAAATAACTATGGGTGGAGTGATGTATGGGGCAATGCGTGCTGCGCACATCGGTTATTGGATTGACCGCGCCTACGCTAATCGCGGATTTACAACGCAAGCGGTCCAGGCAGTTACTGATTTTGGCTTTAACGCTCTTAAGTTGCATCGCTTAGAAATAAATATCCGCCCTGAAAACTTGCCATCAATCCGGGTAGCTGAAAAAGCAGGCTATCTATTTGAGGGCAAGCGACCTCGCTACTTACATATTGATGGAAGTTGGCGGGACCACGTCTGTTACGTGAAAGAAAATACTCAGGTTAATTAGCCCTCCAAATCCACAGAGTACGTGGGGCGCTCCTCTAACCTTGGTCCATCATGGCTTCAGGAATTATCTATCTCTCGATCATCGGCATGTGGGTGGCTTACTTCCTCCCGCGCTGGGTCCACGATAGAAATGAATTCTCTGGAAAGAGCGTAGAAAGATATAAAAGTGCGCTCCGTATTGTCGCTAGCAATTCCCCTGGCGGAAGTTCTGGAACCGGAGTTATTCATACTGATTTAGATCATGAAGCAAAAGTTGCGCAACAGCTTTTGCGCCGTCGAATTATCTTCTCACTTATTACAGTTTCATTCGTCATGACGATAGCGGGTGCAATTATGAAAACTCTTGCCATTTCTTTTGTTGGAATTCCGGTAGTTGCCTTTGTTCTATATCTAGTGCTCATCCGACAGCAAAGTGCAACCGAACGCTTGCAACGTCGTCGTGTGACCCAATTGCAGCGCAGCACCGCGGGTGTATCGTCAACCAACTTGTCAGAAGTAGTGGCTCCGAAACAGAACACTGAACATTGGATTCCACTTACCGAACGTGAATTAACTGGTGTAACAATTTTGCCGAAAGGCAGCGCTGCCGCTCGCGGAGAATGGCAACCAAATTCAGTTCCTGTTCCAACTTATGTAAGCGCTCCAAAGGCGATCGTGCCAAAACGGGTGCTTGATCTAACAACGCCTGGACAATGGAGTGAAGAGCAAGAAAGACTTGAACGTGAAGCACTTGCAGCAGCCGCTCCATCAAGAGATGAGATATTTGATCAGCAACTAGCAGATGAAGCGGTCGCTCGACTTAAAGAAAATCGCGCTGCTAACGAATAAAGGCTAGATCCATGAGGGCAGCCACATACGTGCCTGCCAAGATTCATAGGTAATCACATAACCGGTAAATAACGGCAAAAAGTAAATGAAGTTAATAAATATCGCTGCACCTACGGCTCCCATAAAAATATGGGTATTTCGGCTATTTTTAAAGTGAATTAAGGCAAGGTAGGCGCAGTAAATAATTGCAAGAATCAGGAATGGTTCAAAGACGATTGCGTAAAAAGAGAAAACAGTGCGTTTTTGGAAGAAGAACCACGGTAGGTATCCCGCAGCGATTCCGGCAATAATTATATTTAGCGATGGCTCATAACGTTTTTGGGTGAATGATCTAATCCAAAATCCGAAAACAACAGCGAGTGCGATTGCTCCAAGCCACCATAAAAATGGCGTCCCTAACGCCAGTACTTCTTGAGCGCAATTATCTGCGCCACAGTTCTTTGGTGATTGATAATAAAACGAAGTCGGACGTCCCATTACTATCCAACTCCAAGGATTTGCTTGATAGGCATGTTTTTCAACTAAGCCGGTATGAAAATCCAGCATCTGCGAGTGATAGTGAAGGAATGAGGTAATGACATTTGCAGAGTGATCACGTGCCCAACCACGGCTTGAGAGAAACCAACCACTCCATGAAGAAAGGTAAATTGAAATTGGAAGGAGTGCGTATTGCAGAAAAGTTTTTAAAGTTGGTCTTATCAGGTCGCGTCCAGTGTGATGAGTAAATACACGATAAATTGCAATTGCGGCAAAGAGTGCCAGAAAATATAGCCCACTCCACTTTGTAGCAATTGCCAATCCAAGAGCGATGCCTGTCCACCAGTGCCAGCGCATTACAAAGAAATATGTGGCAAGTAATATAAAGAAAGATAGATAGATTTCTAATAAAGCAGTACGCGAGTGAACTAACGCTAAACCATCCATCGCGAGCAAAGCACTTGCGGAAATAGTTAGAAAGGTATTTCGAAATAAACGTTGCGCAATCAGGGCAATCAAAATGATCATTACTGATCCCAGGAGCGCACCCATAAAACGCCAGCCGAACTCGTTATCTCCAAATATCTTGATTCCGAGAGCAATTAGCCATTTTCCTACGGGGGGATGGACTACAAATTCCGGATCCACACCAGTTACTTCTACGCCGTACTTCAGATAGTCGCGCGCACCGTCAACGTAATAAACCTCATCAAATATAAAACCTTTGGGAGTTCCCAAGTTGAGCAGCCGCAGGATGAGTGCAAATAAGGCGATCGCTCCGACGCAGATGCGGGTTTTCACATGCGTAGCGTACTGAGAGGATGTACCTATGGCTTTAACGATGGCGGCAACCCCTTTGGGAAATCCCCTTGATGCTAGCCCGCGCCTAAAAGATGCAATCGTGGGCGCAGAAATTATCGCCGCCGAAGATTCGCGCCGCTTTCATCGCTTATGTTCAGATATCGGTGTGACATTTACCGCCAAGGTAATTTCCTTCTTTGATGGAAATGAAACAGAGCGCAGTGAAGAGATTTTGCAATACCTGCGATCTGGCAAGAACGTTTTAGTAGTTTCCGATGCTGGGATGCCAACTATTAGCGATCCCGGGTATCGCTTAGCTCGCGATGCGATGGCTGAGCAGTTAGAAGTGAAAGTAATTCCCGGACCAAGTGCACCAGTAATGGCAATTGCACTATCTGGGCTAGCAACTGATCGCTTCACCTTTGAAGGCTTCACACCTCGCGCACTTGGTGCACGTCAAGCAACATTTGAAGCGCTGCGATTTGAAGAGCGCACTATGGTCTTTTTCGAAGCTCCACATCGCCTAGTTGAATCTTTGCAAGATGCCAAAACTATCTTCGGTAATAATCGTCGTGGCGCGATTTGTCGTGAGATGACAAAAACTTATGAAGAAACCATTCGTGGTTCACTTGCCGAACTTCTGCAATGGGCACAGGGCAAAGAAGTATTAGGTGAGATAACGCTAGTAATTGCCGGGGCTGAAACAGGTACCGCAGAAAAATCTGCTGAAGATATGGTCGCTCGCGTGCGCGAATTTGAGGCTGCCGGAATGGACCGAAAGAGCGCAATCTCCACCGTGGCAGATGAATTCGACCTTCCGAAGCGGATCGTTTACGCGGCGGTAGTTGATGCGAATAAGATGCGCTCGTGAAGTCTTTTTATCTAACAACGCCGATTTACTATGTAAATGATGCGCCTCATATCGGCCATGCATATACAACTGTGGCTGGCGATGTCCTGACTCGTTGGCATCGCCAACGTGGTGAGTCAGTTTGGTTCTTAACTGGAACAGATGAGCACGGACAGAAGGTAATGCGCACGGCAGAAGAAAATAAAGTAGCGCCACAGGCTTGGGTTGATCGTTTAGTACAGGATGCCTGGAAACCTAATTGGGCAGCGCTAAATATCGCAAATGATGATTTCATTCGCACGACTGAACCCCGTCACACCGAGCGCGTTCAAAAGTTTCTGCAATCGCTAAAAGATGCTGGACATATATATGCCGGTAAATATGAAGGTCCATATTGTGTTGGCTGTGAAGAATTTAAATTACCAGGTGATTTAATTGAAGCCGATGGGCAAAAGCTCTGCCCGATCCACAGTAAACCAATTGAATTAGTCAATGAAAATAACTGGTTCTTTAGACTCTCCACTTTTGTCGAACCACTTCTTGAGCACTACCGCACAAATCCAGATGCCTGCCAACCAGAGAGTGCGCGTAATGAAGTTGTCTCTTTCTTAGAAGGTGGAGTTTCGGATCTCTCGATTTCTCGTTCAACTTTTGATTGGGGTATTCCGGTTCCTTGGGATACCGATCAAGTTGTTTATGTTTGGTTTGATGCCTTGCTTAACTACGCGACCGCGGTTGGTCTAACCGATGCGCCAGATAGTGAAGGCGGTAAGAAATTTGCGCAGACTTGGCCAGCAGATGTGCACTTGGTAGGAAAAGATATTTTACGTTTCCACGCAGTTATCTGGCCAGCGATGTTGATGGCGGCGGGAGTTGCCGTACCTAAGAAGGTCTTTGCTCACGGTTGGTTACTTGTTGGCGGCGAAAAAATGAGCAAGAGCAAGCTCACTGGAATTGCGCCATCAGATATCACCGACCACTTTGGCGTAGATGCTTTCCGTTACTACTTCTTGCGAGCAATTCCCTTCGGCAGCGATGGCTCATTTTCTTGGGAAGATATGTCAGCGCGTTACACATCTGAGTTAGCCAATGACTTTGGCAATTTAGCCTCACGCCTGGCGGCGATGATTGAAAAATATTGTGATGGCAAAGTCCCCGCAGTTGCGACCGATGCCGGCTTAGCTGAAGCACTTGCCGCAACAGTTGCTAAGGCAGATGCGGCGATAGTGAAGTTAGATTTCCAAGGAGGCATCACCGCGGTTATGGATTTCTGCAAAAAGGTAAATGGCTATGTCACTGAGAAAGAGCCCTGGATATTGGCTAAAGATGAAGCAAACCGGGGCGAACTTAACGAAGTTTTATATAACACCGCCGAATCTTTGCGGGCACTTGCTGTCTTATTGCATCC
>Ga0114975_10003508_pt1 | contig 10463 bp, 12 predicted proteins | sample S_130626_EF_Meta_FD_87031 | JGI IMG/M metagenome (GOLD analysis project Ga0114975, IMG submission 87031) | Freshwater microbial communities from Lake Simoncouche, Canada to study carbon cycling - S_130626_EF_MetaG | ecosystem: Environmental > Aquatic > Freshwater > Lake | place: Lake...
GGTGTAAAGAATTTTGTAAAAAAATTCAAAAAGTCGATTGAAAGCATAATGCAGCGAATCTCATTTTTCATTGAAAATGTTGTTTGCATAAATAAAATATTTATAATGCGATAAAATAGCCGATACTGAATTATTGCCCCAAAAACTAATACAGTTTTTTGCGTTTTTTACGCAAGAAAATTGATAGATATAATTATTAGCATATATCGTCTGAAAATATTTATAATTTAATTTCTTTATCAGGTTGCGTAAATTTGGCTCCAAAAATGGGCGAAGTTTTTTGCGTTTTTTGCGTTGATTTTTATTGATAAAAATTGATAAAAAAATCAATAAAATCAATCGAAAAACCATCTTTATTAAATAATTTTGTATCAAAATATCGATTCGTCTACTATATAGTAGAAAAGTTTTTATAAATAAAATTATAAAAAGTTCTATCATATTCAAAAAAAATTCCCAAAAAAAAGTCGGAGGGGTCATGTAAAAAAGGACATTTATAAATGTCCAATTTTCAGAAATCCTTTTAAGAAATTCTGGAAAAAATCGAAAAAGTCGTTTCAAAGCATTATGCTTTGAAATCGATAAAATGGATGAAAATGTTGTTACCATAAATTTTTTATAAGAAAATCGGTTGGAGATTTTTTGATTGATGAAAAAATCAATAAAAATCAATAAAATCAATAATTAAATCTCCAGAAATAATTAACATATTTTTATTATGATATATGTATATAATACAATTAATTTATATTCCATTTTTTAAAGCATACACTATTTTTATTGATAAAAAATCAATAAAATCAATCAAAAAATCTCCAATATCGATACTTTTACGTCAAAATACCAGTTTATCTACATTTTAGTAGTATAAAATAGTATCGATATTGGAGAAAAAGTGATATCATACCCAAAAAAATTTCCCAAAAAAAAGTCAGGGGGGTCATGTAAAAAAGGACATTTATAAATGTCCAATTTTCGAAAATCCTTTTAAAGAATTTTGTAAAAAAATTCAAAAAGTCGATTGAAAGCATATTGCAGTGAATCTCAATTTTTCATTGAAAATGTTGTTTGCACAAATTTTTTATAAGAAAACTAGTCGGAGATTTTTCGATTGATAAAAAAATCAATAAAAATCAATAAAATCAATAAATAAATCTCCAATAATAATTAAGAAATTTTTGTTATGGTTTATGTAGTTATTTATTTTTAAAATATAGTATTATTGTTACCTTGCTGGAAAAATATTGATAAAAATCAATAAAATCAATCGGAAAAACGCCGATATAAAAGAACGATTTCAATAGCGATAATTTAGGAGATTTTTTTATTGATATATTTTATTAAAAATCAATAAAAATGGATTTAGAACAAATACAAAATAATTGTGATGAACTATCAAATGATTATAACATTAATAAAATACACCCAGGCAATGCATATAATATTTTTATTGATAGAAATGATACAAAATCAATCGAAAAATCTCCAGAAATCGATGAAACAAAATTTAATTGTAATTGTTGTAATTATACGACACATAAACAATCGGAATATAATAGACATTTGAAAACAAGAAAACATTTAAATAAGATAAACGATAAAAATGATATACAACATATATGTGATATATGTAATAAAAGTTTTAAAAATTATAATAGTTTATGGAGTCATAAAAAAAGAAAATTAAAAGAATGTAAAGTTCCTGAAAATAATTTGGAAAGACCAGAAATCACCACTGAACTCATCGTACAGATATTGAAGCAAAATAAAGATTTACAAAATATATTAATAGAGCAAAATAAACAAATGATAGAGATGTCCAAAACTCAATCGGTATCGAATAATATTTCGAATAATAATTCAAATAATACAACGAATCAACAGTTTAATCTCCAATTTTTCCTGAATGAAACGTGTAAAGATGCGATGAATATCACCGATTTTGTAAAATCACTACAATTAACCACCGCGGATTTTGAGGCAACTGGTAAATTAGGATATATTGAAGGAATTACACGTATTATCGTGAATAATTTAAGTGGTGTTGATACAAATAAAAGACCCCTACATTGCACGGATGCGAAACGGGAAACCATCTATATTAAAGATGATAATGTATGGGAAAAAGAAGATGACAAGAAAACCAAGTTTCGTAAGGTAGTAAATGAGGTAGCAAATAAAAATTTACAACAATTGGTTAAATGGAAAGAAGAGCATCCTGATTTTGTAACATTGGATACACAAGATAATATAGATTTTAGAAAATATTATAGGGCGGCATTAGGTGGTGAAACAAATGAAGAAGATGATAAATTCTTTGAAAAAATAAAACGAAATGTTCTCAAAGAAATCGTAGTAAATAAATCTGTCTAAATATATAATAGTCGTTTCTATTATGCAAACACGCCATTTATATTTTCTAATAAACTTATTTTGTTTTTTATGATAGAACAATCGATTGGTTTTCGAAATTTTGATGGATTTTTCACGATTTCAACTAAAAAACTAATGTCTCGTTTCAAATTACCAGTTAAATCATAAACCATATTTGGAAAATAATCGTGAATATGTGTTGACCCCCAGTAAATAGGGGTCGTTTCACATAGTAAAGCATTTGTTATTTTTTCAGAAAAGTAATGTCCTTCTCGAAAATTCTCAATACAAATGTGAAATTGATAGGATTCATATGGTTCTTGTTCGGTAAATTTCCCTTTTAACCTTGAATCACGTATTCTATATTTTTGACATCCAGTACCATATATATCAATAGGTAACCTCGTACGTAATATAGTTTTTACCAATGAGTGACGATATTTATGACCTGGAGCGAATGATTTTTTACTAATCGCGATAGATATCAAATTTGGTTTGGTAGAGGGCATTGTTACTAAAGGCGTGTTATACCATAGATATCCTTGACCTTGTATAAAAGGGTCTAGTAAAGTTTTTTTTTCACCAATGTAATATTTACTAATATATTTTGATGCATATTCTAAAAATTGGTCAGTCAATTCTAAAAAAGCGTGTGGTTCAAGAGAAAACCCTATCACATTTGATTTTGGAATGTCTACTTTAATTTCAGGCATTGCCGTATTTAGAATAATTACGTGTGTATAATCGTCATTAGCTGTTATATATAATGATTTATCGGCGCCATAATTCGACATTTTATGAGTTTCGCACATTCTTTCATATGCTTTTTTACATTCATTTGAATCACAGAAACTAGAAAAAAATCGAATAATCATTACAATACGCTAATATTATTTTTATACCAGTTACACGACGATTTTATAATTTTATAGATATAGGTTGACAAAGAAATCGCGGTAAATAAATCTATATGAAACCCATATAAAATTTTTGTATTCATATACTACATATCAATACAAAATGCCGATTCCCAAAACAATATTCCAAACATCCCCTACCCCTCAACCTAGCTATGTAATCGAAATGATAAAAGAACGGGCACCCGATTGGGAATATAAACATTTTACGGATAAAGAAATCATACAGTATATGATTAATCACCCCGATAATGAGTTCCCCTTTATATTGAATGTCTTTCAACGAATGAAATTCGGGGCACATAAGGCCGATTTATTCCGTTATTACTATTTATATATGGAAGGAGGAGTCTTTATGGATAGTGACGCTATCATAGAAACCGATATCAATGAAATCGTCAAATCCTATGAGTTTTTCTCCGTGAAATCCTATATCGAAGGTACTATTTTCCAAGGCTTTATCGGCTGTTCCGCCAAAAATAAAATCATACACGAAGCCTTAAAAGATGCTTATACGATTGATATTGATTATTTGACCCAACGATATCATTTACTCACTGCAAATATGTATTCTATTATCAATGACCATCAATATGATTTCGAGTATCGCTTATACAATGAATTAGAATCGGATGGAGAAAAGGCGAAAACAATCAATGAAGAAGGGAATGTTGTATTAACTCATTATTGGAAGGATAAGATAATCCCGTCGGTACAAAAATAAATAATAAAAAAAATTGTATAAAAGAATTACTGCCTACTATATAACAAGATGTTCCATATAATTTGTTATATATTTTTATACTTTAATATAGATGACATAATAAATAAATATTATTTATCAAATATACCGATAAACATAGACAATCGAGAGTTATTAACTACAAATGCCAATTTTTTCTATTCGAATACGAAAATAAATGAAATAATATTAGTAATATATATCACACATCTATTGAGAACAATCTTTATAGCAAAGATACATAATAAATATTCTTTGGCGTTATCATTGATATATATAAAATACACATTGAATAATATTCTCATACCAAATATGACATTTTTTGAGTATGGTTTTAGACGTAGCGTTATGTGGGTATTTACTACACCAATTATGATAAAGTTATATTCTGATGCAAATTATCTTACAATGCAAGATGTTGGAATACAATATAATACTATTGCGACACTATTAAATGTGTTTTTTTATCCGTATAAAGAACATCTTTATTATCCGTTATTTTTATTGACCTCTTATTCTTCAATGTTTATTTTTATGTATAAATTGTATTATAACATAGATAGAAGATTTACCAACATATATATTACGATATGGAGTATGTTTATGTTTGTAAATCTTATAGAAAAAATCTGTCTAACTGATAAATATTCAATCAATATATATTATTTGATATTAGATATTATAGGAAAAGTCGTTACAAATTTTATAATCCACGATTATAATGAACAAGAACAAATAATCATAGATAAAATGGATTTACAGAGCATAAATTTTACATCAGCTATGTTGTGTTCTATAAAATTATATAGAGAAGAAAATAAAAAAATATCAGAATCGTGTGATAGATTTATAAATTATACATATAATCGTTTTATATCAAAATTACCTTGTAAAAATGATAATTTACAAATAGAACTATTACAAAAGATATTACCATTGGGATTTGATAAAGAATATATAAAAAATACACGTGATTCTATAATGGGTGATACAAAATCTGCAAAACAATACGATATGATATGTATTTTATTTACAGATATAGTAAATTATACCGAATTGGCCAAAAAATATGACGATAAAACCATATTTGAATTATTGAATAATATATATAATAAATTTGATTATATTATAAAACAATATTCACATTTACAAAAGGTCGAAACGATTGGGGATGCATATATGGTAGTCGGTGATATATATAGAAACGCATATAATCATAAGGTCGTAATCAAAGAAATGATAATATTAGCACAAGAGTATATAAAAGAAATAAAAATAATAGAAACACCCGATAATATACCATTGCAGTTACGAGTAGGAATCACATTGGGTAGTGTAAGTATTGGAATATTAGGAAACGAAGTACCGAGATTATGTGTCGTAGGTAATGCAGTGAATGTTGCTTCTAGGTTACAATCTACTGCTGACCCAGATTCGATACAAATGAGTAGGCATATTTTTGAACATTTAGAAAATATAACATTTGAAAGAGAAATAGAGGTGATAAAAAAAGAGAATGTGTTTTTGAAGAATATTGGGACGGTAACTACCTATGTGATCCCCCCCCCCCATTCAGTATGTGATGTTACCGCCGAGTAATAAGAGTAAATAAATATTATATTTTACACCCTTGACGAAAATATAATATATTTATAAGTGAAAGAAACATAAACATATTTCTAGTTGTTTTCACATAAATCGAGAACATTGATAGAATGGAATTATTTACCAATACATTATTTATTAATTTGGAACACCGAAAAGACCGCTTAGAACACGTTCAAAAAGAATTCGAAAAAATGGGTATTCGCGGAGAGCGGTTTAATGCAGTGAAAACAAAGGTGGGTGCTATCGGTTGTACAATGAGTCATATAAAATGTTTGGAAATAGCAAAGGAACGTAATTATCCATATGTATTTATATGTGAAGATGATATAATGTTTTTGAATCCAGACATTCTAAAAGATAGCTTACAAAAATTCTATGATAATACCACCATAGATTGGGATGTATTATTGATTGGTGGAAATAATGTACCGCCGTATGAAAAAATAGGAGATTATTGTATAAGGGTGTCGAACTGTCAAACAACAACTGGATATGTGGTAAGACAAAGTTATTATGATACGCTGATTATGAATTTCCGAGATAGTGTAACTAATTTGATTCGAGAACCTACGAATCATAGAGAATATGCATTAGATATATATTGGAAACGGTTACAAACAATTGGACGATGGTATATGCTAATCCCCTTTACAGTGGTACAGGCGGATGGATATAGTGATATAGAAAATCGCACAGTGGATTATAGAGGATTAATGTTGGATATGGATAAAGAGTGGCTATTCCGAAGATTCCAGGGAACCAACGGTTTTCAGCAACGCTAACGCCTATTCCCTTAATAAAGTTTTACAGGCATAATCACATTCAATTACCTAATCTTAAAAAATGAGAGAGAACAGATTTGTTTTTTTCCGCATATTCCATAGATTTTATATTGGAAGCGTGTTGTTTTTGCATGATTTTTTCACGAAATTCTTTATCTCGCATCGCCAGGACATATTCGGCTTCTTGTTTTTCCAGTGGTGTCAAAGTTTGTTTTCCACGTTCTCGCATAAAATGGTCTACCGATGAATATTGTTGAACTTTATCAATATCTTTCTCACTCACTGCAAAAATAGTTTGGTCTTTATGGACTTTTCGTAAATCATCGAATTTTAATTTACTAAAAGGGTCACTTGTAACATAATCATCGGAGTCTTCTTCATCATATAATCGAGAACCACCACTATTTATATTTAATTCTTGCACCCCCCGATAAGTGACTAATTGAGCAGATTTTTGTTTCATAGAATCAAAAACGCGGCCTAAATTACCCGATGATACTTTTTCGGAAGTTTGGTAAATAGGGTCATCTTTCGAGAACCATTCATTCCGACTGGGGTCGGGTTTGTGCACCATGTTTTCTTCGAATAATTGATTGAATTTATTTTGGAATTCATCGACGGGGATTTCACCGATAACGGATGTCATTTTTTTGACACTGGCTTTATTATATTGGTTCTCGAAAGGTTTATATTTCGTGGTTTCTTCGGTGATTTTTTGGTTTTGTTTATTATTATTGTCATATAATTGTACCACGATATCAAAGGCTTTTTTATAAAAGAGGAAATAGTCGGGGGGTAATCTGGATTTATCGGGGTGTAACATCAAGACTTTTTTCTTGGCTCGTTTCAAATCTTCGATAGACATCGAATAAGTTAAATCAAATAATCCTAAAATTTCATTGAGAGAGTACATATTTATATTAAGATTATGGGCGTTGGACATATTTTGATATAAGGATAGATAGTAATTTTCGAAATATTCCGTGATAGAATAAATGGAAAAATAATATAAACATTCCTCGATAATAAAGAGTATAATGGGACTTCCAATATTAACGGAGATACGTAGTAAAGAGCATTTTGCAGAATTATTACAAACCAACCCAGGTCGTTTAGTCATCAAATTCGGAGCGGAATGGTGTGGGCCTTGTAAAAAAATCGAGGGTTTGGTTCACGATTGGTTTCATCGAATGCCCGATACAGTACAATGTGTCCTCGTAGATATTGACCAATCATTTGAGGTATATGCCTTTTTAAAATCGAAAAAGATGGTGAATGGAGTACCCGCCATATTATGTTATAATAAAGGAAATTTGAATTATATACCAGATAATGCGGTATTAGGGGCAGATGTGAATAAAGTAAATCTATTTTTTCAAGAATGCTTAGCATAAAGTGTATAGAATAAATATATGAATAGAGTACATATTCATATGTTTCGTAAAGTAAATGGTTATAGTGATTCGATATACACATAATCATCGCTACACGTATCTTCGGATTGAACAGAAGAAGGACAGATGATTTGTGAAGAAGGAATACCATTGGTTTGTCCCCAACACGTATATGCACCCACTAATACAAAATCATTACATTGTAAGGAAACATATTCTTTACCGCCGAACTCATCTCGTAACTCGTAAGATGAAATATTTTTACCAATATTATTGGATAAATAAGCGGGAGTGCCAAAAGTTTCGGCTAAATGGATAGCATCTTGAAAATAATCAGTTTGGGAGAGTTGAGAACAAGTACCGTGTTTTGTCCATTCGTGTTCCCAGAAGCTATCGTAGTTAGAACTGGATTCACTATATTTGACATCGGGCCAATATTTGGTCATAGTGTCCATACCGATGGTGGTAGGGACGTTGGAGTCAAAAGCTTCCGTGGAGCAATAAGAAGGATAGCCGTCAGTGGAGTACTGAGGCCATAGACCGTGAATCGTGAAATGGGTTTTCCAATATTCTTGTGGTTTGGAGCAACCGATATAACTGGTATCCATACAAAATCCAGGAGTCCAAGAATAAGCGAATACATAGATAAGGTCACTAGCGATGATAGGCGAAACGAAATACGGTAAAAAATATAATAATTTGGATAAATACATATTATTATATGAGGATATAATCATTTTTTGGATTTGTTATGTTTGGTGTTATTATGCTTTGACTTGGAATGATGACGTTTCGTTTTTTTATGTTTTCTTTTTCCGCCAGTCATAGTTGAAGAATTATCATTAGTAGTAGGTAGTGGATTTAATGTGGTTAATATAGTTGTCGCACTAGTATTATCAGAGGATGACTCGCTAGAAAGAGGGTTAGATAAGGAATTTGTAACCGATGATAATGAAGAACTCGACGTAGAAAAGGAATCTTTGACTTGACCAGGTATTTTATGTATTTCATCAGAATATGTAACATATGCTAAAACGAGGGATGTGACACCTACAAAAAAATAAGCTAATAAAGGAATATTTTCTCCGTTCATTTTGAAATATAAGTTATATTATAAAGATATTTTTATTTTATCGAATAGCTAAATAAACTTGGCAAAAGTGTCAAATCTTCATCGGTCTATATTGAAATTCCATTCATCAAATAATCCGCCATTAGATAAGTTATGAGTATATTTGGAAGAATCTTTCCAATCATCGTATTTGGATAAATATTCCAATTTAGTTGTTTCGGAAGTATGAAGATTTTCTAAATTACGTAAAATATCTGCCAAAATAAAACTTTTGGTGATATTATATAATTTTTTCCCATTGAGCGTATGATTGGTATAATGTTCATCCATCCCATACCTGTATGCATTGTTATATCGTAATTGCTTTAATATGCTTGAATCGTCCTGTGTAGTATCGATAGTAACTGATACTATTTGATTTAAATCACGCAATAAACGGTGCGTTCCGTAATTTATAGTTAAGCTAATAATAAATATATATAAATTCATAATTATATATATTTGTGTATTATTTATTTGTATGATTCAATTTTGTATAATGATTTTATTGACGTTTCATTTTTTCAGCCATAAATTTTTTTTCCCATTGTGATTTTTCTTGAGGTGAAACAGAAGAACCAGTAAACCGTTCATAATGATCAGGACTATCAAAGAAAAATAGATTTGAATCCGTGTTAGATATGCCCTTTTCACAACTAGAAAAAGCAACTTTAAAAAACAAATCTTCATCTCGACATCCTACACGCATATTACTTATTCTACTACCAGAAGTGGCATCGCGTATCGTTGAACCTGGATTACTATTGGTACTGTATAATTCAATCGCAATTTTTTTTCCATTTAAAACCCGATAAATTTTACGATAATCCTTGTCTTGCATTTTCAATAATTCCATTTGTTTTAGGTATTTTTTGGCATTAGAATTTAATGTCGAAACACTATTGGTAACAGAAATGGTTTCGTCGAAGTGAGGAACATCAAAATCGTTTTCATTGGTAGGGTCAAAAGTATCGTCATAGTACATTTTTATAAGTGGTAAAAGCCTTGTTATATAAACGCGAATATAATAGAGATATTATATGATTATACAATTTATGATGTTATTTTTTTATATTCTTTTATTAAATATATTTTACCGAATTGAATAAATAATATCATTATCTAGAAAGAATATAAAATATTATTATTATATATTTACAATGATGGAAAATAATATAGAAAATCCAGTAAAAGAAAAAAAATCGAAAAAGTCAATAAAAGAAAAAACACCAAAAGAGGTTAAAAAGAAGCCAATAAAAGAAAAACCACCAAAAGAAGTAAAGGAAAAGACGAAAAAAACAAAAAAAGTAGGCAATACTGACACTCCTGAATTGAGTGTGCCTATATCAGACGAAACTAATGCAAACATAACAGCAACAATAGAAGAAAATAATGATTCAAGTAACACATTTCAAAATATTATGAATCAGAATTCTATAAACGGAATAAATAAAGAAGATTTAAAACAGCAAATTATAAAAACATTAATGAGTTCACCTGCTGCAACCGAATTATTCAAACATATAATACAAAAAA
>Ga0114975_10003512_pt1 | contig 10451 bp, 6 predicted proteins | sample S_130626_EF_Meta_FD_87031 | JGI IMG/M metagenome (GOLD analysis project Ga0114975, IMG submission 87031) | Freshwater microbial communities from Lake Simoncouche, Canada to study carbon cycling - S_130626_EF_MetaG | ecosystem: Environmental > Aquatic > Freshwater > Lake | place: Lake...
AACGATGATGCGGTCGGTACGAGTCGCCACAACCCCGAGGTCGTGAGTTACCAGGATGACACTCATCTTCATTTTGAGTTGTAACTCGTCGAGGAGATTGAGAATCTGGGCTTGGATGGTGACATCAAGTCCTGTGGTCGGTTCGTCAGCTAGAAGCAGCGTAGGGTTCCCGGCCAGTGCGATGGCAATCATGACTCGTTGGCGCATACCACCCGAAAGTTGGGTGGGGTAGGCCTCGTAGCGCTCTTCTGGGGAGGGTATACCCACGAGTTCAAGCAGTTCGATGGCCCGGGCCTTCGCCTCGTCCTTATTCATACCCAGACGGACTCGAAGTGATTCCCCGATCTGCTTACCAATTTTGGTGACTGGATTAAGCGACGTCATGGGGTCCTGAAAGATCATCGCAACCTTGGTGCCCCAAATGTCTCGAAGCTCCTCGTCGGCCGCTCCAACAATCTGATGACCGTCGAGCAAGACGGAGCCGCCAACCTCAACATTGGTGCGTGGTTGCAGCCCCATGATGGTGCGGCTCAGTACTGTCTTGCCTGAACCTGACTCACCTACGACGCCCAAGGTTTCGTTAGGTCCAAGTCGAAAGCTAACGCCACCTACAGCCGGTAGTGGACCACGAGCCGTATTGAACGTCGTCGTTAGGTTTTCGACAACGAGAAGATCGCCCACAGAAGTCTGGTCGTTTGAGTGATTCTCTTGGCTCACAGTTTCACCTCAGTCACGTCGAAGTAGGAGCGGAGTCGGTCTCCGACAAAGTTCAGGGCCAGAATGAAGGCGCACAGGATTATTGATGGAAAAGCGATGAGCGGCCAGTTTCTAGGGATGGCGTTTAGAGACTGACGAGCGTCGTTAATCATGTTTCCCCACGAAGGAGCCACATCTGGTGCGATCGAAAGTCCCAAGAAAGCCAATACACCTTCAAGGGCAATGACAGTTGCAATACCAAAGAGCAGGAAGGAAAGCCCCGTAGGAGCGACGTTTGGTAGCAGCTCGCGGAAGACTATCCGACGGTCTTTTGCTCCTTGCACACGAGCGGCCGTCACGTATTCCTTGCTTCCAGCGCTCAGCGCTGCGGCGCGCATCACACGATAAACAAGGGGGATCGAGGAGATTCCAATAACGATGATGATTTTGCTGAGCGACCTTGGAGTCCAAAAGGAGAGAATCGCAATAATGGCAATGATTGACGGGAATGCAAGAAATGTGAACATCACCGACGATGTAATGACATCAAGCTTGCCTCTGCGATATGCCGCCAACATTCCCAAGGGACCGCCAACACCGAAGGCAATCGCCATCGAGCCAATGCCAACGCCGAGGGAGATTCGCGACCCCCAGGCCAAGCGTCCAAAAATGTCCCGACCCAAGTCGTCTGTTCCCATCAAATGGTCGAAGGACATTCCCATGCCAGGCATGCTGATCATTTCGTTGGGATCTGGTATCGGTAAGAGGGGGGCGAGAACCGCTACGAGCACATTTAGGCCGAGCCACGCCGCACACACCCAGGTGAAGATGCCAATCGGCGGCTTCTTCTCTGGCTGTTCGACAACACTCTCCGGTGGAGTTACTGCAATTTCGGTATTAGTCACGGGCAATCCTTGGGTCAACGAGGGTAGTGATGAAGTCAACGGCGAAGTTGATCACGATGACAGCTACGGCAACAACAAATACAGTGCTCTGAATAACTAGGTAATCCTGGAGCGTAATTGAGGCGACCAAGAGACTGCCTAGTCCGGGAATCGAGAGTAGATACTGCACGACGAACCCTCCGGCGATTAGGCCGCCAATGTTGATACCGGCGGTACCTAGCAACGCAATCGAGGATGGACGGAATGCGTGGCGCCACATAATTCGACGACGTGAAAGGCCTTTCGAACGGGCCATGGTGATGTATTCCTCTTGCAGGGTAGCTATTAAGTCAGAACGCAGTACTCGGAAGTACACCACGAAGGAGCCGATAGAGAGCGTGAGCGAAGGAATCAGCATGCTCATCAAGTTGTTCTTAAGAGTTGTAAAAAAGTTCCCAGTGTCGGTAAACAGCCAAGCCCAATCAGGGAAGCGGGTGAAGCTGGCGGGGCCGGTTCCGGGAACCTGCCACATAATCGCAATGAGAAGCACCAGGTACACGACGATGATAAAGGAGGGGATGCTCAAAAGTCCGAAGGTCAGGCCATTACTGAAACGGTCAAAGAGACCGTTTGGCTTCTTGGCGGCCTTCATGGCGAGTGGTATCGCCGCGGCGAAGGCGAGAAACTGGGAGATGACAATCATCTCGAGGTCAATCGGTAAGGCTTTGGCAATTGACGTATTGATTGATTCACCCGTGATGTAGGACTTTCCGAGATCACCTTGCACCACGTGACTCATCCAGGTGAAGTACTGCTCCACCAGTCCTTTGTCGAGTCCCAGTTGGGCAAATAGCCTCTTCTTGTTTTCCGGCGTATTTCCGGCCCCAAGAATTACTGTTGCCAGGTCGCCAGGAAGCAGGTGAATCATGTAGAAGCTTCCGATTGAAATCGCGATGATGATCAACACCAGCGCAACTAGTCGTTTTGTGAAGTACTTAAGCACTGCTCCTCTTTCAGACGTAGTGAGAATACTCAATTTCAGTGGCATCTTTGTTGCATAGCCACGCCGTAGTATTAAAAGTTGATGAAGCGACTCTGGAAAGCCGTTACAGCCCTTAGCCCATTCGGAATTGCCGCCGTGGTAGCCGTGGACCTAATTTTTGGTGTAGTCCTTCGATTTACTACCAGCTCTAAGTTGTGGCTTGACGAAGCGTTGGGCATCAATATTGCCAGTGCTCCAGTCGGCCAGCTGGTTGGCCATCTTCGGAATGATGGCGCACCACCCCTGTACTACTTCCTTCTCCACTATTGGATTGCACTGTTTGGCGACACGGATGCCGCGGTTCGATCGCTTTCAGGTGTGTTCTCAGTTCTGGGACTCGTCGCAGCATTCATGTTCGCGCGCCGCCTTTGGGGTTTGAAAGAGGCATTCGTGGGTACTGCAATCTTGGCAGTCCTGCCGTACGGCGTCTATTTCGGTACAGAGGCCCGAATGTATTCGCTCGTGATGCTGGAATCGGCATTGCTACTCTTCATTTGGAGCGGAGATTGGGAAAGTAAGTCGCGAACTCGGACCGCTATGGCCATGAGTCTGATCGCGCTGCTCTTCTACACTCACTACTGGTCGTTATACCTGGTCACAGTGCTCTTTGTAGTTGTCGGAGTGCAAGTGTGGCGCACTCGATCATTCGGGCGATCAGCCAGGTTGAAGCTTTTCGCCATCTTGGGAGGTGGTGTTTTATGGCTGCCCTGGTTGCCGATTTTTAATGAGCAGAGATTGCATACTGGGACCCCGTGGTCCCCACCACCCGCTTTGTTTCAGTTCTTAAGTTGGATTGACTCGCTCGTAGTTAATCAGAGTCGCCAGCACCATACGCCGTCTTTGCATCACCAACTCAACCTTTATCTTGCCGTCGGACTTCTGCTAATCGGCACCTTTGCGGCAGTGATGACGACGCGTCATTTGATGACGTTGGACTTCCGTATCCCAAAGGATGCTCGCTTTTTGGTCGCAGTCACCTTTGGCACCATGCTGTTAGGTCTCCTCGCGAGTCATTTTGGCGGAACGACCTTTGCGCCTCGATACGCTTCGGTGATTGTCATCCCGGTAGCGTTGCTCCTCGCGAGAGGAATTATGGTTCTGAATCGCCCATTTCTTATATTTCTGGTGATTCTCGTATTTTCCACTGGAATGTTGTGGACCGACAAGTGGGGTCGCTCTGTACAACGGACTCAAGCGGGTCAAGTTGCAGAGGCCTTGGCCAGTGCTACGCCCGGCGCCTACGTGTTCCTCTGCCCCGATCAGATTGGCCCTTCAGTGCTTCGATACGCCCGGAGTGACCTTGAATACAGTGCGTACCCTCGTTACTCCAATCCCGCATTTGTGAATTGGTACGACTACAACGCTGCGTTTAGGGCCACTTCGCCAGCCATAGCCGGTTCGACCGTGTTGGCGGCTGCAGGGAATCGTGACATTTACGTGATTTGGTCTTCTGGCTACACCCTCAAGGGTACGTGCAAGGCGGTAGTTCGTGAGATCCAAGCGACGACCGGTCGGCCATCCCAGCAACTCCTTAAGGCGCGGTTCACGGGCTTCTACCAATCGATGAATGTGATGTATCTGCCTCTTCCCGAGTAGCCCACTCTTGGCTAGTGTTTAGCCATGAGTGAAACCAATCCAATCGTGGTCATTGGCGGTGGACCCGCCGGTTTGACCGCCGCCTACGAAATCGTCAAGCGTGGCGGCTCAGTCATTGTGTACGAGGCTGACAGCGTTGTTGGTGGCATTAGCCGGACCGTTGAACGCGATGGCTGGAGATTTGACATTGGTGGCCACCGTTTCTTTACCAAAGTTAAAGAAGTTGAAGAGCTCTGGCACGAGATACTGCCTGACGAGGATTTTCTCCTTCGACCCCGCATGAGTCGTATTTTCTACGATGGTAAGTACTACGACTACCCACTGAAGGCCGGGAACGCTCTTAAGAATCTCGGTCCCTTTGAAGCAGTGCTTTGCGTTTTGAGTTACGTCTGGGCGAGAGTTCGTCCACCAAAGGATCAGACCAACTACGAAGGTTGGCTGGTTGCAAGGTTCGGATGGCGTCTCTATCGCCGATTTTTTGAGACCTACACCCAGAAAGTTTGGGGTGTGCCCGTAAAGGAGATGCCTGCCGACTGGGCGGCTCAACGTGTGAAGAGTCTGTCTCTCAGTAATGCCATTTTGAACGCGCTGCTACCCAAGCGTGGTCAGACTTCGATCACCTCTCTCATTGAGGAGTTCCAGTATCCAAAGTATGGTCCAGGAATGATGTGGGAGAAGTGCGCGGAACTGGTGACCGCCAAGGGTGGCCAGGTGCACCTGAAGACGAAGGTTGTCGGTATTCGGGTCGAAAATGGAAAGTCGACAGGTGTCGACATCATGAGTCGTGATGGTTCAGTCTCCTTTCAACCAGCCTCCCATGTGATTTCCACTATGCCGATGGCGCAGTTGGTTGATGCATTCAAGCCAGCGTTGCCGGAGGAGATTCAGACGGCAGGTCATGGACTGCACTACCGCGATTTCTTGACGGTGGCGCTCGTCATCCCCGAGGATCTTGCTTTTCCTGACAATTGGATTTACATCCACGCTCAAGAGGTGAAAGTCGGCCGAATTCAGAATTTTGGATCGTGGTCACCGTACTTGGTCAAGGAAGGTAGAACCTGTTTGGGGTTGGAATTCTTTGTCTTTGAGGGCGATGAGCTTTGGAGCGCAAGTGACGTCGACCTCATTGAGCAGGGTAAGCGCGAGCTGGAATACCTTGGCTTGGCAAAGGCGGCTGATGTTGAAATGGGATACGTATTCCGCATGCCTAAGGCATACCCCTATTACGACAGCCACTACCAGGCAAACGTGAAAACTATTGCCACCTATTTGGAGTCAAGTGCCAGCAACGTTCACCTAATCGGACGCAATGGTATGCACAAGTACAACAATCAGGACCACTCGATGTTTACGGCGATGCTGACTGTCGACAACATCTACGGCGGAAATCACGACGTTTGGAATGTGAATGTCGAGGAGGAGTATCACGAAACGGGTAAGGGCGGCACTGGTCGTGACGCACCGATCCTGCCAGCGCGCACACCTAAGGCCTAATCACGCCCATGGCGCAGCAGGGGATGGCAGGACGGATCAACGGACTGCTTAGCGGTGCAGTAGTGGTCGCCCTGGCAGGCTTCATTGCGAACGTTCTCAATCTCGGGGTCAGCGTTCTGATAGCCCGACTACTCAATCCTTCCGAATACGGTGCCTACTCCCAGATGGTGGGGATTTTCTTCATTGTGGCACTACCGGGCTCCGCCCTATCGGTGGCCGTTGTGAGAAGGGCCACGTACTATCTCGTCCGAGATGACGAATCTCTCATGGCCCGTTGGCAGCGTCGATTAAATCAACGGCTGGTTCGCTGGGCTCTCATATTCTCGCTGATCGCCCTCGCCGGCTCATTCTTGTTAGCGCAATGGATGGGGCACAGGTCTTGGCTGGCGGTGTGGGTCAATGCATTGGCCGCAATTTCTTGGGCGCTGCTCAATGTTGATAGGGCGCTTCTTCAGTCGCGGCAGCGATACATGGCGCTCGCATCAAACTTTCTTCTTGAGGGTGCGATGCGTACGGTGTTCATGGTTCTCGGTAGCCCATTCGGGGTTACTGGGATTGTTGCTGGGCTTCTCGTGGCCGTTGGTATCGCTCGATGGCACGCGCGCCGGTTGGTTCGAGTGAAAGGAGTGCCGATCAACGAACAAGCATTGGAGCACACCGGCATCACGACGGATCTGCTCGTGGCCTTGGCTACGTTGGCACTTTTGGCGACACTCCAATTCATTGACGTTTTTCTGGTGGGTCGCTATCGAGCCAACGTCGCGGGTGCGTATTCGGCAATATCCCAAGTAGCCAAGACAATTGTTTATGGTGCGATTATTCTCGGCAATTTCCTGCTCCCAGAGACGGCGATAGCCGATCGCCGTGGACGCGATGCATATCGTCAACTAACCATTGCCGGTGGTCTGTTGCTAGTGCCTATAGCTCTACTGCTCATCGCTTCCGAATCTGCTCCGGAGAGTTTGCTGACATTGGTTTTTGGTGCGCGCTACGCCACGGAATTCGCTTCAATGACAACCTTGATCTTGGCTATGGTATTTCTCGGCGCGAGCACTCTGCTTTCCGTCTACCTTCTGGGCTCCGGTCGTCGATGGCCAACCCTTTGGTTGGCAGTGAGTACTGTCGGTGGCACCATTTATCTGGCTCAGGCGGGTGGCGCGGTCGCGGAGACCGTCCATCGCGATCTACTGCTGCAGATAGTGGTCTTTCTCGGCCTTCTGATTGCGACGCTAAGACCCTTAGGCGTGAGTGGTTCCTCAGATGACTGAGGTTCAGAGCGAGCTCCGCCAGGCTGTTCTATCCAGCGGAATCTCAACGATTTCTGTTGTTGCGTGGAGAGATTTGGATGACCCGGAGGCGGGAGGCTCCGAGTTGCACGCGGATGAAATCTTGAAGCGGTGGGCAGAGGCCGGGCTTGTCATTGAGACTCGAACTTCGGCCGTTCCAGGAAGGGCCGAGCGAGTCGAACGACACGGCTACACCGTCAATCGTCGGGGTGGTCGTTACCAGGTTTTCCCAAGCGTTCTATTGCACGGAATTTTTAGCCGACGATCGAGTCGACCTGACGCCGTGGTTGAGATTTGGAATGGCATGCCGTTTCTGTCGCCCGTTTGGTTTCACGGCCGTCGCCTGGTATTGCTTCATCACGTTCATGGCGAGATGTGGCAGATGACGCTTCCGGGACTACTTGGTCGGTTGGGCTGGCTGGTGGAGCATCGACTCGCCCCTCCGTTTTACCGCCGCACGACGATTGCCACTCTCTCAGCTTCATCTCAAGAGGAGATTGCAGAACGGATGCACTTACGCAGGGTATCTGTGGTGCCTCCGGGAATCTCTCCCCGATTTACGCCGGGTGCAGATCGATCATTAGTACCGCTCGTGGTAGCGGTCGGCCGCCTCGTGCCCGTGAAGCGTTTCGACCTTTTGATTGAATATTTTGTAGAAGTTCGCAAGAAAGTACCCACCGCCGAATTCATGATTGTGGGCGAGGGGTACCTTCGTACTGAACTAGAGGAACTGATCGCTGAGCACGGAGCAGAAGAGTGGATACGTCTGCCTGGGCGCATCTCTGACGAGGCTTTATTGGATCTTTATCAAAAGGCGTGGTTGGTTTCGTCTTCATCTCTGCGCGAGGGCTGGGGGATGTCTCTAACCGAAGCCGCGGCCTGTGGCACGCCGTCGGTCGCGGTGGATATCGCTGGGCACCGCGACGCGGTGAAACATGGACAGAGCGGCCTTTTGGTCAATGAAGATTCGATGGCGGCAACAATTGCCGAAGTTCTGCTGGACGAACAGCAACTTGGCGCGCTTCGATCTGGCGCGCTGGAGTACGCCAAGACGTTGACGTGGGATAGTGCAGCGCTTCGTCTGTTCAAACTTGTTTCAAAAAAGCCTTAATCAGACACTCTCTCGAGGGTTACTGAGAGGTTCATGGTGGCGAGTTCGTTTAACACTGGCACTCGCAATAACCATCCGAAGCTTTCTGGTAGATGGCGAGGGTGAGCGCTCACCACGACGATGCGAGGATCGTCGTGGAATGCCTTCATTGCGTCCCGAACGCTTACCTGAAAGAAGTTTCGCTGATAGTCGTGGCGCGGTGCGCGACGGTACTTGCGGATGTACAGACGTCGCGCAAGATTGCCGGAGATGAGATGCCAGGGAGAAGTCTCTCTGCCACCCCAAGGTGAGTACCAAGTTGCGTCTTGGAGATGGATTGAACCACCGGGCTTTGTCACGCGAACAAGTTCGTTAACTAATGCGACTGGCTCCTCCACCGAACTCAAAGCATTGGTGGCGAATACCACATCAAAACTCTTGTCGTCGGTAGGGATTTCCAAGGGCGAATACTCCAACCGAGTTGCCTGTTGCGCTCCTTCAGGATTCAGCACAGATGCGGGGCCATCACCAAACGGTGCTTGGTCTCGGCGCATTTGCGTCACGCGAGCGCCTCTTTCGACGAAACCTTCAGCGAACGATATATCAAAGTCGGTTATTTCAAGAAGGTTACGGTTGTAAAGCGGGCTCTTGCCGACAACTTGATTCATAGTGTCAGCAAAGACGATGCGTTGATAGAGGTCTGGATCGCGTCGTTTCACCAAAATGGCACGAAGGAGAGCTAGAGAGCGGAGGGCGCCTCGTGGAGCGACAACCAGCGGTAGGAGCTCACGCTCGTCGGTCGACAGAGACTGAGCGCTCACGGGAACATTCAGCCCACGTCTGCGTTCAGTCTCCACAGCCTCTTCCTCGTCAATGATCACCGGTGAAACTTCCAACTTGGGGGCTGTGGCGACAATCAGAATGAGCCATAGAGCCAACGCCGTCCAAGTAAGCCCGTTGGCTAAGGGAACATGGCTCGGCCATTCAATCGATCGGACCAGATGCATCTGATTCGCCGCAACAGTGCAGCCACCAGCGACGACAATCAATAGTGCGATAACTCGGGTTAAGAACTTCACCGATAGGGGGTTGCCAAAAAGATAGAAGGTGATCAGAACGCTCAACGGTACAAACCACCAGGAAACACAAAGCCCGACAGTCAAGGCCACTCCTAGGGTTAATAGCGGTCGTCCAGTCGAAAAATGGCTAAAGACCGAGGGGCGCGAATCACTTAACCAGTACGTAGTTCGAGGTGCTCTGCCGAGGGATAGACCGACGCATACGAGCAGGCCCAAGAGTGATAAGAGCAACGCGATGTTGACCGTGCCTTGTGGCGTCCAACTAATCACAAGATTTTGAGCACTTGTCATCTTTGAAGGAAGTAGCCAGCCCATAGATGCGCCATCGACAAGTAACGGCGCACCGAGGTCAACGCCGTCAAGACGTGCAGTCCAACCTGGTCCAAAACTCTGCCCCACCGCAACGTACTGACCAGCTGAGGACTTCGGAACCTGCGCCTCGATAGTCCATCGATTGGCCCAATGGCTCTTGAGGTTCACAATTGGTGTCACAGCGGGGATGGCGATTGTCGACGGCGAACCGAGTGAAATGTTGTCAATGTTGATACCAGTCTCGACACCGAAGGTGGTCTGAAGATGGTGGGTGCCCGCGGAAAGCGAAAATCTGTTTCCGCACCGAGAGAAGGAAAGTTGCTTTTGCGCTAAAGCATCGGCCGTAGTACCGGAAACTGAGATAGGCACTCCGATGCCATCGATTGATAGCAAATCGCTTCGACATCCTGTGCGGAAGTTGGTCGCAGCAACTTGCGGTTGCAGTGTACCGATAGCCATTTCAGCGATGGCAATAGGCGGGTGATTCTTAGTGCCCGCAATTCGGTCTTTGACTGTGACGGCGCTAAAGGCCTCAACACTCAAACGGAATTTGCGTCCCCTCATCTCCGGAAAAGAAACTCTCAAAGTCTGAGTTGTCCCACGGGCTACGCCAGCGGCAATCTGCATATTGGTGTTGAATCGGTACATTCCACCCGCACCATCATCAGCAGTCAGCATGAGCTTGGTGGGGACCATATGTAAGCCATCATTGATGAAAGTGATGTCGGTGTGTGAAATGGACTTCGGGACGTCGGTTGTTGCTTCGATCCATGTGTCGGGACCTGTCTGAAAACCAGGCTTCCAGCTCGTGGCAGAATCACCGTCAAACGCGGCCCATGGTCCGTTGGTTAGCGATCCAACTAATCGCGATGAACTGGTGGAACTAGCAATCCGATTGTTCCCGCTATCGACTAAGCCAAGTAGGCGGCTAAGGACTGCGTCGGAGGCGTTGGTCTGGATTGAAGCTGTTCC
>Ga0114975_10003514_pt1 | contig 10450 bp, 7 predicted proteins | sample S_130626_EF_Meta_FD_87031 | JGI IMG/M metagenome (GOLD analysis project Ga0114975, IMG submission 87031) | Freshwater microbial communities from Lake Simoncouche, Canada to study carbon cycling - S_130626_EF_MetaG | ecosystem: Environmental > Aquatic > Freshwater > Lake | place: Lake...
CAGGCCAATTGGCGCGAAAACAAAATCGCCAATGTGGTTCTGGCCTGCGCCACGCTGCCCGACGAACGCGAAATCGCCGACTGCCTGGCCGACTACCGCGCGCGCTTTGACGGCGGCCAAATCCACCGCATCTCCAGCGCCGACTGCAAAAAATCCATCACTCTGCTCAATGCCGAAGGGTACGCAGTCCTCCCCCATCTCCTGTTTCCCTCCCACGACGACCTCTTGCGTTCGGTCCAGCAATGTGAATCCCATCCGTGCCTGCTCCGATACCTGGACCTGCGGGAAATCGTCCGCATGGTGCAACACGCCGAATGTGTGCCCCACGCCCTCCCAGAAGCCTACCATATCCACCACTACTTTCCCTCGGTAGACAGCATCACGATGAACAGCGTCAAGGAATACTATATGAGCATTCTGAAGGAACTCCGGGCCGAGACCTATACCGGCATTCACGACTATTTGAAGACCACCCACCGGCCGATGTTTGCCTACGGTTCTGTACCGACCGCTACGGCGGGCGGCGGAGGCAAATTGACCAAACATGCGAGTGTGGACCCCTACCACAGTGCTACACAGGCGGTTACCGCGGTAACTACGTCCTCGCCACTGGCCCGTTCCCAGAGCGTGTCCTCGGGTCCCCCGCGTCTGGCGTCGGTGTTTTCCAAGAACCCGTTCCAGGGGATCTTGCTGACCACATCGGACGCCCATACTCTGACCGACGGACCCACCATTTACCTGGCGGAAGACGTGGGTCGCATGGGGCATTTCTACGCCCAGCATTCTCATATTCCCCTGCAAATCCTGGACGGACTTATGGCCAAGATTGAACAGAACAACGTCATCCAGAAAAAAATGGAGGGACTCATGAAGACCCTGGACGACATGATTGGCAAGGAAGCCGAAAAGGAACGCAAGATGGACAATGACGTCCTCAAACCCGAGGCCAAACGCCTGATGACCAGCATTGAGACGCTCCGTTCCGACATTCAGGTGCTCTCCATCGGCACCAAATACACCCCCAATACCCGACCGCACCAGCAAATATGGATCGGCGACCTGGACAAATTCGTGGAAAACGCGTTTGTTCCCCGGGTAGACGACGCGTCGGTACTCAAAATCATGGAACTCGGCGTAGACAGCCACATGAAATTGCTGCTGCTCATGGGCATCGGGGTATTTGATTCGGCCACGGTGCAGTCACGTGACCCCGCCGTCGCATCCTACCTGGAAATCGTCAAGCGTCTCGCCTCGCAACAGCAGCTTTTCCTCATCGTCGCCTCCAGCGACTACATCTACGGGACGAATTACCAACTGTGCCACGGGTTCCTCGGCAAGGACCTGCAAAACATGACCCAACAAAAAATCATCCAGGCCATGGGGCGCATCGGACGCAACCACATCCAACAAGAATACACGGTGCGGTTCCGCGATGAACAGCTCATTTCGCGGCTGTTCTTGCCGGTGGCATCCAACATAGAAGCGGTCAACATGTGCAAATTGTTGTGCACCTAGAGCATCGGCCCGAACACGTCGGAATCGGGTGGTCCCGGGGGAAGTATATGATCATATACATGCCATTGACACACCATTTTTTGTTCGCGCGTGTCGTATTCAATGTCGTAAAAGATGACCTCAAAATTCCGGTACACCGCGGCGATTTGGCTCATAAAGAATTTCCCTTGGACCCAGTCGGTTTCGTCGTAATCGTGGTGATTGAACCGATACCATTGAATTTCCCACGTAATGGGTAAATATGTCTCGGCGAGTTCCCGGACAATGCGCGTGTATTTCCGTGTGGTGGCGCGATAACTCGCTTCACATGCACATAACCGGTAAATTACACGGTAAGTCGGGTCAAAATCGTAGATGAGACGGCATAGTTCAGGATGTTGCCATACTCGGTTTGCTGCTGACGCGGCTGACGCGGCAACGACAGGGGCAGCTGCACGTATCATATCGTATAATATGTGCAGGTAATCTTGGAGAGGGGCGACGTTTCAATTTTCAGGGGCCGTCGTTGCGGGGTCCCATCCGGGAAAACACCGACTCTACCCAATTGGTCACGGGATTCAGCAGACGCGATATCCTCCGCGTCGGTTTCGGCGCGTGTAATTCGGGGACGCGGACCTCTTCGCTCCTCGTTTCCTGGGGGGCGGGCGCCCAAGCGGCGGTCGCCTCGGCCTCTTGTTCCTCCAGAGAAGGCGACACCGAGGGCGACGGCAAGGGCGGGGTCGCCCCCATCCGCACGATACGTCGCCCGCTGCGCCCACCCGCCGTGGTCGTGGTCGTGCTGATGGACGTCACTGAACCGCACGGCTGCGGCACGGCTCCACCGAGGAACTGGAAATCGTCCGCGGGCCGCGCGAAAAGACGACCCGACTCCGACACGGATTCGGCTTCGGGATACCGACCCGTCGGCAAAACCCCCTCATCCTCGTTGCGCTCCGCAAAATACTGCATGATGGCGTGTTTCAGTCCCTCGGGAAAGGCGGCGGTGGGCACCATGACCCCGCGTTGATCCATTGTGATATGCTGATAGGGGTCGTAATCAAACTCCTTCAGAATGGCCCACCGCTCGGTGTATTTTCGGTTCACCTTGGACCCGTGGAAATAATGCCGCACCACACCCGGAACGTAGCCAAATTTCAGCGTCTGGGCATAGCTCTGAAACTGCAAAATACTGTGCTTGTACCCCTCGGTAGAATCCACGTGCACCGCCTTCAGACCGTTTTGCAAGAGCGAGAGCATCATGATGTTGTCCCCGCTGCCCAAGATACCGTAGCAATAGAGTCCACCCATCCGTTCGTAGGCGGCGCGGCTACATGCCCAGGCGTACCCCGGATGCCAGTACCGGTGGGGTTTCCCACCCACGTTCACATACGGCCTCCGTTTGGAATACATGAATCCCCCGCTCTGGAAAATCTGCATGGCGTTCTCCTGGGCGTCCATGTCTAGGCAATGGCTGAACAATTGCACGATGTCGCACTCGCCGTTGAGAATACGCAACGCGTCCTGGGCCCACGTGCTACTCTCAAATTCCAGGTCGGCGTCTATCCACGCCATGGCCCGCCACGAGGGGGGCAAGAGATGCTGCACCCCCAAATTGACCATGTTTTCTTTGTGCCACAGAGCGGTCTCCGTACGTATTTGCAGGTGCCGAGGATGGCCCGCCTCGGTCATCAAAAACTTTTGCTTGCCGTACGCCATTTCCACAACATACAGAATCGCGTCCGGTTCGTCGCGCTCAAACCGCGCCATGAACTCGCGCATCAGGATGTAGCGCCGGGCGTACAGACACGGGTTGGACACGACCGCAATGACGTGGAGCCGATCGTCCAGTGGGTCCCGGGTGCGGATGGCCTCTCTAATATCGTTGGGTTTGTACTCAAAATCGTCAATCTCTATGCCATGTACCACGGTCATGGTGCAGTAGCAGCACAGCACACAATCTGTATTGGATCCTATACAGTCTCTGTGTTTATGTCTTTTTGCTCCTTTGCCTTATTCTGGTACATAAGGCAAGGCAACGCCAGCAAATATAGCATGCTATTTTAGAAACCGCGATTGAGGAACAGGATGATTCGTGAGCAACGCAATACGCGTAAACGGGGTGGCGACATCCGCCGACAAGACATTTTCAACCGCATTCTCAGCATCGGGTACGAGATGGAGACCACCCAGCTGGCCAAGTTCACGCTGATACCAGGCGAAGCCGGGTCGGGCAAAGCCGGACAAGGCGAAGGACAAGGCACACTCTTGCATACGGACCTGGCCGCCAACGATTTAGCCATGGTACAGAAGTTGCCGGCAGACAATGTGCGTCGCCAAGAGATTCTCACGTTGCCCTTGCCTGGCTCCGCCTTGTCGGATGACGCCTTCTCCTTCTTGGTGACCAATGACATGGCCGAGACGAATTTAACACGGTATTTGCAAAAGGTATGTGAAGACCCTTTAGAAGCCGCCGTGGCCGTAGAAAACGCTGCCTGTCTTGCGGAGGCGGAGGAGGCTGCGGAGGCCAGCGAGTCGGCATCGCAACCCAGGAAGCTGCCCGAAGGGCAGCCTTATGGGGCAGATGAAGTAGAGGAAGAATGCGACGCCCGCGTCGCCGCGGTCGCCGAAGACTACAAGAACGCACTCTACACGTTCCGAACCGAAGCAGGGGTCGTGCATCCCATACAGTTCGTCTATAGGGACCCCCGCCCCTGTGGCCAGTTCTCCGACGTGGAGTGGGTCGGGACCTTTCTGCGCCCCGCCCCTCGCAAAACCCTCATCCTGGATACCTTCGTCACCTTCCTCGGGGCCCTGCTGCGGCATCTGGACACACTCACGGCGACCCCCGGCACCTTGATGCTGAACTTTTCCGGGACGGACCAAGAAGCCGTCCTGCACCCGCGCACCCGTATGCTCTTTCGCGCCCCCGATACCAACTTGCACTACATGCAAATTCAATACAAAGAACCGGGCCCGGCCGCGGGCCGTGACCCGGCCCAGGTCCAGAACACCATCAACAACGTGAAAATCAAGCCACAAATGACCTTTTCATGTCAAGCGATGTATGTGATCCCCATCCTGGCCGAAATGGTGAAACCATTCAGCCTAAAGGGTCCAGTTCCGAGCGACAGTCCTAAGTCAACCATGCGCGACCGCTTGGTCAAAGCCGTGGACGACGTAGTGGCCGCAGTCCATGCCCTCACGGATAACCGTGATATGTGGCCCGCCGAAGGTAAGCGACCCACGGGCAAAGACTTGGCCACCTTTCAGGGCTACCTGTGGCTCTTTATTTTTAAAATCGTGCGATACTACGGGTACGTTGCCAAGGTTAACGGCGACAAGGGTAAGGAGGGAGCCAAGTATTTCAAAGATGCGCTGTTTTTCAATTCACGGCACTCCAATGCCCAGTTGTACCAAGCCATGAAGGCGTTTTTGGCCGAGCGATATGCGTGGTCCGTGGGCGACCCTCGGACCGCCGAAGCCCTGCAGCGCCTGCTGCTGCAACCCACGGTGTGGGAGGGCCTCACGGCCGGGAAGGCGCGCAAGAAAGCGTTTGACATGTCCAACGATTTGCCCCCCACGCACCCGCACTACGGCGACCCCCGGTATTCCTTGAAATCGTACCTGCAGTTTTTTGATGCGCCTGCTCCGATGACTGTCCTCAGTCCAGTGGAGGACGCCAAGATGCGAGACTGGCTCTACTACGCCAAGGTGGACATTTACTCCAGCCAAATGGTGATAGAGGACCATCGGATCTTGGTGGAAGTCCGGTTTTTCGCCGAACTGGTGGCCGAAGCATTTTCCGAGGTCTTGTCCTCCGGAACAACGTCGCCCACGGTGGCGCAACTGAAAGAGTGCGTGTCCCATTACAATGCGGCGAAAAAAACGGGAGGCGGTCGTCGCCGCCGGACAAGGCGAAACCCACGGTAGCGTAGTGTGGCAACATAAAAATTCGGTCACAAGACAAAAATTGAATTTTCGCTCCCACCCCCATTATTATCACTATCTACGGACCCTACGAAACGCATGAACTTTTATTCCGACCGAATTATCCATGACATCATGGACCATGCGCCCCTGGAGACCATGATAGACCAGTTGCACTCCTTTGTGGCCCAATACGAGTATCTGGTGGTCAAATACTGTTACGGCATCATTCAACCCCGATATTTGAGCAACCTGTTGAACGATTCGCGTATTGTGATCGCCTTCCACTGTCTGGACCAAGAATTTGACATGAGCAATTGCCCGTCGCTCCTCATTTACCGCAAATGCCGGATGCCCGACGAAATACGGTATTACATCCTGTTGACCTGTACCAAGCGCGGATTCCGAAATAACGGATACGCATCGCGCTTACTGGACGGCTTGGTAGACCGGATTCGCGAGGACATGGTGGGTATTCAACCTACCAAAATCCTGTTGTCCTCGGTGGAAGACGCCGTGTTGTTTTACGAAGCTTACGGGTTCCGTTGGACCCGAGAGTCCATCGGTACATATCCTGTACTGATGGAATATGAATTCTACGACCCCGCCAAAGAATATTTCATGATGGAATATGTGGTAAAGGGAGACGAAGGCGCCTAAGGAGACGGTTCTAGTGGCGATGTCTGGTCCGAGCGTCCCGACAGACCATCTACACGACGACGAAAATTACGCGCGATGACGCTGTTCTCAGGTGCATGGCGGTACGTCGGAATCGGCATCCCCGATTCCACGATGGTACGGGCCAATTCGGCCGGTATTTTTTTACTCAAATCGTGATGCATTTCTAGACGGTGGCGTTTGGTCTGGGCAATCTTGGTACGTTCGTACATTTTCATCGCATTGTCGTATTTTTGACGCAACCGTTCTTCTTCCTGCACCGCATTGTGCACCTGCGCCTTGGCTTTCCGATACGAGTCATCTTCAAACAGCATATTGTCCAGATGAGCCTGGGCTAAATCCTCGTCCTCTGCCGCAAATTCGGCGTAATGGGGGTCCTGTTCTACGATGTCTTTCACCAACGCCTGCTCCGTTTCTCGCATCATTTGCGACACTTGGTCGGTATGACGCTTGGCCGCACCCAGGGCCCGGGCAGCGTCTACCATACGTGATTTAGCCGTAGTCGCAGAGCGGCGGGGGGTCCCGTCGCCACCGCGTCCGCTGTAGCGTTTGCGGGTAGCACGAACCTGACGCTTCGGCATGACTATATAATCATGACATATATGATCCTATACATGTCATGGGTCCACGGCCCCCTCCACGGTGCATTCAGAGCCCGTTCACCACATTGAGGGTATAGGGGTTGCCCTTGAGCTGCGCCAGCACGTCGCCGTTGTTGCGGTCCAGCTGTTGACCCTGGTAGAGAGAGAGGTTGCCGTGACCCTGGACCGCCCCCATCGTGTCCATGGAGGGCGGTGCCGTGTAGCTCCGCATGCCGTCCACGGGCCGGTCGTTCCGCAGCATCTTTTCTTGGGGGCGTTGCTGCATGTTGACCTGGCCGTTCAGCAGGGCCATGCCGCCAGGCACCATGTGGCCCTGAATGGTGCTGGACTTGATGTCGTTGTTGCGCTGCCGGTATTCCGCGTCGTAGGTCCGCGCGCCTTCGCCGGGCGCGGCGGCCGACCCGCTGTAAAAGTACTCGGTCGTGGTGTCGCGTTCGTTGGCAATGGCCTGGTGCGGCGTGCTCATGTACGCGCCGCCGCGCTGGTTCGCATTCGCCTGCAGGTGGAACTTGCTGTTCTCCGTGGTCTCGCGGATGGTCACGGGGGCACGGTCGTTCGGATTATAGACGTACGACGCCTCCACCGCCGTCTTGGCGTTTTGGTAGGGGCGCAGGTTCCCCACCGTGTTTTCCTTGCGGGAAGGCCGGAGCATGTCCACGAACGGGGCCACGGCGGCCCCGATGCCGCTCTTGACCGCGCCGAAATAGCTATCGTCGGTGCGCGCACTGCCCAAGGACCGGTTGTTCGGGTAGGCCTTGGCCGATTTGGCGCCGAAATCGGCCTCGTTGGCACCCCCGGCGCCCACGGCGTAGGCAGGGGCCAGGGGGAAGGCATCCAGTTGCTGGTTGTGCGTGGGCATGTACTCGCCGCGAATGACGTGGGCAGTCTGTCCGTTGCCGGCCACGCCGGTGTAGTCCGTGGACGTCTCCGGGCGGCTCACGTGCTTGGGCATCGGGATGGACCGGGCCGTGGGCGCCGTGGCGACCCCCATGGTCGTGAAATACCGCTCCGACCCCGTCTCAAACGTGCGGTCCGGACCGCGTTGCTCCCACTGACCAATGTCCTTGGCCTCTACCGACCGGGTCACGTGACTGATCGCCGGACCCTCGTAGCCCAGCATGCCCAGACCCGACGCCTTTTGCTTGTTCGCCACGCGCAATTCGTCCACCGTCTTTTCGCGCCACTGGTCGCGGGCCAACATGCCGGAATTGAACCCGGCGGAGCCGCCGGCCGTGTAGCCTAAACCCAGCCCGGGACCCACCTGCACGGGCTCAAAGGGGCGGACATTGGCCATATTCATGCTGGGATTCATACGCGACTGCACAAAGTCGGCGCTGCTCGGCATCCCGTAGGCCCACTGGTAATTCTCATCGGGGGAAAACATCGGGGACCGTTCCGTCTTGGTAATGTACTGCGACCCTGACCCCACGTAATTGTCTAAAGTGGATTCCGTCGCATTGGGTGCGTTGTTGGCGTGGGACTTGGACCCGAAGAAGGGGACCATGTTGTTGTGCTGGAAATAGTCGGCGCCGACCGATTCACCCGTGAGGGAACGGTAGGTGGCCACGGACGGTCCCATCGGATTGGCCGATTGCGCGGCCAACATATTGGCGTTGAAATACTTGTCGGTATAGACCGAGGGGGCATCAAATACATTCAATGTGGAGAGCTTGGAGGTGAGATCGGCCTCGGGATTAAGCACCGGGTACTCTTCGGGGAAATTGTGGTTCGGAATGTCCAGATTGGGAATGAGTTCGTTGCGCGCGCGCTGTTTGTTCGCGTTGGCGTTATCAAACGTTTCTTTTTTGTTCTGTTGCTGGGCGACCTTGTAGAGACCACCCAGGGCTAAAACGGGAAGAACTAATTCCATGGTGATGGTGCGATTTATATTATGTGTAGGTAAAGATTACGGATATGGCGAAAATACATCTCGTTTCTATGGGGTCCTGGGTGCCCTTGGTACCCTTACCTACGGGAGGGGGAAGAGACCGACCATTGAAAGTCATCCTGTGTTTTCTATCCGTGCACGGTTTCCTACCAAGGGTGGCTGCGACACGAGGTGGACCCGTGTCGCTTATCCTCAGCCACTGCGGCTTGTACAAGCCATTGGATAGGAATAAGAATATGGAACATACTGTTGTATTGGTGCAGTGTAGACCGGTGGAGGTGGTGGTGGAGGCGGTGGCGGTGGTTTTTGCTCAATTACCAGAGGCGCGGCTTGAATCTGGGGTTCACGGTACACCTCCATGAACCGTTGGACCTCGGGGTTGGTATCTTGGGCAAATACCCGGTGTTTTTGGATGGCTTGGTAGCTTCCCGTCTCGGTAAAATCCTGCTGGGCATTGGTGAATTTTTCGGCGTTGGTTTTGAGCGCCTGGGCATCTTGGTACAACGTCTGTTTTTCCGTCTCGGACATGGCGTTGATATTGGCGAACCGGGCCTGGACTTGGGCTTCTTGGTCCAGCAACGTCTGGTACCGGGTTTTCATCTCGTCGTCAAATACGGTCAATTTCTCTCCCACTAATTTGGATTTATCCTTTAAATACTCTACGTCCACGCCGTCCACCTGGTAGGGGGCATCATAAGGGGCTTCAGGTATATTCTGCAACATGTCGTCGTAGGTGGCGTGCAGTTCTTGAATACGGTTCAATTGCTCCATCGTGGGTTGCTGATTGTAGTCATTGATCATTTTGCTCAATTCGGCGCGTTTTTGTTGAATGTCGCTCAATTGACGTTGAATATCCTCATTTCCCGGGGCCTCGGCTTGCGTGGTCGCGACTGCGGCAACCGTCTCTCCCACAAGTTCACCTGTTTCTGCCGTTGGTTCCGGTATCGGTGCCTGGTTCACAGGTTCTTGAACCACAGGTTCAGTAGCAGTGGTTTCCGGTTCTTGGACCGCAGGTTCGGGTTCCTGCGCAACAGGTTCTAGAACCACAAGTTCAGTAGTAGCAATCGGTTCTTGAACCACAGGTTCAGTAACAGCAACTGGTACAGCAGTAGCAACTGGTACAGCAGTAGCAATCGGTTCGGCATTCATTGGCGGTGCGGTCGTATTGACAAGGGGGGCAGGCGGCGCAGAGGGAGCGGAAGGAACGGGAGCGGAAGGAACGGGAGCGGAAGGAACGGAGGGAGCCGCAGCAGATTCGCCCCCTTTTTTCGTCACATACAACCGGTTCTCGTTGAAAAGCTGAATAAAATAATTATGCAACCGTTGTTCAAAGGAGCGTATATGATGACCAGTATGATGCAATGCCCGTTTGACGTGATGTACCAAGGTCGGATGGGATGATTTGCGGGTTTGAGCAGTGCGGCCGACTTGGCTCGGAGGACGGGTTCGGGATACGGTCGTCCGGTAACCGCGTCGGTAATTCTTCAAAGTGACACGAGGGCGTGGCCTCTTTTTGACATATTTACCGCGTGTCACACGCAGAGTAGGTGGAACGGTCATCTATACATTATCACATGATATAGATGAACGATGGGTTCACGAGAGGGCTCAGGCGTCGGCCGCCGCCGCCTTATCCAGGAGCGTGCCGTACAAATGCACAAAGACCAAGTTCGTGTCGTTGGACACTTCCATGCGCAAATTACAGACCTTTTGACTTGCCGTCAATTGCTCCGACATCTTCTCCAAGGCGTCGTTGCGGGCAAAATCAAACACGGTATTGTCATATCCCTTGGACCCGAAAAAGTTCGCCACGTCGGTCGCTAAACCTCGCGCCGCGTTGATGGGCGAGGAATCGGTGACA
>Ga0114975_10003515_pt1 | contig 10449 bp, 3 predicted proteins | sample S_130626_EF_Meta_FD_87031 | JGI IMG/M metagenome (GOLD analysis project Ga0114975, IMG submission 87031) | Freshwater microbial communities from Lake Simoncouche, Canada to study carbon cycling - S_130626_EF_MetaG | ecosystem: Environmental > Aquatic > Freshwater > Lake | place: Lake...
CACTGGTAATGCTGTTATCACTGGCGGATATATTGACTCAGTTACAAACGTATATGCTACCACAGCTGGCTTTACAAATCTAAGCACTGGTAATGCTGTTATCACTGGCGGTTATATCAATGCAGTTACAAACGTATATGCTACCACAGCCCAGTTTACAAATCTAAGCACAGGTAATGCAGTCATAACTGGTGGTTATATCAATGCAGTGGCCAACGTCAATGCTACAGATGGTAACATTACCACTCTGGTGGCACCTAATTTCAGTTCGGGCAATGCAGTCATAACTGGTGGTTATATCAACTCAGTGGCCAACGTCAACGCAACTGAAGGCAATATCACTACCCTAGTGGCCGACAACTTCAGTTCAGCTAATGCAGTCATAACTGGTGGTTACATCAACTCAGTGGCCAATGTGTATGCTACTGATGCTGGATTCACTAACCTAAGCACTGGTAATGCAGTCATAACTGGCGGATATATTGACTCAGTTACAAACGTATATGCTACCACAGCTGGCTTTACAAATCTAAGCACTGGAAATGCAGTCATCACTGGCGGTTATATTGATTCCGTAGCCAATGTATATGCTACTGATGCCGGATTCACCAACCTAAGCACTGGTAATGCAGTCATAACTGGTGGATATATTGACTCAGTTACAAACGTATATGCTACCACAGCCCAGTTTACAAACTTGTCAACTGGAAACGCAGTCATAAGTGGTGGTTACATATCAGCCATGACCAACATCACTGCCACCACAGGTAATGTTGATTCGTGGTATGCTGGCGCAATAAATGCTACTACAGCCAATATCACCACCGGCAATATCAACAATTTCTCAACAGGCAATGCTGTCATCAGTGGTGGTTATATATCAGCCATGACCAACATCACTGCCACCACAGGTAATGTTGATTCGTGGTATGCTGTTAACTTAAACGCCACCAATGCCAACATTACCGGCACACTATTTGTTGGAAATTTCTCAACTCCCAACGCAGTCATAAGTGGTGGTTACATATCAGCCATGGCCAATGTGTATGCCAACACAGCTCAGTTTGGTAATCTAAGTTCTGCCAATGCTGTCATCAGCGGTGGTTACGCAGATAACTTCCCGATTGGCGCCAACACAGCAGCCACTGGTAGATTTACAAACCTTTCTGCCACAGGCAATGTTTACTTGGCTCCAACAAATGGTGTTGCTACAGTTACAATTAATCCGTTGAACATCAGTAGCATGGACAACATGACCATTGGCGCAAGTTACAGTGCCAATGCGTATGTTACCAACCTAAAGGCCACTACAAGTGTTGAGGCAGGAACCTCTGGTAGAATTTGGTTGAACGCAGGCACATTGAGCGGCAGTGGTATCAACAATATTCCAATTGGCGCCGTGACACCAGCTTCTGCTATATTTACTACAGCTAACACAACTGGCAACCTAACCGTTGGAGGCAGTATTTCTGTCACAGGTGACATAGTGCCAAGTGCCAATGTCACTTACAGTTTGGGCACAAGTACCAATAGATTCAAAGACATATGGATAAGTGGACAAACTGAATACCTTGGTGGTGCCATAATTGCTGAAGACACAAATGGTAATTTGACATTGACCACATCAGGTGGCAATCGTATAAGTTTAGTTAACACAGCCGCCAACTCAGTTGTGATGACTGGTAACACTGTGTCTCCATACTTCTTTGGCAATGTAGTTGGCACAATCGGTAACATTACTACAGTTACAGCAGTTGGTTTACAAGCACAAGCAATTGGTAACATCACACCAGGCACTGGTGCATTTACTACAATAACAGCCAACAGCACAATTACAGCCAATGGCAATATTGTAGCCAATAGCGGAACAACCAGCGGAAATGTATCAAGTGGTGCATTGGTTGTTGTTGGCGGTGCCGGCATCAGCGGCAACGTAAATCTTGGTGGCAACTTAACAATTGGTGGTAACATCAATTCAGCCAGCAACATTGTGGTCAACAGCAACAAGTCAGTCAACACAGACTTTGTTGTACGTGGTAAGAATGATGACAGCCTGATCTACGCAATATCAAATTCAGTATTTGATCAAGTGGTCATTGGCGGCAACATTACCACAGCAACCGCTACACAAGGCGCTAAATTAACAATTTCAAGTACTGACTCGTTATTGGTACCAGTTGGTACAACCAGCGATCGTCCAAGTGGACAAGGCTTCACAGATGTTGCTGGTATGTTGCGTTTCAATACTACCACTAACCAACTTGAATACTATGATGGCACACAATGGATTGCACCAAGTACGGTACTGACCATTATCACCAGCACTCAGTATGCTTTGGCCAGCGGTAACCCAGCTGGTAATGTTGATGGCACAAACGTAGACTTTACACTACCAAGTGCGGCAACTACCAACAGCGTTATTGTAAGCATCAACGGTATTTTACAATTACCAACTGTGGCTTACTCTGTTATCAACAGTGGTTTGACACTACGATTTACAGAAGCTCCTGCGATTGATGACGTGATTGATGTTAGAATCTTGACAACCACAAGTAGTATCAGTCAGTTACAAAGTCCAAATGGACTCAACGTGCTCAACATTGACAATGGAAATATAACATTCTCAACTGGCAATGTGAGTACCGGCAGCGTTGATCAATGGCACATTGGTCTCAACGGAGACTTTATTCCACAGACCACTGCCAACATTGGTGATGCTGATCACAGAGTTGACTACCTGTTTGCCAGCAACATCAACATTCAAGGTGGTGCGCTATCGGGTGTGAGTATTGCAGGAACATCATTTGATGGTATTCCAATTGGTGGTAACATTGCCAGCACTGGTGCATTTACGTCATTGTATGCAACCACATTTGCCAATGTGTCGACGCTGAAGGTGAACAATTCGGCCACAATTGGATCTAGCTTGACACTGGGCAGTTCTTTGTTGCTGGATGACAGTTCAGGATACAGCGTACTCGATTCAACAACTGGAATGGTTGCAACGTTTGACAAGACGGTGTATCGTAGCGGCAAGTACTTGATACAGTTGACCAAAACAGACAATTCAGAATTCCAGTCGGCAGAAGTCATGGTTGTACATAATGGTACAGTACCAACCGTTGAAGTTTATGCTGTGACTTATACCGGAGCGTCTGCACTGGGATCATTTACTGCAAATATTTCGGGCAGTGATGTGAATATCAATGCCACAGCGTTGGCAGGCGATGTAAATGCAAAGGTGCATGCAACATTGATGAAGTTATAATAAAATAGCCAACAGGGAGACATGGAACTATGGCAAATAAACCTTTTATAGTACACAACGGACTCAGCGTAGGTGCGTTGACAATTGATGCTGCCACTGGTGATATCACCACATCGGGCAACATGATATCAACCAGCTCTGGCAGTACCAATACCATTGCTGTTCAGAAATACTTGATGCAGTTACCAATCAATTTGGGCTCATCCATATGGTACAAATTCGGTACGTTTACAGCGACCAGTGCCGCAGGCTACGGTGAAACTGTTGAGATTACCATAACTGGTGGTCAAGGTTTTGCTGGCGACTCAACTTCCAAGGACGTCATACAAATACGTATCCTAAGCGGTCAGAGTCCCAATGTAGAGGCAAATTATTACAATTTTGGTTACCGAGAAGCCATTGCGGGTATCAAAGTAAAAAGTGTAAACTCATCGGCCACTGACAAATCTTGGGATATTTATGGACTAATCAAGGCCGACGCCGGCGCCGGTGTCATGGAAATCAAACACAATGCTGACTCGTCGACATTTGAGTGGTCAATGACTTCATCTGGTGATCCTGGTTCAGCATCCAGTACCTTGGTGGTTGCCACAAACAAATTGGTGACAGCATCGGCCAACGTGGTTGTGACCAGTGGTAACCTGTATGTGGGCGGCAACATTTACATGGGCGGACTACAGGTCAGCACGTTCACTTCAAATTCGGGCAATGGCTGGACTACTGATGTGATCACAGCCAATGGCACAACTGGTCCATTTGGCCTAAGTAAAATTCCAGCAGACCAAGATCAAATTGCTGTATGGTGGAATGGCATATTCCAACCCAAAGCCACATATACTCTGGTCAGCAATTCGCTTCAATTCACTGAAGCACCACCCAGCGGCAGCACAATTGAAGTCAAGATTTTGGCTGGCACCGGCGCTCAGTCTCTGGGCACACTAGTAGATATCAATTTTACGGCTTCACCAACTGATGGCCAGTTTTTGGCCTACAACGCATCGGAAGGTAAATGGAAACCAGTTAGCAGTTTGGCAGCAAGTACAGTTACCGACACAGCAATTAAATATGCTATTGTGTTAGGTGGATTATAAACAACGGTAAATACAACAAAGGATTAACAAAATGGCAAAGAAAACGTACACAGCAGGATATATTTTTACAACAGGTACCAGCGGCAATACCGCGGTCACACTGCCTGATAAAGCCACACCTGAACAAATTTATCTGATCATTCACGTTCCAAGTAAAACAACTCTGTATTCATTCAATGATACCACATTCAACGCTGTGGTATTCTCGAACATTCAGCGTACGGTCACTGTGACAGGAACCACCACAGCAGGCAGCACAGCATTAGTTTTCACCAGTGGTAACTTTGCATTGTTGAACTACAACGGCACCGGCGTACAACAAGGTTGGCGTGTGACAGGTACAGGTACGCCCACAAATGGTAATATTGTTGACTATACCAACGGAACAACAACCATTTACATGGACGTTCCTGCCACAGCCAGCGGTTCAGTGTCATTGACATTTACAGATCAAAATTATGTGACCAAGCTGACGAACATTCCTGTCAACACCAGTAGTTATGCCAGCAGTGACAAGCTGTTGATCATCACCGACAGTGAACCGGCTCCCTTGGTCAGCTTCCGTGACTTCTTGATTGACCCGGTGGGCAAACTGCGTGTGAGTCAGCCACAGTCCATGATTGACACAGATTTTGAATATGGCCCACAGTCCACCAAATGGCAGACCATGGCACAGATTGGCAACTGGTTTGCCAGCTACGGTAAAAACACCGACACACCATTGACAGCGGCCATCAACACCATGAGCGGCAACGGCACCAATTGGGTGACCACAGTGACCAGCACCTCACACGGACTCACAGAAGGACAGCCTATTCAAATTGTGGGCACAGCCAGTGCCAATGCCAACGGTGACTTCCTGGTCAGCGTAGTGAATTCAACCACCTTCAGATACTATGGTGCCAGCACAGTTTCATCAGGATCAATCTTGCAAAACGGTGTCATCATATATCCTGGTGCATTCTTCACCGGCGCCAACATTCCTTACACTGCGGTAAAAGGATTTGGCAACACCACAGTACAGGTCATCAACGGTGCTGAACACGGATTAAAAGTCAACAACACAGTCAGTGTTGTAAACTTTGCCAACACAGCCATGAATGGCGCCTGGACCATTGCCACAGTTTCAAATTCACGATCATTTGAATGTACAACCATTTCGACTACCTTGGCCACCACATATACTGGCACAGGCAATGTGTATGTGAGACCCAATGGTATTGCTTATGCCAAGGCATACGATGGCGGCATGACCATGACCCCGAATGACACACAACCCAACAGTTCAATCATACGTCAAAGTCGTAAATATTTCCGTTATCAGTCAGGCAAAGGTCTACAAATTTCTTTTGCTGTTGCATTCAACAATCCCAATCAGGCCACCAGCAACATTGCCAACCGCGCAGGTGCATTTGATGACCAAAACGGTGCATTCTGGGAGTTTGACGGCAACACCTTATGGGCAGTTCGTCGTAGCAGTACACGTCAACTCACTGGCACAGTGACATTGAACAACGGCAGTCAAACAGTTACAGGTGCAGGCACCAGTTTCTCAACAGAATTGTCTGCAGACAACTACATTGTGATCAAAGGACAGAGCTATCGTGTGCTGTCCATTGCCAGCAATACGGTATTGACCATTGCTCCTGCATACCGTGCAGATGCCAGCGTTACCACAATTAGCGGGGTCACACTCAGCCTCACAGTTGATGCACGTATTCCTCAGTCAGGATTCAACATAGACAAAGGCGATGGCACAGGCGATCAGGGCTTCCAGATAGATGTCAACAAGATTCTCATGTACTATGTTGACTATGCCTGGTACGGCGCCGGTACCATACGTTTTGGTGTCAAAGACGAAAACGGTGAAGTCAAATACTTGCACAGATTTGTTCACGGCAACAACAAGATAGAATCCTACTTCCGTTCAGGCAACTTGCCAGTGCGTTATGAATCACGCAACGGCAACACAGCACCCACATCGGCACCATCCTTGTTCCATTGGGGCACATCAGTGATCATGGACGGCAGATTTGATGATGATCGCGGCTACACTTTTGCTGCCACAGGAGCATTAAACCAAATTGATCAGTTCACACCATATACAGTTTTGAACCTACGCTTGGCACCCACAGTGGATTCAGGCATACAAGGTGCTTACGGTGTGCGCGACCTGACCAACCACATGCAGTTGTGGCCCATGGCCTTGGACGTTGTGGCCAGTGACGCCTGCGAAATTCAAATTGTTTTGAATGGCACATTGACTGCTACTACACCAGTTTGGCAATCAGTTGGTGGAGCAAGTTTGTCACAGTATGACGATTCGTCTACATTGACCACCGGCGGTGAAGTGGTGTTCCGTGGTATCATTGCCGCGCCAGCCACACGTCAAAATGCAGTCAACTATAGCGGTGTTACCACAACAGCTGGTTTGAACTATCAAGTGGTCCAATACGATCTTAAGAACATCAAAGAACTTAATAATAGTATGTTTGGTGGATTCAACACATACCCAGACGGTCCAGATACATTGAGTGTGACAGTGACACCATTGAACAACAACGTTCGAGTATATGCGCGAGCAGTACTACGTTGGTCAGAAAACCAATCATAATAACTAACAAGGATACGCTACCATGGCATTACAGAGAATTAATACAGGATACGGAGCACTACGCTTAGATGGTAATCTAACAGTTGTTTCAACTACTGCTAACGTTTATTTGGGTAACGTGACCTATCCTTTAGGCTCTATTTTTGCCAGTAACGTTAACACATCAGGCAACATCACTGCCAGCGGCAACATAGCATCTACCAGCACAGCATACACTCAAATTGCCAGTGGTAACACAGCTCAACGCCCAGCAGGCGGTGTGCTGGGTATGATTCGTTACAACAGCACAATCAGCAGTTACGAAGGTTTTGGAGCAGGTTCGGCTTGGTCAAGTCTAGGTGGAGTCAAATCTGTTGACGGCTACGCATATATCACTGCTGAAGCCAGTGCTGGTGCAGGCGATGACGTGTTGCGCTTCTATTCAGGATCAACAGGATCCAGTTTACAAGTCATGTGGGCCAGTGGCGGCAACATCAGTGTTCTTCCAACCACAGCGGCCACCAGTACAACCACTGGTGCGTTACAAGTAGCAGGTGGTGCCAGCGTTGCTGGTAATTTATATATTGGTGGTTCGGCTGGTAATGCCATAGTGGCCACAGGCAACATCACAGTCACTGGTAACATTTTACCAACTGCCAACGTCACATACGATTTGGGTACCAGCGAATTACGTTGGAGAGATCTATTCTTGTCTGGAACAACCATCAACTTGGGCGGTACAACAATTTCAGCACCCGCGGGCGGTGCATTGGCAGTGTCTACTGGCAATATTGTTGCGGCATCCAGTCAAGCCAGTACCAGTACCACAACAGGTGCTCTAGTAGTTCGGGGCGGAGCTGGTATTGCTGGTGCAGTTTACAACGGTGGTGTACACATCAGTTCAGGTAACATTGTTGCCGCAAGTGGTACAGCAAGTACCAATGCAACAACAGGTGCCTTGGTGGTTGCAGGCGGTGTGGGCATCAGCGGCAATGTGTTCACAGGCGGTTGGATCATACCAACATCCAATGTAAGCCAGAATCTTGGATCAACCACAAGTTGGTGGAACATATTCTATGGTAAGTCCACACAAGCACAATACGCTGACTTGGCAGAGAACTATCTAGCAGATCGTCCTTATCCTGCAGGTACAGTGGTAGAGTTTGGTGGTGACAAAGAAGTTACCATCAGCGCACCCGAAACAACAAGAGTCGCTGGTGTGGTATCCAGTAATCCAGCTCACTTGATGAATGGTGCCTTACAAGGACCAAACGTGGTGCCTGTGGCCCTGCAAGGACGTGTGCCTTGTCAAGTGGTGGGACCAGTGGCCAAAGGCGACTTGATGGTAAGTGCCGGATTTGGTTTCGCCAAAACCAATAATCATCCACAACCTGGACAGGTAATTGGCAAGGCCTTGGAAGAAGTCACTGGACAAAACAAAGCCATAATTGAAGTGGTTGTGGGCAGAGTCTAACATTGCCCAATCAACGTAAAGGACCCACCGGGTCCTTTATTTTTGACTAAATATTACTAATCTATGGAATTAGAATGTCATTAACTCGGCCCAGACTCGCGCAACTGAATACTGCTGTAACAGCGTTCAAAGATCCCATCACAGTCATCAATGCTGGGTCTAGCCAGGCCAATGTGGACATGGGTTTTTTGTACAATCGTGCCAACGGCCTGGTTTCAAATGTGGCCCTGTACTGGAGTGAATCAGGCAACACATTTGTCACAGCATTCACAGCCAACACTGGTGCCACAGATTCCAACATCGTAGTCAGCAACTATGCCAATCTAACCGTTGGTACACTGGCAGCCGCAAGCGTATCAACCACAGGCAATTTGTATGTGGGCGGCAATCTAACCGTGGCCAACTTGATCACAGTCAATCAAGAAGTTGTCACAACAACCGAAGTCATACAAGGCAACATTGTGGCCGACTCGGGCACCTCAAGTACCAGCACCACCACAGGCGCTCTAGTGGTTCGTGGTGGCGCCGGCATTGGTGGAGACATGTACATCTCGGGCAATATCGTACCGGCAGCCAATGTTGCCTATGACATTGGCACACCCACTCTAAGATTTAGAAGTTTGTATCTAAGTGGCAATACCATTGACCTAGGTGGCGCCACTATCAAAACTGATACCACCACAGGTGCTTTTGCGTTTATTCCTCAGCCAACGGTGGCCAACCCCAATCCAGTGGCCACCATTGTGAGTCCCAGTGGAACAATAACAGTTGCAAATACCACTGGTGGTAATTTATCAACAATATCATTTTCTACAGCCAGCAATGCATCTACCAGTGGCGGCAATGTGACCATTGGCAATTTGACCATCGGCAATGGCATATTCTGGAACAATGGTAACTCATACAGTTCGGGCACAGGTTCTGATACCACCATTGACGCTTTTAAGTTGTACGCCAATGCCAACATTGGTACCCTATACAACGCCAATATCTCAACCAATGCCAACCTAGGTGCATATCAGACCTATGCCAATTCCAAGATTGGCACCAACACCAACAGTAACTTGGTAGTAGTGGCAACCACCACCAGTACCAGCACCACAACAGGTGCTCTGGTGGTAGCAGGAGGCGCAGGCGTTGCGGGCAATTTGAATGTGGGCGGAAATATCGCTGCCAACACAGCAGGAACTAGTGCTACATTTGCAAATGTTATAACTACAAACGGCATATTCTGGGCCAATGGAACCAGTTACAGTTCAGGTGGCGGTGCATCAACTCCGGCTGCGGTCAGCGATCAGTCAAACACATCAACCGGCTATTTTGCATTACCAAGTGGTAACACAGCACAAAGACCAAATTCTCCATCAAATGGATACATTCGTTTTAATACAACATTAAACGCAATTGAAACATACTCTGTTACCAGTTCTAAATGGGAAATTGTTGTTTATTTTAATGTGCCTGGTGCACCTACTATTGGTACCGCAACACCCACTGGTAGCACAACAGCAACAGTAACATATACCGCACCCACAGATACCGGTGCCGGTACAAGTGGGCAAGGTATCACCAGTTATACCGCTGTGTCCAATGTTGGGGGCATTACAGGTACAGTGAATCAATCAGGTTCGGGTACAATCACTGTCAATGGTCTTACTTCAGGAACTGCATATTCATTCACAGTATATGCCACCAATACCGCAGGCAACAGTGCAAGTTCTTCGGCGTCAAACGGAATCACCATGTGGACAGTGCCTGGTGCACCCACTAGTGTCAGTGCCACCAACACAGGTGCTGGAACCCAATCTGTGGCCTTTACTGCACCAGCAAACGTTGGAGGTGTTGGTTCATCAATTACCAGTTATACAGTTACACGTAGCCCAGGTGGTAGTACATTTTCTGGAGCGTCATCACCAATCTCAGCCACTGGCGGCACCAACAACACAGCATATACCTACACAGTGACAGCAACCAACTCTGTGGGCACAGGCGCTGCCAGCGGCTCTAGTGCCGCAGTCACAAC
>Ga0114975_10003516_pt1 | contig 10448 bp, 7 predicted proteins | sample S_130626_EF_Meta_FD_87031 | JGI IMG/M metagenome (GOLD analysis project Ga0114975, IMG submission 87031) | Freshwater microbial communities from Lake Simoncouche, Canada to study carbon cycling - S_130626_EF_MetaG | ecosystem: Environmental > Aquatic > Freshwater > Lake | place: Lake...
GGATGTACAAACTGTTGCAAAAGTAGGCGACACGCCTTCCGATATTCAGGAAGGGCAAGCAGCTGGGTGTATGTGGGTGATTGCAGTCACGGAAGGGTCGCATACGCTTGATCAGCTTGCTCCTTACTTGCCAACGCATATTGTTCCCAACATCACCCATGTTCCTGCACTTGTAACCGACTAGTTCCTTTGCGCAAGGATCTGCATCCGCGTGTGATCACCGTCGCATTTGCGATTGGCTACTTCACTTTCTATCTTTGCCGCGTTGGCCTTAGCGTTGTTCGGCCGATGTGGCTTAGCGAGCTGGAAGTGGGTGGCGTATCAAACTCCGATGCGCTTCGGATGGTAGGGAATATCGTGTCATGCGGGATGCTTGCTGCGGGCGTTTGCAAACTTACCGTTGGTAAATGGATTGATAGAGAACGCCCAGCAAAACCATTCTTGATCGGCGGATTACTGGTTGCATTGACAACCGTTTGCGTGGCAAGTGGAGGCTATGTAAGCTGGTTTTTGGGCTCTGTAGCGCATCGTGCTGCACAGACACTTGGATGGCCTGCATTGTCCAAGTGGGTTGCTTCATCGGAATCTGTGGCCAATCGAAACCGTATTCTCGGCTATTGCTCGATGAGCTGGATTCTTGGCGATGCAGCTGCGAGATTTTCCCACGGCGCGCTGATCAGCATCGGAATCCCGTGGCGTTGGAACTTCATTGCGGCAAGTGTGATCGTGTCGATTTGTATGGTCGCCCTTCTATCATTATTGAGGCGGGTAAGAACCGAGCACGACTTCATCGATAACGTTGTAACCAACGATTCTGAACATCCAGGAGCGTCGACGTGGAAGCAGAAAGCCTTTTTCGGAGCGCTTGGTCTCAGTATCGCCTTAAGCCTTTCGCGTGAGGCCCTGTTGGAGTGGATGCCCACGTACCTTGTAAGTACACACCTTTTGAACGCGGGAGGTGCATCTGTTGTCAGCGCGATGATTCCACTTGGGGCCGCAGCCGGAACGCTGTATTTGGGAAAGGTTTACTACCGAATTCCAGATGTCAAGCGTCCGAGGGGTTTTACGATCTTTCTGTTCGTTGCCGCGGTTGCGCTGATTTCGATGCCACTTGTGAGTAACTCGCTCATCTTGATGCTAACGTGGCTAGTAGTGATCGGCGTGACGTTAGGGGGAGCCTATGCAACGCTTCTTGGTGAAGTCGCTGTAAGCATTGGAGGACGAACAAACGTCGCATCCACCACCAGCGTTATCGATGGCGTCGGATCTGTTGCCGGAATCCTCGCTGGTAGGGGAATTGCCGAGCTTGTCGGTGCACAGGGGTGGGCATCGGTCTGGTATGGCCTCGGTGCCTTATGTTTGATGGCTGGGGCAGGTTGGGTTATCGCAGATAGAGATGTTTCTTCCAGGCATCCCGATTTGATGTGTTAAACGAAAAGGCCCCACGAAGTCGCGGGGCCCAACCTAAACAGAAGTTAGAACAACGACTACGCTTCGTCGTCGTCCTCATCGTCTTCATCATCATCATCATCGTCGGTGTCGTCGTCGATGTCTTCATCTTCGTCGTCTTCATCCGCATCAGGATAGTTGCCATCGGCATCAGGTGTGCCACGTCGCTCAGCACGTGCAGCCTTCTCAGCTGCTTGGCGTTCACGTTCGATGGTTGCCTTGCGGATGGCCTCACGGCTTGGAGCAAGGATCATGATCATTTGCTTGCCTTCGGTTAGTGGTTCTCTCTCGAGGAGTCCCATTCCATCAGCGACGACCGCTTCCGTGATTTTCCGAAGGTTTTCGAGTGCGAATTCAGGGTGTGAAAGCTCACGGGACTTGAATCGAACCGTTACCTTGACTTTATCGCCACCACCCAAAAACTTGAGGATGTTACGAATCTTGATGTTGAGGTCATGCGTATCGGTGACTGGTCGAAGCGTGATGGCCTTCATTTCCGATTGACGTTGCTTTTTAGCATTGTCACGGTCGCGCTTGCCTTGCTCGTACTTGAACTTGCCGTAATCCATAATCCGGCAAACTGGCGGCACTGCATTCGCTGCAACCTCAATAAGGTCCAGTCCTCGCTCACGTGCGATGTCCAGTGCCTCACGGGGTGTCATGACACCCATTTGGTTGCCGTCTGCATCGACGACACGGATTTCACGCACACGAATGCGCTCATTGATGCGTGGACCTAAGTCACGTTCGCGGAAAAATCCGCGTGGATCACGGTTATTGATACGTTGCCTCCTGCGTCGGAAACCGGCTTACCCGGTACTGTGCAATGGGATTCTCACAATCCGACGACGTTGCATTCTACATTCCTAAGAGGAACGTAGTCAAGATTTCGGGATTTAACCGGCAGTTCTCCAGCGTTCAACGCTGTTTTCGAACTTGCCGAGTGCTCGAAGGCGTTTTGCACGCTGGTCTAGCAGGTCGTCAATAGTCAGTTCTGCCAGAACATCCAAATGCTTGGTCACTACCTTTTCAAGGTTTTCAGCGGTTGTTGCAATGTCAAGATGTGCACCGCCGAGTGGCTCAGGAATAATCTCATCGATGAGCCCCAGCTCAAGAGCATCCTGTGCCGTTACACGCATCGCTTTGGCTGCATCCGCACCACGGGTTGCATCGCGGTAGAGAATCGATGCGCACCCTTCCGGTGCGATGACTGAGTAGAAGCTGTTTTCCAGCATCAGCACACGATCGGCAACGGCAAGGCCTAGCGCACCACCGGATCCGCCTTCACCCACAACAACAGCAACCGTAGGCGTCTTCAAAACGCTCATCTCGCGAAGATTTCGTGCGATGGCTTCGCTGATACCGCGCTGCTCGGATGGGACATTTGGGTCTGCGCCTGGTGTATCGATGAAGGTCAGGACTGGTCGGCTAAAGCGCTCGGCCATTTCCATGAGGCGAAGGGCCTTACGGTATCCTTCTGGCTTCATGTAGCCGAAGTTTCTACGTTGGCGCTCCTTGAGATCACGGCCCTTTTGTTGGCCAATCAGCATCAGGGAACGACCGGACATCCGGGCAAATCCACCAACGACTGCGCCATCATCGCCGAAGGCACGATCACCGTGCAGCTCGAGGAAGTCATCACAGAGCGCCGCGACATAATCCAATGTGTACGGTCGATCCTTGTGCCGTGCAAGGAGAACTTTGTCCCAAGCGGTCAGCTTGCGGAAGAACTTCTCAACGAGCTGTGCACGCTCCTTGGTGAGCTGTTTGGCTTCATTGGATGCTGCCGTATCGCCCTCACGGGCTGCGACAGACTTCAACTTCGCGATGTTTTTATCAAGTTCAACCAGGAAGGTTTCAAACTCGATGATGGTCATATCTTCCATGGTTTGTCCTACTTGGATGGCGACTGCATGAACAGCAGTGTTCGGGCGATGTACGACTGGATGTCACGTCGGTGTACGACTCGATCGATCATCCCGTGCTCGAGAGCAAACTCAGCCGTGCGGTAGTTCGCTGGAACTTTCTGGGTTTGTGCCTGTGCTGCCACACGCTCACCAGAAAGCGCAACCGTTGCACCAGGCTCAGCAAAGATGACATCGCCAAGCGATGCATAGCTCGCAACAGCTCCACCGGTACTTGGGTGTGTGAGGACGACAATGTAGGGGATGTTAGCTGCCCGTAGCTTTGCTACTGCATGGCTTGTCTTAGCCATTTGCATCAAGGAGACAAGTCCCTCTTGCATACGAGCGCCACCACTTGCACAGAACGTAATCAGCGGTCGATTTTCTTCCAGAGCAATGTCAGCAGCTATTGCAAACTTTTCGCCGAAGACCGAGCCCATGGTGCCTGCAAGGCGTCCCCATTGAAAGTCAGAAATCGCGAGCACGACAGGACGTGAACTGATCGATGCCCGGCCGGTGACAAGGCCATCGTTGCGCCCAGATTCATCCGCATGCCCGGTGATGAGTTTTTGCGCATATCCAGGGAATGCAAGCGGGTCCGTGGCCGATATCTCATTACCAAATTCGACGAAGGACTCTTCATCGGCTAGCATGGCAATACGCTCATCGGCTGACAAGGGGTGGTGGTGACCACAGCGCGGACACACTTTGTTGTCGCGCTCAAAATCCTTGGTGACCAGGATGGCATTACAGCCCGTACATTTTACAAATGCACCCTCTGGTACTTCAGGTGACTTACTACGTTTAAACCAGTCTGGCATACTTATTTCCCGTTCATCCTATCAAATCATCTGGTTGTTAGCCGTCCCTTCGTTTCTCGGTGCAGGCCCGGTGATAAAATCGGTCACTCATTACGAGTGGGAATGCCTTCATGTCAATTAGTGAATTACGTCAAAAAATCGATGCCATCGATAACCAAATCCTGAATCTTCTCTCTGATCGGGCCAAGCTGGCTCAGGAGATCGGACTAGGGAAAACCCGCACTGCCGGGCAGTTTTTTGCTCCAGAGCGTGAGGTTCAGATTTTTGACAGATTGCTTGCGAATAACCCAGGTCCGTTCTCTGGGGATGCCGTAAAGGCCATCTTCCGTGAAATTATTTCGGCAAGCCGAGCACTTGAAGCCTCCATGCGCATTGCTTACCTCGGACCTGAAGGAACCTTCAGCCACCGTGCAGCGCGCGATAAATTCGGCAACAGCGCGGAGTTTATTCCCGTGCAGACCATCGGCGATGTCTTTGCGAAAGTCGAGCGGGGCGAGGCTGACTACGGAGTTGTCCCAGTTGAAAATAGCACAGAGGGAATTGTTCCTCTGACACTGGACCTCTTCGCACAAGGTAAGGCACGCATCTGCGCCGAGGTCTATGTACAGGTATCGCATAACCTTGCTACGAAGTCCGAAGACATAACATCGGTAAAACGCCTCTATGCGCATCCACAGGCATCCGCTCAGTGTCGCAACTGGCTCCGTGACAACTTGCAACGCATCGAACTCGTTGAGACGACATCAAATGCACGTTCCGCACAGCTCGCGGCAGATGACATCGAATCCGCGTGTATCACAACCGATATTGCTGCAGAGATTCATGGACTCAATATCGTTGCTGCGCATATTGAAGACTCAGCACACAATCGAACGCGATTTCTGGTCATCGGTGAAAACCAGCCTCAACCAAGCGGACGTGACAAGACGAGCATTTACTTCTCAGTTCAGCACCGTGCTGGCGCTCTCATGCGTGCGATGGCGGCCCTCGATGCACATGACATTAACTTGACGTTGATTGAGTCACGGCCTACGAAACAGCTTCCGTGGGAGTATGTTTTCTTCCTTGACTTTACCGGGCATATAAAAGAGGACCGGGTAAGAAAAGCACTAAAGCACCTCGAGGAACAAAGCATGTTTGTTACAGTCCTCGGTTCCTATCCAGAAGCGCATTAGGAGAGCCATCAGCCCCAGAAGGAGTACCTTCTGGGGCTATTTTTATGGCTTGATATGCTTTTGGGTAAGCTCGACGTAACGAATCGTCTGACCAGCCTTCGCGTAGCGTGAGTAAACCAGACCTAAATTTCCACTCGGCAAGCGAACCATGTTTGGATAGTGGAAAGACCACTCAGATCCGGCCGGAGCGGCTTCGATTGTCGTGGCTGATGTCCACGATTTACCCTCATCACGGCTACACCAAAATGCTAACGAATGGCGTCCATCCTCGGTATCGTTTCCGACTAACACAATGGTTCCATCTGCGTGACGGTCAACTGCCACCGAAACACCCGGATTCGGAAGTGTCATCTCTGTCGCAAGCGACCAAGATTTACAGCCATCCACACTCTTGGCAGCTAAGATTCGCATTGGACCAGGACCGTTGTTACGGTTATACGCCATCCAGCTGCCATCACTCAGGCGTAACAAACTTGGCTGAACCGCAGCACGACCAACAATCGGGCCACCAGCCGTGAACGTCGCTCCGCCATCACTAGACATCGCCACTAATCCGACATCAAAGCCATCGTGGTAAAGCGGCAAGTGGAGCTGGTTCCCAACCCAAATCGGCGTACAGCGACCCATCCAACCGAGTCGGATATTAATGCGTTTTTGGCTTCGGTCTTCCTGGATTGCGTAGTATTTGGGAAAAATGTCAACTGGAGTTGCACCCGCATACACTGTTTTGAGACCCGGCAAATACTGGCGCCGAAACGCATCCTCATCGGGTTTTAAATGCACGACCTGATCGCGACTCCACTCGATTCGGCAGCCTGAGCTTCCTTTGATGCGTCCGATGCGTTGCTTGAGCAGGGTGCTTTCCCAGTTGTTATCAAGCTGGGTGCCGTAATACAGCTGAATCTCACCATTAGGTGCGGTTGTAACCACTGGATTCGTGTCCGGGAACCCAGGTGTATCGGCGATAACGACTGGCTCGCACCACTTTCCGCTTCGGTCGCGCCGCGATGCCCAAATAGCAACATCATCGGCTGTCCGCTCTCCCGTGCCCCGGTAAAAGACAACCAAAAGCGTCTTATCGGGTAGCACCGTTACGCCGGCACTGTGGTTGTGTAAAGGATGAAACGGAAAGATGTCCTGTCCTTCCATCGCGGCAAAACCTCTAGTCTGTGGCATGGATAAACCCGTTGTAAACTCCCATCCAGTAGGGAAGGAGGAATGCGATTCCATCTTCTTCAGAACGGCCATCCCCGTTATGATCCGGCTCAAATGGCGACCCATTCCAGCGCATCACACGCTGCTCCTCAAGGGGAAGCGTCTTCGTGAGGAATTGCTCCGTACCCCGGCTTTGATGTGTCATGAGCTGAATATCATGCCGATGTGAGTTCTTGATGGTGTGGTTCACCAAGTCGAGTGGCCAGTGCCCAAGGACATCTGTCAAAGTCCCAGCCGCATCGGTATCGCCGGTCAGCGCCATAATATGCGCGATGTAGAACGGTGAGCGCTCGGCCTTGATGCCACGGCTGCCCTTTGTCCCATCCCAAGCTGCCATCATATTCCGAATCCAAAGCTGCTTACGCCAAGGATCTGTCTCACAGAGAATCATCGGCATCCAGATCGTCATCGCCAGCTCATCATCCGAGTGGTTGACCTGATACCAAAGCGAGCCATCTCGGTAGAGAAGTGAGTTCAAGTCATAGTGATGTTTACGAATGAACTCCTCGCGGATGTCAAGGTACTTCTTATCGCCGGTGATCCGGTGTGCGATCGCGAGGTAGGTGATGTATTCCATCGAGTTTAGGCCCCGCTCTTCAAACCATTGAAGCGAGCCATTAATCGATTCTGGGTTCCACTCACCCCAGAGGGTACGCTTGCCATGATGCCCAAACATCCGGTGGTTATGTGAAATCAGATGATCTGTAACCCGCTTGACAACGGGTGCCATTTTCTTGCGGAGTGCAGGGTCATTCAGTACATAATCGACCACAAACCAAGCGTAGTAGTGGCCGTCGATTTCATCTGAGGATGTGTCACCCTTGCACCAAATATTTGGATCCACCGGTGACTTGAACCAGATCTTGGTCGTTTCACCTTCGAGTCGTACGGTTTCTTCGGCATCCAAGCCTGTGACACCCGCTTGTCGTTCGGCTTCCGTCATGATTGCGCGTGCTGGAAAACCTGGGATACCGGTAAGGCGCTCGAGTTCAAGAATAGCATCGAGGTGGCGGACACACCGGCGCTTGTCTTCCGGGTTTCCTGTTGCAGCAGCTTTGAAGGCAAAGGCAGCGACAGCAAGCGCGGTCCAGAGGCCATCATTGTCGGATGCCTCGGGAATCACACCACCGTTTGGATCACCTTGCTTTTTTAGTCCACATCCGGTGATGTACCCATTCCGGTCATGACGTTGGAGCGTTATCTTCTCAAAGTGGTCGGCGAGAACGGAAAGCGCGACCTGATCTTGCCAGAGGGTAGATGTCCCCTTAGGTGTATGGACAATCACTTTGCCATCAGCTGTTTCGGTTAGACCGGTTACCTTGTTGTTGACCAACCAGCGCTTGCCCCAGAAGTAGTTAAAGCGACCGTTATAGTGCCTCCAAACGCCTTCCTCGGTTCCCCCCCAAATCGCTCCATCCCTGCCAACGAGCACACAGGTCATGTCTACCCGCGGGACGCCATCGGCTCCGGTAAGAGGATGCCAGTAATCACCGCGAACTAGCACCGGTCCGGTTGTCGTCGCTAAAACATAGCCGCCATCGTTTAAGCGGACTCCATCCACGATACGCATGTCGGCATCGAGGATAGGTGCGTTAAAGATAGGTCGGACGGGAGGCGATGGGAGGTCGATGCGCTTCGGCTGCTGAGGTGGGGGAGTAGATGCAGAAGCGTCAACCGTGTGCTTGGTTTTCCACACGAGATGCATGGGGCTTAGTTCACCAGAGCGAACTGGATGTCCTGTAGAATCATTCAACTAGTTTTGTGAGGTGTGACTATGCCAGGAATGCGGTCGTCGATGGTGATGATGGCGGTTTCGGCGTTTCCGCTTGCGGTCGGATTGCTCGTTCCCGCCAAAGCAGAGCAGCTCGCTTCGAGCAACGCACGTAAGGTCATCGGAAGCTCGTGTGTTTCCTGCCATGGCAAGTCAAACCCTGCGGGCAACATCGACCTCTCAAGTGACACCGGCATCCAGCTGGCTGTAAGCAGTGGGCGCCTTGAACGCGTTCTCAATGCTGGTTCGATGCCCCCAAGTCGGCGATTGACGAAGACGGAAGATGCAAGCCTCCGAGCGCTTCTCCCTGCGAAATCAGCCGCACCCGCGCTCTGGTCACTGAGACCCGTATCCAACCCGCCGGTTCCGAAGGTTTCGGGTATCAAACACCCTATCGATGCCTTTATCGCAAAGTCATTGAAAGCAAAGGGAATCACCGCGAACCCTCCAGCAACAAAGATCGCGTGGTTACGCCGTATCACAGTGGACTTGACCGGCCTCCCCCAAACTGTGGGTGAGACAGCTTCTTATTTGGCCGATTCCACTGCTGGATCCCGCCAAAATGTCATTGACCGCTTACTGGCATCGCCTGCATACGGAGAGCGGATGGCGAGGCTATGGCTAGATGTCGCCCGTTTTGGGGAATCCCATGGGTACGAACAAAACCACATCCGGCCCAATGCATGGCCGTATCGCGACTATGTTATTCGCTCCTTCAATGCCGATAAGCCCTACTCAGAGTTCATTCAAGAGCAGCTTGCCGGGGATATTCTTGGTAAAGGGAATCCGGATATCCTTCCCGCCACGGGCTTCCTCGTTGCTGGGATCCACGATACGGTGCCTAGCCAGGTTGAAGAAGCTACCCGCCAGCAAAGGGCAAATGACTTAGAGGACATCGTTGCAACGGTTGGCGCATCGGTGATGGGCTTTACTATCGGCTGTGCCCGATGCCACGACCATAAGTTTGACCCAATATCTCAGCGCGACTTCTATGCACTGGAAGCACTGTTCTCCGGCGTCAATCATGGCGAAACAGACCTCCCAAGGCCCGGTAAGTCGCTGCCAAAGCTATCCCGAGATTGGCTTGCACAAACCGTTAACGTCCACAACCAAGTTCAGCAGCTTCGATTTATGGGACGGGTCAAATCCCAAGGCGGTTCCGGGCGCCCGGCACTCAATAGCCAGTGGAATGAGGAAACATTCCGCGAGCGTGAGGTCCGAAGTGTCCGTTTTGAAATGATGGCTACAAACGATGGCCAAGAACCTTGTATTGATGAGCTCCAAGTATTTTCGCAGGACACAAACATTGCACTTGCAATGGATGGCGTAAATGCACAGCCGGACTCGACACTTGCAGGCTATACAGATCACAAAGCCAGCCACATCAATGATGGTCGCTTTGGTAACCCATATAGCTGGATCTCTGCAACGAAGGGGCGTGGCACCATTACGCTGACCTTCCCTAAGGTGACAAAGGTGAATCGTGTGGTGTGGAGCCGGGATGCCGGACTTGTCCCACGTTTTGATGACCGGGTCCCAACTGCCTACGTTATTAGCGTTTCAATCGATGGCAAGACGTGGGAGACGGTGGCAACACAGGCGGGAAGACTTACTGGCGTAACGTATGTGCATCCCGATGAGATTCGGAAGAATCTGGACACAGCTGCTAAAAATGCCCTTGATGTTGCAGAAGCTTCCTGGAAGACATTGCTGCAAAAAGATCCTGTGCAGACCAGCCCATCGTCTGCTTACACCGGGCGTTTTACGGAACCAGATCCCACGTTTTTGTTGACCCGCGGGGATGTGATGCAGCGAAAGGAAGTCGTTGCGCCGGCTGCACCAAAAATCATGGAGTACGCAGGCGGTACGTGTGGCCTGGAACAGGGCGCTGAGGCAGATCGGCGCCTCGCATTTGCCAAATGGCTGACCAACGGCAAGCATCCAACCGTGGCGCGAGTCATCGTAAACCGCATTTGGCAACAACACTTTGGCCGCGGCCTAGTGGCAGGTCCAAGTGACTTTGGAAATATGGGAGGCGAACCAAGCCACCCTGAGCTCCTCGATCACCTCGCAACCTGGTTTGCGAGCAACGGCTGGTCGATAAAGAAGCTAC
>Ga0114975_10003517_pt1 | contig 10448 bp, 11 predicted proteins | sample S_130626_EF_Meta_FD_87031 | JGI IMG/M metagenome (GOLD analysis project Ga0114975, IMG submission 87031) | Freshwater microbial communities from Lake Simoncouche, Canada to study carbon cycling - S_130626_EF_MetaG | ecosystem: Environmental > Aquatic > Freshwater > Lake | place: Lake...
CATACCTTGATTAATGGCCCTGTAGTTCTGAGTCAGCCGTACCCATATACGCTTCCATCACCTGATGATTTTTCGAAACTTGCTCATATGAGCCTTCAGCAATGACTTCGCCACGCTGTAAAACAGAGATAGTGGTTGCAATATTGGCAACCACCTTCATGTTGTGCTCCACCATCAAAACCGTCCTACCTTTTGATACCTTTTTAATGAGTTCGGTTATAAGATCAACGTCTTCATGGCCCATACCTTGAGTTGGTTCATCAAGCAACATTAGCTCGGGGTCCATGGCGATAGTGGCTGCAATTTCGAGAGCACGCTTTCTTCCATAGGGAAGGTTGACCGCTAGTTCATTGGCAAATCTATTCAGATCAACCTGGTCAAGCGTCTCCATTGCGCGCCTATTTAATACATCTACGGAATTTATATTTCGCCAAAAATAAAATGAGCTGCCTAATGAACGCTGCATCCCAAAGCGAACGTTTTCAAGCACTGTCATGTGAGGGAACACCGCCGATATTTGAAAAGAGCGGATGATGCCCTTGCGCGCAATCTGAGAGGGCTTTTCAGCGCTAATATCCATACCGTTAAATAGAATGTTTCCAGAACTTGGCTCTAAAAACTTTGTTAATAAATTAAAGCAGGTTGTTTTTCCGGCACCATTAGGGCCAATCAGCGCGTGTATAGCCCCACGCTCAATGGCTAAATTCACCTTATTTACCGCAATGAAGCCATTAAATGATTTTGTGAGGTCTTCCGTTTCGAGGATGACGTTTTGTTTGCCCAACTTGCCTAGACTTTCAAAAAAGATATCAAGGAAAGCATAGCCCAATTACAGTCGATCACGTATAGTGCTAACCCTATGCCAAACCACCTTGCTCTTGGCGCCGTGTTATTTTGTGTGCCCCATTATTACTTAGGCCCAGCGTATTTTTAATGCGGCTTTAGCCGCTACTTTTAATGAAAAACAACGATTTATTTTTGAGTGCAAGCCCAGCCAAGATCAGCAAGCGCACCCGCCTTCTTGCCATTTTCAGAGGCATCGCTCGCATTGGCATTTCCGTCCAACGCTCTCTTGGTAATGCCATGCAAGATCGCCGATATTCTGAATAAGTTATAAGCCATTAGAAAACGCCAGTGTTCGACAATTGGCCTGCCGATTTGTTTTTCATACAGAGCAATATATTGCTCTTCGCTCGGAATTCCGAGGGTGGCCAAATCTAACCCTTGTATTCCGCGCCAAAGAGAGGGTGCGATTCTCCAGGCCATGCATTGATATGCAAAATCAGCAAGAGGATTGCCCAAAGTGGAGAGCTCCCAATCCAAAACACCAATGATACGCATATCAGTTTTGTGAAAGATGAGATTGTCCATACGAAAATCGCCATGGATCAGAGAAGCCTCATCTTCAGATGGTATATGTTCTGGCAACCAATCCATTAGCTTAATAAGAGAGCCCGGAATGGCAATGTTGGCTTCGCGTACTTGCCGAGACCAGCGGTTGATTTGTCTCGCAAAATAATTTCCAGGCTTACCAAAAGTTTCTAATCCCAGAGACACATAATCAAGACGATGTATGGCAGAAATAGTACGATTCATTTGTTCGTAAATCTGCTGACGCTCACTAGGCTTAAGGCTTGGCAAAGACTGGTCTACAAACACCCGGCCGTCCAAATATTCCATAATGAAAAAGGCGGTTCCAACAACACTTTCATCTTCACAATAAGCCAACATTTGGGGGACGGGGACGTCTGTGCTGGCCAGCGCTTGCATGACGCGATACTCTCGATCAACTGCATGTGCTGACGGTAATAAAACCCCGCCCGGTTTTTTTCTAAGTACGTAATTCACCTTGCCCCCACTGATTTTGTAAGTGGGGTTTGACTGACCGCCCGTGAGCTGGCTTAACTCAATCGGACCCTCAGTAAGACCAAGGCCTTTTAAATAAAGGCTCAGTGGCTCATGAAAAGAGGGGGCGTTCATTGTTGGCTTATTTACAGACCACTAACAAGATGCCCGCCATCGACAGCAATCGTTGCCCCAGTCATTGCTTTACTCGCATCAGAAGCTAAGAGCAATAATGGCCCGTTTAAATCTTCTAAGTTATTGAAGCGCCTTGAAGGTATGCGCTCCAGAATCTTTTGTCCAGCTTCGCTGAGCAGGAAGTCGCGATTAAGGCCGGTAATTACATAGCCTGGCAATAGTGCATTTACTCGTATTTGGTAGCGCGCTAATTCAAGAGCCATTACTTTTGTGAGCTGGACCACACCCGCTTTTGAGATCACATAAGGAGCCACTCCGCCGATGACTCGCTCCCCCAAAATAGAGGCAATATTAATAAAATTTCCGGGTGTGTTGGCGGCTGCTAGGCGCCGCGCCGCCTCGGTGGCAACCAACCAACAGCCCTTCAGATTTGTATCGATTACCCGGTCCCAATCTTCCTCAGTTTGGTCAAGCAGTTTGCGATTGACGCTAATACCGGCATTGTTGATAACGATCGTTGGCAATGACCAATGGGCTAGCTCATCAAAACACTTCATCACACTTTTTTGGTTTGTGACGTCTAATTCAAATGCTCTGGCCTGACCACCCAATTGGGTGATCTCCCCTACGATAGACTGGAGTTTATTTATGCGACGAGATGCGATGGCGAGCCTTGCTCCTGATTGGGCCAAGAATGTTGCACAGTGTTTGCCAATTCCACTAGAGGCACCGGTAATCAGAACCGTTTTGCCATCCAATCGAAACAACTGATTGATATCCATCACTTAGACTCTTTGTTTCCAATAATTTTGCGCGCCATACTCCAGCGATGTACTTCACTTGGGCCGTCATAGATCCGAAAGCCGCGCATATCTTGAAATATTTTCATGAGCGCAGTTTCGCCAGTAATGCCTTGGCCGCCCAAAATTTGTACGCACCGATCTATCACTCGCCACTCAGCTTCAGAACAAATTACCTTTGCACGACTAGATTCAAAATTGCAACGCTGCCCTTGATCTAATAACCATGCGGTATGCAAGATATTTAAACGCGAAGTTTGTATGTCCATATCATTGTCTGCCAGCATAAATCCCACACCTTCGTGCTCGCCCAAGATTTTCCCAAAGGCTTCACGTTTTCTTGCGTAGGCAATCGCAATGTCTTGTGCTCGTCTAGCCTGACCGAGCCAGCGCATACAGTGCGTTAATCGTGCAGGTGCTAAACGAACTTGAGCGTTTTTAAAGCCCTTCCCAGGCTCTCCTAATATTTGATTGGAGGGAACTCTCAAGTTAGTAAACTGCAGAACACCGTGACCGCCAGTAAAACAGCTATCCATTGCATCCATGTTACGAATTAGCTCAATGCCTGGCGCATTCATGTCGGAGAGAAACATGGTTGCAGAGCCGCCTTCAACGCTCGCCATGATGATTGCAAAATCAGCCCCACTAGCACCAGTGATAAACCATTTTTGACCATTAATAAGATAGTCATCGCCATCCCTCTTAGCGCTTGTCATGAGCATCGATGGATCTGAGCCTGCTCCCGGTGAGGGCTCAGTCATCGCAAAGCAAGAGCGGATTTTTCCGGCAACCAAGGGGCGAAGCCAGCGCTCTTTTTGTTCCGAGCTGGCAATCTCTTCTAATAGATGAATGTTGCCTTCGTCAGGGGCATGAATGTTCATCGCGGTTGGGCCTAGGGAGGAGTAGCCGGCCTCTTCAAAAACAAGAGCTTTTTCAACATGACTCAAACCCAAGCCCCCCATTTCTAATGAGGCATGGGGCGTTAACAAGCCAGCTTTGCATGCTAGCGTGATAAGTTCCTTGCGCAACTCTTCCGATGGACCGTGTGCATTTTGCCGCGCGTCTTTTTCGTACGGGATGATTTGATCGCGAATAAATGATCGTGTCTGGTCTCGTAACCCTTCTAGTTTGGGTGTTAAAGAGAAGTCCATCGCCTAATTGTAATAGTAGGAAAAACTGAAACCACACTTAAAACTTCCGATGTTTAAAAATTCATCATGAATGAGGCTCTATTTGCCGCCCGACTCTAACGAGCAAAATCCAAGACTGTTCTCCACTAATAGCGTGCCTATATTTGGCCCATCTTTAAATGCTGCGCGAAATATTGGCATCATGGCAGTGTTTTTTGAGAAAGGCTTTTCTGTTAATTGTGAGTATGTTGATTCTAAACTCTACGCAGAGCCCGTATTTCTTCAATTAAATCAATTGCTTATGAATCTATCTTTTGCCCCCCTCCTATTTTGATGACTTTTGTTTCACGTGAAACTTACAAAATGCTATGATCATCGCCCTATCAGAGGCAAATCATGCGCTACTCAAAGAACTTCGATGTCATTGTGGTTGGCGGCGGTCACGCTGGAACTGAGGCCGCCCTCGCGGCAGCGCGCATGGGAAGCGACACCCTCTTAATAACTCATAGTATCGAGAGTTTGGGCGCCATGAGCTGCAATCCATCAATTGGGGGTATCGGAAAGGGCCATCTTGTTAAAGAGATCGATGCGATGGGCGGCGCTATGGCGGCCGCCACCGATGAGGCCGGCATTCAGTTTAGGATCCTCAATTCGAGCAAAGGCCCTGCGGTGCGTGCGACCCGCGCTCAGGGTGATCGTGTTTTATATAAAGCTGCCATTCGCTACCGCCTAGAAAATCAAGAAAACCTCACTTTGTTCCAGGCCGCCGTTGACGACCTTCTGGTTCAGGGCGATGAGGTTCAGGGCGTGGTTACGCAAATGGGCCTGAAGTTTATGGCTAAGCAGGTGGTGCTAACAGCCGGGACTTTCTTGGACGGAAAGATTCACGTGGGCTTAAGCAACCACGCCGGTGGTCGAGCTGGCGACCCAGCCGCAGTCTCCTTATCTGCGAGACTAAAGGAGCTAAAGCTGCCCCAAGGAAGACTTAAAACGGGCACCCCTCCGAGGATTGATGGCCGAACGATTGATTTTTCTGTCATGCAGGAGCAGCCTGGGGATTTAGATCCCGTACCAGTTTTCTCCTATTTGGGCCGCCCAGAACAGCATCCCAAACAAGTTCCTTGCTGGATTTCGCATACCAATGAGCAAACTCACGACATTATTCGGGGAGGTTTAGACCGTTCCCCGATGTATACGGGCCTTATTGAGGGTGTTGGCCCCCGCTACTGCCCCTCTATTGAGGACAAAATTCATCGTTTTGCTTCTAGAAATAGCCATCAAATCTTTTTAGAGCCAGAAGGCTTAACAAGTAATGAGTTTTATCCCAATGGAATCTCCACAAGCCTTCCTTTTGATGTCCAGTGGAATCTGGTTCGGAGTATCCGGGGCCTAGAGTCTGCTGTGATTATTCGTCCTGGCTATGCAATTGAGTATGACTTCTTTGATCCAAGGCATTTGCATCTTAGTTTAGAGACAAGAGCAATTTCTGGCCTCTACTTTGCTGGTCAGATTAATGGTACTACAGGCTATGAGGAGGCCGCTGCCCAAGGTATGCTGGCCGGGATTAATGCTGGCTTAGCCTCAAAGGGCAAGGCGCCTTGGCTGCCTAAACGCAGCGAATCTTATATTGGCGTTCTCGTTGATGATCTAATTACTTTGGGCGTCCAAGAGCCCTACCGTATGTTCACTAGCCGCGCAGAATATCGTCTGAGCCTGCGTGAAGATAACGCTGATATGCGTTTAACTAAAATCGGTCGTGAGCTTGGTTTGGTTGATGATTATCGTTGGACTAGCTTTTGTAGGAAGCAGGAGGCTGTTTCACGTGAAACATCCCGTTTACAAGAAATTTGGATTGGGCCAAAACACGATTCAGCTAAGGCCGTTTCAAAACTTTTGGGGCAGGACCTATCTCACGAATGTAGTTTGGCAGACCTTTTGAGGCGCCCTGGCATAACTTATGAGGCCGTTACTAGCCTGTCAGGGGGTTTATGGTCCGCAGGGGTGTTGGATGATGACTTAGGTTTGGCCCAGCAAATTACCGAACAGGTAGAAATTTCAATTAAATATCAAGGTTATATAGATAGGCAGGCGCTTGAGATTGCACGGCAAGAGCATAACGAAACTTTCCCGCTACCAGAAGGCCTGGATTACAGCCAGGTTATAGGCTTATCTAAAGAGGTACAACAAAAGCTCAATCTGCATAAGCCGGATACTCTGGGCCAGGCCGGCAGAATCTCTGGGGTAACGCCCGCAGCGCTATCCTTGCTGTTGGTGCACCTAAAAAAGGGCTTGGGCCGCATCCAAGAAGAAACTCATGAGTAGTGAGTTGGCCACTTTGGGAACTGCAGATTTAGGGTTCAATTTGAACCCAGAAGAAATAGCTGATTTAGAACTATTTTTACAAGAAATGGGGCGCTGGAATCAGGTCCATAATTTGACGGCAATTGAGGGTGGAAAAAACTCAGTTCTCCTGCATCTTATTGATTCTATTGCAGTTTTACCAATCATGCGTCATTTTTTAAACATGGCAAACCCACAGATTGCCGACCTTGGGTCGGGCGGCGGCTTGCCTGCCATTCCTATTGCGATTTTGCAGCCAAGCTGGAATTTAACCTTAATTGAGGCTATTCGCAAAAAGACAGCCTTTTTGCAGCACGTTCGCGGCAAGTTAAGCCTGACGAATATTCAGGTGTTGAGTGAGCGTGTTGAGGCAGTTTCTAAAAAAGAGCCAGGACGGTTTGATGCGGTGATTTCTAGAGCTTTTACTAAGCTCACCCATTTTTTGGAGCTATCCCTGCCTTTGCTCAAGCCTGAAGGGTTGGTATTTGCCATGAAGGCTAAGCGTGCAGATGAAGAGTTGAAGGGTGTTTGTATGGATGACTGGCGATTGGTGGCAGACGAGCCCTTGCAGATTCCGAATTTAGCGGTGGAGCGCCGCATCTTAGTCTTATCCCCCGTGAGAAAATTACCCCTTTAAAGAAGCATTTTTTAAGAAAAAATTATGGCCAAAATATTTTGTATTGCTAATCAAAAAGGTGGGGTGGGTAAAACGACTACCGCAGTCAATTTGGCGGCTGGATTAGCGGGACATCAGCAACGCGTTTTATTGGTCGACTTAGACCCGCAAGGCAATGCCACAATGGGGTCCGGGATTGAAAAGACAGAACTAAATAGCACGGTTTATCAGGTATTAATTGGTCTTTCATCTGTAAAAGAATCTGTAGTTCGTTGCGAGAGCTCCGCTTACGATGTGTTGCCAGCAAATCGTGATTTAGCAGGCGCAGAAATTGAGTTGGTAGATTTGGATGCGCGCGAGCAACGCCTAAAAGATGCTCTCGCTACCGTTGCTAATGATTACGATTTTATTTTGATTGATTGCCCACCCGCACTATCCTTGCTCACTTTGAATGGATTATGTGCGGCGAATGGCGTGATCGTTCCAATGCAGTGTGAATATTTTGCGCTAGAAGGTTTGTCTGATTTAGTAAACACCATCAAACAAGTGCACGCTAATCTGAACCCAGATTTAGTGATCATTGGCTTGTTGCGTGTAATGTTTGATGCCCGCATGTCGCTTCAGCAGCAAGTCTCCGATCAACTACTGGAGCATTTTGGTGACAAAGTATTTAAGACGATTGTTCCTCGTAATGTCCGTCTGGCAGAGGCGCCGTCCTATGGGCTTCCCGGGGTGGTGTTTGATAGATCATCGCGTGGAGCGAAGGCTTATTTAGACTTCGGCGCCGAAATGATTGAGCGTATTCAGAAAATGTAAAACCTAGGAATAAAGAACATTATGGTTGTAATAAAGAAAAAAGGTTTAGGGCGCGGCCTCGACGCATTGCTGGGTGACAAAACTCAAAAAGAGACTACCGTGGACATAAACCGCTTGCCATTAACGGCGCTACAAGCCGGCAAATATCAGCCGCGTCAAAAAATGGAGGCAGGAGCGCTCCAAGAGTTGGCTGAAAGCATTCGTGAGCAAGGCGTAATGCAGCCATTGCTTGTGCGCTTAGTTGCCCCTGGCAAGTATGAAATTATTGCGGGCGAACGACGCTTTCGTGCGGCAACTTTGGCGGGCTTAAAAGAGGTGCCCGTTTTGGTTTCTGGTGCAGACGATGAGGCAGCAGCAGCAATGGCTTTGATTGAGAACATGCAGCGCGAGGATTTAAATCCACTAGAAGAATCACAGGGCCTAGCAAGATTGATCGAAGAGTTTGGCTTTACACACGATCAGGCAGCAAAAGCTGTCGGTAAATCTCGCAGTGCGATTAGCAATTTATTACGTTTAAGCCAGCTTGCTAAGCCAGTGCAAGCCATGCTTTTAGGAGGCGATATTGATATGGGCCATGCCCGTGCCCTTCTCCCGCTTCCAGGAGCTAGCCAAGTGGCTTTGGCACAAAGAATTGCGGCGCAAGGCCTCTCGGTCAGGGAAGCGGAAAGAATGTCTACCGCCTTGGCGCGCGCTGGAGGACAAATTGGAGATAAAAAAGTTAAAACTTCCACTGGGGAAGGAGCCACAGCCCGAGACCCAGATACGCGACGCTTAGCCCAAGAAATCGCAGATTTGATTGGCTTAAATGCCCAATTTAAGTTTAAAGGCAAGGGGGGAGAGCTCAGAATCCAATTTAGCCAGTTTGATGAGCTTGATTCTCTGCTAAAAAGGCTAGGTATTGCGGCCGATGCCTAATATTTTTATCGTTAAAGTGGAATATCCATAAAATTGAATAAACAGCAAAAGTTGCCGACAAAGATCGATATTTGGGGTGAATATTCTGAGGATACCTATCGCACTTATAGCAAAGAAGAGATGGATGGTTTGCGCAAGGCAAACCCTAAGCAATTTGCCTCCCTTAATAGCTGGTTCATTGTTTTAGCCCAAGTAGTGATAACCCTGGCAATTGCTGGGGCTTATTATATTTTTGGAGAAATCAGCAGCAGAATCGTCTATACTTGCTCGGCTTTGGTTGGTGGTTTGATTGGATTTTTGCCCTCAACGCTGTTTTTATTGCGACTAGAGGCGGCAAAAAAGAGTTCAAAATCAAGTCCTGGCGGCTACTTAACAGCTGTGGTTTCTGGTGAATTAATAAAAATTCTGGCAACCATTTTTTTGTTTATTGGCTTTGCCCTAAAGCAGCCGGATTTAAAATGGATACCCTTGCTTGTTACCTATTTAGCCACGCTGAAATGTTATTTGATGGCGTGGTTCTGGAGGTAAGGGGCTTTAAAAAACAAGGACTAGTTAATAGATGTCTAGCGAAGTTAACGCAGCAGCAAAGGCAGCCCATCAGGTGGCGAGTGAACCGCTTACACCCACTACCTATATTGCTGAGCACTTACAAAACCTAAATAACATTGGTGGGGCGCAGGCCTCCATCATCGATTTCAGCGTTGTTAACCTAGATACTATTTTTTGGACCTCCCTAATGGGGTTGTTGACGGTTTTTCTTTTAGTGCTTGCTGCACGCAAAGCATCTCCAGGCGTGCCTGGTCGCTTTCAATGCTTAATTGAGATGTTGGTCGAGATGGTTGAAAATCAATCCAAAGGGATTGTTCATGGCGACCGCTCTTTTATTGCACCTCTGGCTCTCTTCGTTTTTTGCTGGATCATCCTCCTCAATACCTTGGACTTAGTGCCGGTAGACTGGATCTTTGGCGTAAATCAATTCATTGACAGTTTTGGAGTGCACGTACCACACCATAAAATAGTGCCGACTACCGACCTGAACGCAACTCTTGGACTGTCATTCTCAGTGCTCCTATTGGTTTTCTACTACAGCTTTAAGGCCAAAGGTATTGGCGGCTTTGCCCATGAACTTATTTCTGCGCCTTTCGGCGCTAAATGGTACTTAGCTCCCTTTAATCTTATTTTGAACATCATCGAATATGTTGCCAAAGGCGTTTCTTTGGGAATGCGACTTTTCGGCAATATGTATGCGGGCGAACTTATCTTCTTGTTAATTGCCCTCCTGGGAAGTATGTGGACCTTTAATCTGGATTTGTACATGCTGGGCTTCGTTGGCAACGTTATTGCTGGCTCAGCTTGGGCAATATTCCATATCCTAGTTATTTTGTTACAAGCATTTATTTTCATGATGTTGACTTTGGTTTACATTGGGCAAGCCCATAGCCACCATTAACTTTTTATTTTTAACCCCACCTTCAATACTTAGGAGTAAACATGCAAGCATTCTTAGCCAACATTCAAGGACTAACCGCTATCGGCATTGGCCTCATCATCGGCCTCGGCGCATTAGGAGCCTGTTTGGGCATTGGCCTTATGGGTGGTAAGTTCATTGAGGGCGCTGCCCGTCAACCAGAGTTGATCAACGAATTGCAAACCAAAATGTTCCTCTTGGCGGGTTTGATCGACGCTGCGTTTTTGATTGGCGTTGGTGTTGCAATGTTGTTTGCTTTCGCAAACCCACTGCTCGCAGTTATTAAGTAATTGTTTTGGCGTGGATGACCATCGGGTCATCCCACCGTTCTCAACAATACTGAAAGGAATATCGTGAATCTGAACGCGACCCTATTCGCGCAA
>Ga0114975_10003524_pt1 | contig 10428 bp, 7 predicted proteins | sample S_130626_EF_Meta_FD_87031 | JGI IMG/M metagenome (GOLD analysis project Ga0114975, IMG submission 87031) | Freshwater microbial communities from Lake Simoncouche, Canada to study carbon cycling - S_130626_EF_MetaG | ecosystem: Environmental > Aquatic > Freshwater > Lake | place: Lake...
AATGTACCAATCTATCTTCTTTATCAATTTGCAAAAAGTTTAATAGTTGCGAATATAAATGAGGGTTTTTTCAAATACGATTTAAGTTATTAATAAAAAAAGCTGTCAATAAATGACAGCCTTTTAATTACTTGTGGGCCCAACTGGGGTTGAACCAGTGACCCCCTGATTATGAGTCAGGTGCTCTAACCAACTGAGCTATAGGCCCTCAATGAAATAATTTCATCGGGGTGCAAATGTAGTAGAATACAGTTGAAAAAATAAAAAAAAGAAATGATTTTTTATAATAAAAAACTAAATTTAACCCAAGTTATTACTAAATAATTTCAAATACTATTTTTAAAAATCAAAAAGTAACTTTTGTTTAATATTGAATTCAACGTTATTTTTGTTTTTCAAACTAAAATAATGACACAACATCAAGATCAATTTACAGGAGTTATCAAAAATTATACTTTTACTACCCTACTTTCGTTTTCAATTATGTTTCTGCTTTTCGTTTCATTATCTCGTTGTAACGGAAGTTACCGACCTGTTTCCGAAAATAGCAATACAACAGAACATACGAATTTAGAACATAAAAAATAGTACTACACTAATTTAATATCAAAGCTAGAAAGTTTAACAAACTCACTAAGTCTATTTTTTATTTCATCTTGACTGACTTCTCTTAATCTTTCTGTACCAAATTTTTCAACACAAAAACTTGCCATAGCACTTCCAACAATAATCGCTGTTTTCATATTTTCAAAACTGATATCTTTCGTTTTTGCTAAATGACCAATGAAACCACCTGCAAAAGTATCTCCAGCACCTGTTGGATCATATACTTCCTCTAGTGGTAATGCGGGTGCATAGAACACATTATTTTCGTGAAATAATAAAGCACCGTGTTCACCTTTCTTGATGATTAAATATTTGGGGCCCATTGCCATTATTTTTTTTGCTGCTCTAACTAAAGAATAATCACCACTTAATTGTCTTGCTTCACTATCATTAACCATTAGCACATCAACCATACCAATAGTTTTCTTTAATTCATCAAGCATAATATCCATCCAAAAATTCATCGTATCTAAAACAATTAATTGGGGTTTGTTTTTTAATTGCTCAATTACACTTCTTTGAACTGTAGGATCTAAATTTCCTAGCATTAAAAATTCACAATCTTGATAATTATCAGGTACAACCGGCTTAAAATTGGCTAAGACATTTAACTCTGTAACTCGTGTATCACGACTATTCATATACATGTGATACTTACCACTCCAAAAAAAAGATTTTTCATCTTTTTTGATTTGTAAGCCTTCAAATGAAACACCTCTACTAGATAATATATCAAGTTCATTTTGAGGAAAATCTCCGCCAATGACACTAATTTGGTTTACCTTACAAAAATTACTGGCACACCAAGCTATGTATGTAGCTGCGCCACCAACAATTTTGTCACTTTTACCAAATGGGGTTTCTATTGCATCGAAAGCCATAGAACCAACAACAATTAAACTCATATTATTTTTTTAAGATTGCAAATGTAGTTGATTGAGTATAGACATAAAAAAATAGCTCTGCAAATTTGCAGAGCTATTTTTTTATAATTTAATGGACTAATAAGCCCAAAGACCTTGTTCGTAATTAAAGATTTTATCTTTAATTTTTTCGCCTTCAAATAATCTAAACATTGGATCTTTAATGTACTCTTTCAAGTGTTGATCCTTAACATTATCCATAGTGGACTTCACAACGTAATAGCTGAAATGATGGTTTTCTAAATAGTCTTCCCAAGTCATTCTGGCACCTAAATTTTTAGGATTATATACAGGCTTCTTAGCTAAAGTTTTTCTTAAATCTGGATAGTAAACCCAAAAATATGGAAAATGTGGACCCTCAATAACTTTACCTGAAGGCAAAATTGTTGGACCCATTGGAGCAATTCCAATAATTCTGTGAACTAATCTAGCAGCCTCTTTATCAAACACTACATCTTCCATAATCATGAATTCATAAACAGAATCAACTGGAAACTCTTTACTTCTAACTTCTCTGCTAATTATATTCCCATCTAAATCTTGAACGTCCACAGTATCCAATCCACCAGAAAACTTGCCTTTAAATTTATTCAAATCTTTATAAGGCTTTCTAAATCTCTCGTCTTCAAATGCTAAAACAGAATCTTCAACAACAGCTTTGAATACGATCGAGAAAAACAATTGATTGCCATCATCTTCATTATAAATAAATGGTGCATTAATTTTTTCTCTAGCATCTATTACTTTCCATATTTTATGCCTATAAATAGCATCGTCTTCTCTAATGTCGTCATACTGCAAGGGATTCCTATCTTTAATATCAGAATTAATCGCACTAGCATTCCTTAAGGCTGGTTTGGCAGAGTCTGTAAGGGGGTTGGCTGTGCTTGATGGAACTACTATAATTGGAATCTTTCCATTAGCTGGCTTATTGGCTGGTGGTTGACTAACACCACCTCCTGACTTTGCAGGAGCGAATGGATCGACAGCACCACCACTAGTTTTTGAACTTGAAGGTGCGAAAGGATCTACAGAGCCACCACTTTTAGGTGGTTGAGAACCGCTTGCTGGTGCTCCGCCAAAAGGATTTGTACTAGCAGCTGGCGTTGCAGGTGCTCCACCGAAAGGATTAGCAGATGCAGGTGGCTTTTTTGCAGCAACTTTCTTCTTCTGAGCAAATCCCACGTTTACACTGATTGTGCAAACAATTAGGGCTAGAGATAAAATCTTAATTGATGTTCTTTGCATAAATAAATTAATTAGTCAAATTAAACGCCATTGACGCTGGCAACTTTCTTCTTCCGTCTGGTCCTTCAACAGTAATATCAGTAATAAGTACAGATGACCCAGCACGACACATTTCAATATATCCTTTAACATCTGGAGTAAAATATGCTCCATTAACTACGGCAAATTTTGGTCCAGTTTGCTCAAATCCACGACCAGTACAAACAATTGTGTAACTAGCTACATTAAATTTGATACCTTCAAACACAAAATCACCCATATCCGCACGTATACCAACATTAGCTTTGAACTGATTAACAGGGACACTTCCACCTCCATATGGTCCAACCATTGGAGTTGGGTTAGGAATTCTTTTTATTGGGAAATTAAATTGTGATACCTTGGTTTCACCCTGAACATTAACTGTAACTGTTGATTTTCCAGCAGTAGCAGGTTTAGCAATAAACAGCCCACCCTCTCCTTTTACTATCGATCCATTATCAATTGTAGCAGTAATAGCTTCAGCACCTTTTGTACCACCTGATATTCTGATGGGATTGTCAAGCCCTAAATAAAGTACATTAACCTTTTCAGCACTTGCAGTTACACCAGTTGGAGAACCGACAACATATTTAATTTCTTTTTCTTCAACACCCTGTGAACCATCTGGTTTTGTGTATCTTATTGATACTTTCTTACTGTAAGATCCAGTACCTCCAGCATTGAATTTGTACTCACCAACTCCATCAGCATTTAACGGCACAGAAGCACCATCAATTGAAATATTCGGTAATGCATCCTTACTGAATGCACCAATTCCAGCCGTTACTTTTATTTCTTGTCCTGGCATAACATATTCAGAGCTTTGACTTGCAATGGCTTTGAACTGATTGAAAATAATTTTTACTTGACCAACTTTCTGGTGACAAAACTCAACAACTTGAGAAGAACTGTTTTTCACATCATTCTCAAATTTACTTAGAATTGTAAGTGCAGCAACTGTTGGAGTCATGTGAAAATATGTGTTACCCCAATCTTTATTCTCAGGAGTAGAAATGTCAATAGGCAAAGAATTACCTAAAGCTGTTCTAATATCTGGGTGAAGATTCAACAATTTTTCTTTAATTGCTGAAAGTTTATTTTTTAAGTCATCACCTTTTCCAGTCTTTCCTTCGTGACCCAAGAAAAGTCTAGTAGCAGCTTCCAAATCATCTTCCTTGTATAGGTCTTCTCCTTTCTCACTTTTCCCCATTTTGCCTAGGCCAGCTTCTTTCTTCAACTCAAGCTTTAATTCCTCAATTTCCTTTACCAATTCATCAGACATTTGCTTGGCTTGGTCTGCTAATGGCTTCCATTTTGCTGCATTTTCGCGTGTCTTTCCATCTTTCAAAAGTTCTTCAAAAGAGTCCATTACTTCTTTATCTTTCTTATCAACAGTTTTGTTGGCGTTTTGTAAACTATTGTCTACTGTTTTAAAGGCATTAAGAATTTCTGATGACACGTTCAACGCAAGTAATGCAGTTAAAACTAAGTACATCAGGTTAATCATCTTCTGCCTGGGCTCTTTAGGTAGAGACATTTTTATTTAATATTTAAAGATTTATAAAATTGTTTATACAAGTATTAAATAATACCTAATTACTTTCCTTGCATTGCATTTAACATATTTCCGTAAACAGAATTTAGTTTTGTTAAGTTGTTAGCAAGAATTGAAATTTGATCTTTTGCTTTAACAGCATCTTCAGCAGTATTGTTCATTGCAGCAGAAGCTTGTGCTAATTTACCATAAAATTGATTCATGGTCTTAAGGTGATTGTTACTTTCTTGTAGCTCTAATTCATAAATAGTATTCAATGAAGATAAATTCTTTGTCAAAACCTGAACTTGACCATGAAATTGTTTAGTAGTTTCACTTGCAGCATTGAAAGCATTGAATGTTGTAGTAGAAGCAGTGATAGCAGTTGTAATACTAGCCATTGCAGCTGTAGCATTTTTTGTACCCGCTGAAAAATCACCAGTTGATTTCACAACATCACCTATTTCTCCCATTTTATCTACTGTTGTTCCTAATTTTTGAAATCCAGTACTTAACTTACCTAAATTAACTGGAGTGATGTCGGCTTCAGCTAACATTTTTTCCATTGATTTTAAAGCAGGGTTACCTTTATCTACGTTTTCCATTCCTGGGATATGCACTTCGTGCTCATCCATTGCTGGATAGATAATATAAAGTATACCATAGCACAAGAACAAAATAGCCTCTGTAGTAAGACCAATCTTCAACATAATGTCTGCAATTGGTGAGTGCAATATTTTTTGTAGAGCTCCGTAAATTACTACTGCTGCTGCAACAGATACGAAGATGTCCATAAATTTGTTAACCTTTGGTGGGATTTTTGCTGCCATGTTTTTTGTTTTTTTTGTTTAAGTTTAGTTTTTGTTTGTTTAACAAGATTGCATTCACACATTATTAAACTGAATGCAAGTTAAATTAATGTTTGTTATAAAAATGTTATATAACTTATAAAATAAAGTTAAATTATTTCATTCGAGGAGCCAAATCAATCACACAACGGAATCCAATGTATGATTTAGCTGTATCTTGGTATTCGAAGGCACGAGTACTAGTTTGCAAATAGAAAGCGACATCTTTCCAACTACCTCCACGAATGGTTTTACGTTTCATATATGGAGGATCAGAATCCTTAGCGTCATATCTTAAATCTGGACTCATTTCGCTAAAGAAATTGTAAGAACCTTCATTGTAATAAGAGCTAGTCCACTCTGCTACGTTTCCACTCATATTGTATAAGCCGTAATCATTAGGCCAATAGGCATCAGCTCTCACTGTATAAAAACCTCCATCTTCTGCATAGTTACCACGACCGGGTTTGAAGTTTGCTAACAAACAGCCTTTTTTATTACGTGGATAATAGTTACCCCAAGGATACATGCTATTTGTTCTTGTACCACGAGCAGCATATTCCCATTCTGCTTCACTAGGTAAGCGATAATTACTTTCAACAGCCATTCCACGTTTTGCTAAACTTACGTTTTGCATAGCTGTTCTCCAATGGGTAAAAGCTTTCGCTTGCTTCCAATTAATACCAACCACTGGATAGTTACCAAATGAAGGATGAGCAAAATATCTCTTTGTCATTGGTTCATTATAAGCGTAAGAGAAGTCTCTCATCCAAACCAATGTATCTGGATAAATTTTAACACTTTCTCTTGAAATGAAATTTTTACGAGCCATTCCATAATTTTCTTTTTTGGCTGCTTCAGAAAGAACAAATTCTTCATAACGGTATTTGAATTTCTCAGGATCCAATTCAATCATACCATAAAGCCTATTGTCAGGGGCCAAAACTAATTTTTCGCCTAATTTTTCTAAATCTTTAGAACCGAATTTCAAGGTTGGTCTTTTGGTCCAGTTAATTGCTTGATTTGAATCCCCAGCAACACCTGGCCCTCCATTTTTTACAAATCCCAATTCTTTAGAAGCCATAGAATCTCTAACCCATATAACAAAAGAACGATATGTATTATTTGTAATTTCAGTTCTATCCATCCAAAAGCCTGGAATAGATACTTGTCTATTACGTTGGTTTAAACTATAGTTTACATCTTCGTCACTAGGTCCCATGTGAAATGTTCCTGGTGGTATGTATGCCATACCAAACGGAGCACCCATACTTCTCTTAGCCGTTGGTGCAGTGCCTCGTACCTGTCCATCAACATCGTAAGAATCCTTACCAATGTTTTTACCCTTTTTTGAACACGATAACATTCCTATCGTGACAGTTGCTGAAAGCAATACATAAACAAAATTCTTCATCATTCTTGATTCGATTAAATGGTGACGACAAAAATAGTAACAAAATTGGAATATTTCCAAAAATGAAATTATTTAACCCTTAAAATTATTGTGTAAAAATAAACTTATTAGAAAAATTATATTGTTGTTTAAGTATTATTTGAACTAATTCGGCTGCAATATAATGCAATTAAATGTTATAGGAATGCAAAAATTTAGAAAGTTCTTTTTCTGGTGGCAAACAGGTCTGATTTTCACACAAATAATAATATGTTTCCGCTACATTTCCTTTACCTATCAATAATGGTATTTTATCAGACATCATAACTGTTGAAGTTACAAGTATTTTATTGGGTAAATAACTTGATAGAATGCCTGATATTGCAGCACTTGAATCTATCCCAACTACTACAATTTGCTTGGGAAAATTCACTACATTTTGTAATAATATTGCCCAAGTTGAAAAAGAGGTAGGATGTTGTGTAATTGCTGGCTTTAACTTATGAATCATATCGAGAAAACGTTTGCGTAAATTATCATCAAAAAAGACTTGAGAAAGATAATTCAAGCACAGTGCCATAACTGAATTTGCCGATGGCATAGCACCATCATAAATTTCTATCTTTCTAACTATGATATCATTCTTTTTTGATTCTGTGAAATAAAAGAAAGGCGATTCCGTATCAGCGAACTTATTTAAAACATCATCACATAATTGCTTTGCTTTTAACAAATAAGCTTGCTCTCCTGTAATTTCTTGAAGATGTATTAATGCCCAAATCAAGTATGAATAATCCTCGATAAAAGCACTATTGTATGCCGTATTGTTATTGTAGCAATGCATGAGTTCTTCTTCAAAAAACATATTATCTAAAACAAATTGCATATTTTTTATCGCAACATCTTTGTAGTGATGATAACCAGTAGCAGCATAGGCTTTGCAGTATGCTATATTCATAAGCGAGTTCCAAGAGGTAAGTGTTTTATTGTCTAATTGAGGTTTAATTCTGGACGCTCTTTTTTGTAATAGTACGTTTCTACAAATCTCTAATTTATTTCTTAATACACTATATTCTATATTTTTCTCAGATGCTAAATTTTCAATAGTATCATCCAACCAAAGAATATTATTATGTTCCCAATTTCCATTGCTGGTAATATTATAAATTTCACAAAAAATTTCTGCATCTTCTTCCCCAAGTAATTCTTCAATTTCTAACTTACTCCAAGTATAATATTTCCCTTCAATGCCTTCGCTATCGGCATCTAATGCACTGTAAAACGCAAATTTTTCGCTCATCATTTCTCGCTCAATAAATTCTAGTGTTTTTGAAATTGCATCAGCATAAAGTTGATTTTTTGTTATTTGATAAGCTTCACTGAGAACAGCAACCAAAAGTGCATTATCATACAGCATTTTTTCGAAGTGTGGGGCAAACCATTTTTCATCTGTGCTATAGCGAGCATATCCTCCACCAATTTGATCATAAATTCCACCTAATGTCATTTTATCCAAACTAAGCAGCGCTTGATTTAAATATATTTCATTCTTTGTAAAATGATATTGCCTCAGCAAATATTGTATGCTAGATGTTTGAGGAAATTTGGGTGCTTTTCCAAATCCGCCCCATTCTGAATCTGCATTATTAAGAATATTATCGGCAATCATTTCTAGCGTTTCTTTATCAATTATAGTTTCATCACTACTATTGATTTTATCAAATGAATTGCTTGAAATTAAATGATTAGTTAGTTTAGATGCTTGGCTTTCTATTTCATCTCTACGATTTTTAAAAGCGTTACTAACAGCCTCTAAAGTATCAATCCAACTCATTCTACCGTGAGACGGTTTTGGTGGAAAATATGTTCCACCATAGAACGGTTTTAACTGAGGAGTAAGGAAGACATTTAATGGCCAGCCACCACTACCAGTCATTGCTTGTAGTGCATCCATATAAATGTGGTCAAGATCTGGGCGTTCTTCTCTATCAATTTTGATATTGATAAAATAATTATTCATTATTTCAGCTGTAGCTTCATCTTCAAAGCTTTCTTTTTCCATTACATGGCACCAATGGCAAGATGAATAGCCGATACTAACCAATATTGGTTTATCCTCATCAATTGACTTTTGAAGAATTTCATCGCACCACGGATTCCAGTTAACTGGGTTATGAGCGTGTTGTAATAAATAGGGTGATGAGGCGTTTATTAGCTTGTTTGTGTGTTGCATACTGCAATATTAAGCAGCTTAACTCAAGCTTTATGTCCTTAATTAAATAGAGTAGCATAAAAAAGAGCCGAACAAAATATTCGGCTCTTTTTTATTTATTTAAATAGTAATTACACTATTTGTATTTCCATATTCATTTGGTTCAAAACTATCGGCAGTCTCATCATTCAACCACTCGGCTTGGTTAATGAGGTATTTGAACTGGTGTGTAGAATTTTTGGGTAAATTAACCTCAGCTGCAAAGCTGCCATCTTTCTTTTTGCTCATTAATACTGCATGTTCCCAATCGTTATTTAAACCTAAAATTTCTACAGTAGCTGCAATTTCAGGAGTAAAAGAAAATTTAACCTTACAATAATCTTTAGTTTTGAAATAGATTTTTTGAATCATTTTGTTAGTTTAATTGTTAACGAAAAAAAATTTCATTAGCAAGTCAGTTCGTTCTAGTTATCAATATAACAACAGCAATTAATACAAATAACTCCAAAATGTAACCCAAGCTAATTATTGCATCGCATTTGCTAAATCCTCTATCAAATCATCTGCATCTTCAATACCAACACTCAATCTAATCAGTCCATCACTTAAGCCATTTTTAATTCTCTCTTCCCTGGGAATTGAAGCGTGAGTCATACTTGCAGGATGATTGATTAGACTCTCCACTCCACCTAAACTTTCTGCTAAAGAAAATAAGTGTGTAGATGATAAAACTTTATTACAAGCTTCTATACTTTCATCTTTCAATTCAAAACTAATCATTCCCCCAAAACCACGCATTTGTCTTTTAGCAATACTATAATTTGGTGAATCTTCAAAACCTGGCCAATACACTTTTTTTACTTTACTATGATGTCGTAACCAATGAGCAATTTTTTCGCCATTTTCACAATGTCGTTGCATACGTAAATGCAAAGTTTTAATTCCTCGCAAAACCAAGAAACAATCTTGTGGGCCAGGAACTGCACCACAACTTTTTTGAATGAAATATAATTTATCCCTTAACTCAGTATCATTCATTACCAAACAACCTTGAATAACATCGCTATGACCACCAAGATATTTTGTGGCACTATGCATTACAATATCAGCCCCATCGTTCAATGGATTTTGCAAGTAAGGAGAAGCAAAAGTATTATCAACACAAAGCAAAACATTATGTTGCTTAGCAATTGCAGCAACAGCAGCAATATCTACAATATTCATTAATGGATTTGTTGGCGTTTCTGCCCAAATTAATTTTGTATTTGAGTTGATGAAAGGCTTGATATTATTAGCATCCTGCATATTTACATAATGAAACTTAATACCAAATTTTTGATATACTTTACTGAACAACCTATAAGTGCCCCCATACATATCATTTGCTGCAATTACCTCATCACCGGGCTGTAATAATTTCATCACAGTATCAGTTGCTGCTACCCCACTACTGAATGCTAAACCATATTTTCCATTTTCAATTTGTGCATAAGCTTCTTCTAGTGCAAAACGTGTTGGGTTTTGGCTTCTAGCATATTCATACCCTTTATTTTTTCCAGGAGCTTCTTGAACGTAAGTACTCGTTTGATAAATTGGAATCATTACTGCACCAGTACTTGGATCAGGCGTCATACCAGCATGTA
>Ga0114975_10003530_pt1 | contig 10423 bp, 6 predicted proteins | sample S_130626_EF_Meta_FD_87031 | JGI IMG/M metagenome (GOLD analysis project Ga0114975, IMG submission 87031) | Freshwater microbial communities from Lake Simoncouche, Canada to study carbon cycling - S_130626_EF_MetaG | ecosystem: Environmental > Aquatic > Freshwater > Lake | place: Lake...
CCCAATGATATTTATTGGCGTGACAGAAAGGCAGGAGGAATTTTAATCGAAAACACACTTCGAGGACCAGAATGGACCTGGTCCGTGATTGGAATTGGATTTAATATTAACCAAACCCAATTTAATGTACATGAGCGTCAACCCGTTTCCTTATGTCAAATAACAGGTAAACAATGGGAAATTGGTAGATTGCAAACCGAATTAAGTCAAGCATTAACAAAAAGCATAAATGATTGGGTGAAAGAAGGAGATGAAGCAACAATCGAAAAAATGAAACCATTATGGAAATCAAATTAACACAACATAGTAAAGGAGGAGGATGTGGTTGTAAAATATCACCCGCCGTGCTTTCAGAAATATTAGCTGCACATAATGTTGGCGCGAAAAATAATATACCACAATTATTAGTGGGTAATGATAGTAGGGACGATGCAGCAGTTTATCAGTTGGATGAAAAGACTGCAATGATCAGTACGACCGATTTTTTTATGCCAATTGTTGATGATGCATTTGCCTTTGGACAAATTGCAGCGGCGAATGCTATTAGTGATGTTTATGCCATGGGTGGTAAACCCATTTTTGCATTAGCGGTACTAGGTTGGCCATTGGCTACCCTACCCGCAAGTGTTGCAGCACAAGTAATGGAAGGTGCTCGAAAAACCTGTACTGATGCAGGTATTGTAATAGCTGGTGGCCATAGTATTGATAGCCAGGATCCAATATTTGGATTGGTCGTAAATGGTTTAGTAGCTATTGAAAATTTAAAAAGAAACGATACAGCAAAACAAGGCGATATTTTATTGTTAACAAAACCATTAGGGGTTGGCATATTAGCAACTTCTCAAAAAAGAGGTTTGTTATCAACACCAGATTTAGCATTACTCGTAAAACAATTAACAACTATTAATAAAGTAGGAGAAGCATTAGGAAAAGTTCCAGGAGTGCATGCGATGACTGACGTTACAGGATTTGGTTTAGCAGGTCACTTAACTGAAATGATGCAAGGCAGCGGCTTAACAGCAAAATTGAGTTACTCAAAAATTCCTATTATTCCAGAAGTCAGCAATTACATTGCTCAAAAAGCAATACCAGGAGCTACTGCAAGAAATTGGAGTGCAACATGTGATGGAATTGAATTAGATCAAACTATTGATGAAAAAGAAGCGAGCATATTATTACCTGACCCACAAACAAATGGTGGTTTATTAATTGCAGTTGATCCAGCAGCATTAAGTGAAGTGCAACAAATATTAAAGGAAGCAGGAATAATTTATACAGAACCAATTGGTTATTGTGATGAAGTATCCGATAAAAAAATAGTGATTACTGCATAATCATTATTCAAAAATAAGGTTACCCTTATTTTTAATATGCTCTGGAGTTAGCTCTACGACTAATTGAACGCCTTTTATATTTCGAATGGTGTGTGATACTTCTTTTATTTTTTCATCCTCAATCCAGTCACCTTTTATCCACCAAATAAAGTCCATATGCTTTAGTTCAGGCAACAAATATTCACCATCATATTGATTATGATAAACAAAATGCTGGAAGGTAGTATTCGGCTCATTGGCTTCATACATTGAAAAATAGTAAGTTCTGTTTTTTCTTTTCAATGCAATTTCATGATCTGGATTAAACCTAAACTCAAAGCCCATGAATTGGTTTAACAAAATACAAAATTGATAATTTTTTATAGGCGCAGTTATGCCAAGTATACGAGTGCCTTCAAAGTCACTTTCATTGATCTCGTCCTGATTTAAAATTAATTTTGCGCTCATTTAAAATTGTATTTCGAATTTAATTTCTTCGCCGTTTCGTTTGATCACTAAAATAGTTTTATCCCCTTTTTTAAATTTACTCAAAGCTTGCATATAACCCATCACATCAATCAATTTATACTCCCCTATTTGCACTAATACATCACTCGCTTTTAATCCAATTTTTTCACCAATTTTTCCTTGGCTTGCTCCCTCAATTCTAACACCCGTACCGGTAAACGCATAGTCGGGCATAACACCTAAACTCACCGTAAACTTAGTACTCTTACCCATACTTTGTTCACGCGTTTTTAAAAAATCAAGCTTGTCATAATTATCGGTTGTTTTGATAATATTTTGCACCAAACGAACAATATCCTTTTGAGCCTCATAATTTATTTTATCAGCATCATCGGTAGCCTTGTGATAATCAGCATGACTTCCTGTAAACAAAAATAAAACTGGCATGTCCTTGCGATAAAAACTAGCATGATCACTTGGTCCAGTACCAGCACTATCATAGTGTATAAATAAAGGTGTTGGTGTTTTTGATAAAATTTCGGACCACTTGCTTGAAGTACCATAACCACCAATGGTTAATTTACGAGCGGTATCATACCTGCCCACCATATCCATGTTAATCATATAATTGAAATGACCAGTATAGGTTGGATGATCTAACCAATATTTACTACCTAATAAACCCAACTCCTCACCTGAAAAATGAATAATTAAATAGTTGTTGTTTTTTGGAGATTTTTTTGCAAGTGATTTTGCTAATTCAATCAAAGCTGCAGTACCACTGGCATTGTCGTCGGCACCATTGTGTACTAAATTATTTAAATCCAAACCATGTTTATCCTGGTTAAATCCTAAATGATCCAAGTGTGCGCCAAGAATAATAGTATTAGTTGCATGGTTATCAATAAACCCAACAACATTATGAGCAGTACGTTTTGGATGCTCAAATAAAATATTACTTTCGATATTATAGGTGGCTAGTTCATCGTTAAATAATTTATTAAATCCCTGTTTTGTAAAATAAACAATGGGCAATGCTAAGGATTTTGCAGTATCATATTTATTAAATCGAATATTGTCAACAACCGTTCCACTATTATGTAAAAAAAGTGCAACAGCACCTTTAGCTTTAATTTGATTAGCTGTATTTACAAACCACTCATTCAAATCAAAATGAGGATTGCTTGCGTTTTCTTCCAATACATCATTTACATCCATGAACCAAACTTGATTTGATTCATGAAGTGTTATGGATGCTTTAGATGAAAAATTACCGATACCACTATTTGATAATGCAAAAAAATCGGAATCTAAAATAGCTTCTTGATTATTAATTTTTATGAACGCATTATTGGAAAATTTTTTGCCTTCATCGATTGGGAAACTTTGAATAAACCCATTATCTCCCATGGCTTGAATACCTGTATTTTGGTATTGTGAAATGATGTAATCAACTGTCTTTTGTTCCCCTGCATCACCAGCACGACGACCCTCCAATTCATCACTCGCCAAATATTGAATATGTTGTTTTAAATTTTGAATTAAAACCCTATCAGATTTATTTAACTTTTGGGCCGATAAATCAATTGAACTGATTAGGCATAAAACTAAAATGAATGCAACTGATTCTTTCATTATAAAGTAGATTTATTGAACAAAAATAAGTAAAGGAGATAGGAAATTCATGACTTATATCACTAATATTGTCCATTTAGGTCAATTTCTAATTTCGTAAGCCCTAGCCAATCTTAAAAGTTAGCTTTGCCCACTATGAAAGCCGGTGTACATATTGCTTTAGTGGGAAATCCAAATTGTGGAAAGAGTTCACTTTTCAATGCCTTAACGGGCTTGAATCAAAAAGTGGGTAATTTTCCAGGGGTTACTGTTGATAAAAAATCAGGAGAGGCTATCATTGGAAAATACAAAACCACTTTAATTGATTTGCCAGGAACCTATAGCTTTTATCCAAAACGCGAAGACGAATGGGTGGCCTATAAAGTACTCATGGGAGTTGATTTAGATACTTATACCGATGTGATTTTATTAATTGCCGATGCGAGTAATTTAAAAAGGAACTTACTTTTTTGTAGCCAAATAATTGATTTGAAAAAGCCAGTTGTATTAGCCTTAACGATGAACGACTTGGCTGCAAAAAAAGGAATCAAAATTGATATTGCAGGCTTGCAAGACGATTTAGGTATTCCCGTAGTGGCCATTGATGCAAGAAAAAATAAAGGCTTACATGAATTAAAGCAAGCCCTTGTTGGCATCATCAATACTCCTAGATCAAAAAATCAAGAAAGTTTCATTGACAATAAGAATTTGGCACCCGAAGCAATTAATGATTTTAAAACTTTATATCCAACTCATAGTGATTACGCAGCACTTCATTATTTAATGCACCATGACGCATTTCCATTAGAAGATGAAATGCAAAAGAGAATTGAACAAATTGAAATTGAAAATAACTTCAATCATACTAAGACACAGGCGCAAGAAATATTACAACGCTATGGGCGTATTCAAGAAATTATGAAAAATAGGGTCACAGCACCTGACCCTGCAGCAACCAAAAAAAGAACTGATAAATTAGACAATATATTATTACACCGAGTTGGTGGTTATGCTATTTTGTTTAGCGTATTATTTATTTTATTTCAGTCGGTATTTTGGATGGCGCAGTACCCTATGGATGGCATTGAGTGGATATTCACCAATTTGACCACCTACTTAAATACAATCCTACCAAATGTATGGTGGGAGGACTTATTAGTGAATGGAATTATTGCTGGATTGGGTGGCATATTTGTATTCATTCCACAAATCATGATATTATTTGGGTTGATTACTTTGTTAGAGGACACAGGTTATATGGCGCGCATTAGTTTTTTGAGCGACAAGTTGATGCGCAAAGTAGGATTAAATGGAAAGAGTGTGATGCCCATGATTAGTGGATTTGCTTGTGCAGTGCCTGCTATTATGAGCGCGCGTAATATTGAAAATAAAAAAGAAAGATTACTCACTATTTTGGTCACGCCATTTATGAGTTGCAGTGCTCGACTTCCGGTATATACCATTTTAATTTCATTGGTTATTGATAAAAAAATATACTTTGGATTTTTAAGCTTACAAGGACTTGTCATGATGGGTTTATATTTATTAGGTATTATAATGGCATTACTTGCTAGTATGGTATTGAATTGGTTTATAAAAATTAAAGAAAAAAGTTATTTCATTTTAGAGCTTCCTGTGTATAGAGCACCGCGTTGGAAAAACGTAGGGGTTACTATGGTACAAAAAGCGCAAATATTTGTTCGAGATGCGGGTAAGGTTATCATGGTCATTAGTATTTTGCTTTGGTTTTTAAGTAGCTATGGACCCAATTCACAAATGAATAAAGTAGAACAAACTTATCAGGAACAACTAAGCTTGCATCCAAATCAAAAAACAGAGATTGACAGATCTTATCACACGCAAAAATTAGAAAATTCATATGCTGGTATCTTAGGAAAGGCCATTGAACCAGCCATTGAACCACTAGGTTTTGATTGGAAAATAGGAATTGCCATTGTCACATCCTTTGCTGCGCGCGAAGTATTTGTTGGAACCATGGCCACTTTGTATAGTGTGGAAGCGTCAGACAATAGTTCACTTACTGAAAAACTAAGAGCTGCTAAAAGACCTGACGGAACACCCGTTTATAGTTTTGCCGCCGCTTTATCACTTATGATATTTTATGTACTCGCCATGCAATGTATGAGTACGCTTGCAATAGTAAAAAGAGAAACAGCTACTTGGAAATGGCCAACCATTCAATTTTTTATGATGACAGGACTAGCTTATTTAATGAGCTGGATGGTTTATGTAATGCTTAAATAAATGCATTTTAAGGCTTTAGATTAGTAGAAACTAAATAGTATAATCCAGTTGTATAAGCTCCACCATCATTAAATCCAATATCAGTATAACTATAAGGGTTTGGAAATGAATAACCTCCGCCTTGCAATCCCAAAAAGCCATTTAATGTATAATCTCCGTTAGGTTCTCCATGTGTTGCATCCCTAAGCCACCATCTACCTCCATCTTTAACTTGCCAATCAGCGGCATTAGTGGAGCCTCCATAAGAACTATGACGCATAATTTTACTAGTATAATTACCACCCCCATTTCCGGCATTAGTATTTCTGTATATTCCATAAGTTGTTTGGAAGAAACTAGCATAACCAGCACCTCCATTTTTGTTTGCGGCAATTGCTGCTAACACAGCGTTGGACATAGCTTTCCAATGTCCTTTACTTCTTGGCATGACTAAGTCTAATCCTAAAGGGGTACCACCATTTGTTTCAGTTATTAAAGTAACTGCAGGACCAGCAGTTATAATATAAAAATCATATCCACCTCCATCTTCAGTCATATCAACATACATTTGAAGAGCAGATGGCATACTAGCTGTTTTTATCCAATACCAACCAGATGGAAAAGAAGGGTAATCAGTGTGCAACTGTACTCCTGAAACGGCAGCATTTCCTGCAGAAGATCCATCAGGCTTAAACAAACTTTTGTCAATGATAGTGACATTATTAGTTGAAAACATTTTATTCACCTGCGCATTTATTTCGTTTCCAATAAAGAAACAAAAAACAGAAAGTAAACTTGTCAATAAATTTTTCATATGATATAACTATATATTATTATTATTTATTACGGATAAACATATCGTAACGCGTTATAGTTTTGCATAATTTCAGTTGCAGTAAGTCCTCTTTTATATATTAAAGTGGTACCAATATCACCATACCAAAAGTTATCCGCGTTTCCTATATATTCAGTGCCACCTGCTTGATATTGAGATAAGGTTTGGCCTGTAGATGTTCCAACTAATACACCATTTAAATAATAATTTACATTTGAGGCATCCTGCGTTACTGCAAACACATACCATTGTCCAGTTACCAATGGAACGACATTACTTAGCGTTCCGCTACCTTGCGTTGAAAAGTGAAGTTGATATCCTGATCCGTTTTGATACACATAAAAATTAAAATTGCGGGTGCCTGTATTACCAAATAATGCTCTATATAAATTAGTCCCAAAATTCGCATCCATTTTAGCTGCAACCACCACTGTTTTCCCTGTATAGGTTGTATTAAATTTAGCCGCAGTAAAACTAATATTACTTCCGGATGAACCATTTAAAGTAAACTTTTTAGGTGTGGTAGCAGTATTCACGTAAGCGACATTTGATAAAGTACCGTTATTTAAATTAGCACTTAAATCACTCACGGTTGTACCAGAAGAATAAGACCCTGCAACATTCGGATCTACATACAATAATAAAGAATTATCATACACGACACCTTTTTTAGTATTGGTAGAAACTAAATAATAATTTCCTGTAGCATAATAGCAGCAATTTCCATCATTAAATGTTAAATCAGATAAATTGTACGGATTGGAGAATGATCCCATACCTAATAATCCGTCGCTTGTATAATCCCCATTGGGTTCGCTATAAGTAGCATCTCGTATCCACCACATTCCTCCGTCTTTCACTCTCCAATCTGCAGCATTGGTTGTACCACCATACTCCGCACTTCGCATTGTTTTTCCATTATAATTTGCACTTCCATTTCCTGCAGTTGTATTTCTATAAACACCATAGGTAGTTAAGAAAAAATCATTGTAGGCACCACTACCATTTTTGCTAGCAGCTATAGTTGCTAATACTGCCTTGGACATAGCGCTCCAATGATTTTTACTTCGAGGATACACTAAATCCAATCCAAGAGAAGTTCCGCCATTAGAAACGGTTGTAGCATAATTTACCGAAGGCCCCGCAGTAATCGGATAAAAATCATATCCACCTCCATCCTCCGTCATATCCACATACATTTGTAATGCATTTGGCATAGATGGTGATTTAATCCAATACCAATCAGATGTTTTACTTGGATAATCAATATGCAATTGCAATCCTGAAACGGCTGCATTTTGTGCAGTGGATCCGTCCGGAACCCTTAGTTTCATATTATTGTATATGGTATCCAATTCCTGTTTTCCAAGCATACGATCATATACCATAATGTTGCCCAATCTTCCCGAAAAACCAGGTCCACCATTTTTTGAAAAAATAATTGCTCCTGCAGTGGTAGTAAGTGCATTTGTGATTGAATTCAAATTTCCTGTTCCATTTAAATATTGATAAACCGAAGTTCCACCTCCATAAGCTGCTGCAATAAAATTCCAACTATTAGTCGTTGGTGCTAATGTAGCATCGGTTACATCATTTGACTGTCCCCAAAACTGATATTTACCTCCAGAAAAACCAATTCCATATGTTGAATTAGCAATGTTTTCATTGCCTGTCCATAATAAGGTGCCAACGCCATTGGTGATTGAGCTTGGCTTATACCATATACAAACGGTTCTTGGATTTGCACCCGTTATTGGTGAGTTATAAATAGATTGCAAATAAGTATTAGCACCATTAAAAGATAAAGCGCCTCCATTTTCAGAATAATAACTTGGGCTATTGTACAAAGTCATATTATTGGCATTTGGACTTAAGTCATTCATGACTGATCCGGAACCGGCATAAGATCTTGGTTTACCTGCATCTACATACAATTGCAAACCATTTGCTGGAACAATGGCTTTTACTTTACCCACCGTCCAATTACTCGTAAATCCACTTAATGCTGAATTATAAAGTGTACCATTATAACTATTATTAACACTGGCTTCATTGTACACCGTTGTTTTACCAGTATTCACGGCATTTGATATACCCGTATTAAAATTATAATAAACCACTAATCCCGATTCATTGCCTACTAATTCGGTGTTCATACTGCCTTGAATTTGGGAAGACGTTCGTGCATAGTTCCAAATTCTAAATTCATCAAAAGACATATTTGAATTGGCATCTCCTGTATAATTACTCTTCCCAATAAAACAGGAATTCCTTGTCGCATTTGCTGGTGCTGTGACTGTGGTAGTCAAAACACTTACTCCATTTACATAACCTATTAAAGTTGTTCCTGACAAACTAATTGCCAAATGAGTCCATTTATTTAATTCAACCCCACTTGGAAAAGAAAAAGGACTTGTATAAATATATCCACTAGGTGTATTGTTTGCTACAAAGCCAAATATCATTTGGTTTGTATTTACCCCGCCGCCTGCACCAAAGTCAAAAATTCTTGCCCAGTTTGAATATGCATTTAATTTTACCCAACATTCAAAGGTAAAATCACCATTAAAATAAACGTTAGCTGGTAATTGTACATAATCATCTACACCATCCAAAGTAAGTCCATTACTAATTACTTTCTGATAGTTCACCGCTTGATATGGCGCAGTAAACATTTGAGCACGTATTTGTTGCGCGCACAAAACACAAATCAATAAAATTGCAATTTTTAATGTCTTCATTTTTTTATTTATCTAACATATATTTCAACTCTTGTTGGTCCATTGATACCCGTTGTATTTTGACAACAAGCAACTCTATCACCAGCAGAATAATTTAAAAAATTAGTATCCATTCCAATTCCACCACTTACGTCATTGGATCCTTGATCCCCATTTGGATAAAGTCCACCTCCATTTTCATTCCAACCAAAACCCCATCTCACTCTTGAATTTGCATTTCCAGTATAATTAAATCCATAAAAACGTACATCTGTTTGACTTGAGAATGCAGTCCCTTTCCCTAGGAAATTATTTGCATCTGAATTCATTTGTTTATTGTTGGTGGTGGATGCCGCGAAGAAATTGATCAAAGTGGTGGTGGCACCTCCATTAAAATTATTTTCGAGCCAACTCCATTTATTTAAACTTGCAGCCAAATTGATGCTTCCCCCTGTTGTTGAAGATCCGTATGTTGAATTAATACTAGGCCAAAGTGCGAGTATATCTTTAGCAGGAAAATAATTCATAGTTTGATACTTTGCGTCACCAGCATTTATGGTAAGATCATTAGCATTCAACTCATCGGCAGTTGTCCAATAAGATGCAGAATATTTAAATGTTTGCAGAGGAGATGATGTGCTTCCATTTGAATTAGCCTTCATGGCAAGCATCCAGCCTCCTCCATCCACGGCTGAATTCATGATACAATATATTTGTCGAACTCCCACTGTGGGTAAGTTAATATAATATACACCATCTGTAAATGAAGGATAAGCTGCTTTAATGGCTTTAGCACTTGTAGCCGCTGTAGCTGCAGTTAAACCGTCAGGTGGGGGTGGATATTTAGACTTAGTTCGGTTATAGATATACTCTAAATCACTTGCTGATAGATCTCGATCATAAACCATCATTTCACCAAAACTTCCTGTTGTTGTTAAAAATACATCCATTTGATTAGCTACAGTATTTAAACTTCTTCCAACAGATTCTGTCAATCCATTTACATGTAATTTTAAATTTCCATTTCCATCATATGTAGTTGCAATAAAATTCCAGTTTTCTAACAATACATTTAGCCCAGAAGTATAATCGCTATTATGTCCCCAAAGTGCAAATTTATTTGCATTTGTTGCATATAAACCAAACATGCCTGAATTATAAGAAGTTGCTCCTGTTGAAATAATACTCGTTATACCGTTTCCATTAAATGAGTTAGGTTGCATCCATAA
>Ga0114975_10003532_pt1 | contig 10422 bp, 6 predicted proteins | sample S_130626_EF_Meta_FD_87031 | JGI IMG/M metagenome (GOLD analysis project Ga0114975, IMG submission 87031) | Freshwater microbial communities from Lake Simoncouche, Canada to study carbon cycling - S_130626_EF_MetaG | ecosystem: Environmental > Aquatic > Freshwater > Lake | place: Lake...
CAACCGTTGACCTGCGGTTCCATGGTGTCGAGAGTAGATCCCGGTGACCTCGTGGATCAAGTCGGAGGTCGCCGAGGAGTTGTCCCCGAAGATGGGGGCCTTGACGGAGACCAGTCGAGCGACCGTCCCCGCTTGCTTCCCCATGGTCGAGATCGACGACTCTCCGGTCGAGAGGGCGATGTTCTGGAACTCGACCGTGGTCTGGGTCCCGGTCACCGTCCCCCTCGCCTTCCCGCGGCCCTGCGTCATCGCGTAGACGAAGGCGGAGACGACCGAGAAGTTGTCGATCATGTGCTGCGTCTCGTCGCGGAAGACTGGGAGGCCCCGCATCGATCCTGCGACCCTCTCGACCGCGGTCCCTGTGTCGTTCCATTGGCCGACCAACCCCGCAGTCCCGAAGATCGACGCCGCCCACTTGAGAGAGGTCGACTTGCCTCCCGACGACTCACCCCAAACATCCAGGACGAACTGTTCGCAACCGATGACTTCGATCAACGGGGCGACAACTGCGGCCGCGTAGGCAAGGGCGACTCGAGGATGGAGGTCGAACACTCGCTCCGTCGTCTCAATCCAGGTCGAGAGGTCGCCGCGAGCTCGAATCGCCTCGACCTTCGATCGCATCTCACCCTCGAGGGGTGCCATGTGTAGATCGGCGGCCGACCCTGTGGGCCGGTGGACTTCATCGTACCCTCGGACGAACGACCCCTCGACCCAACCAGTCGTCGGAGACAATCGGGAGAGACTCGTCAAGGTGACCTCGGAGAGTTGACGAGCTGCGTCGAGGTAGTCGACCATCCCCTTCGCCGTGTTCGACGTCACTGGGAGGCCCCGAGACGCTAGGGCGACGATCGACCGGGTCGACGCTACCGCCTCGAGCGGGACGTGGAGCATCCGAGACCCGAGGGCGGGCCAACCAGTCGCAAGGGTGACGAAGTGGGACTGGGTCGCGATGTCGAGCGAACGGCCGACGAGGAACACCGGAGGGAAACAGACCCGAACCTTGACCGGAGCTCCGTTGCGGTCGAACGCCTCGCGAGCGATCCCGCTCCCCTCGTCGAGGACGTACCCGCTCGGGAGTTGGACCATCGTCCCGTCGGAGAGGCGCGTCGAGAGGCCTCTAGGAGGGGCCGTTTCGACGGGGGTGTCGTCGGGAGGGCTATCTGTCTCCCCCAAGTCTGGCTCCCCCGCTTCCAAGGCCCCGAGAAGTTGACGCTTGACCTCGCCTAGACCCGCTCGGACGTGGAGGTCGTTCCAATCGGTCTCCTTCTCGCCTCGGTCGGGGCCGAACTCCGGCGACACGACCACGCCGCCCGCCTGGGTCGCCGCCTTTCGAGCAGCTCGGAGGCCCGCGTTGTCCGCCTTCTTCCAATCGTCGTCCGCTGCGATCACCAGTCGCGACTCGGGGAGGGCGTCTCGGACCATGATCGCCACCGTCGCGAGCTGCGAGGTGTCCATCGCGCAAAGGACCGTCCACCCTGTCGCCTGGGCGACCGTGGCCCCCGTTGCGTATCCCTCGACGACTGCGATCACCTCTCTCGTCCCCGAGATCCTGTGATAGGTCCCCGCTCGGTCCATCCCCTTCGCGTAGAGTTTGGCCGCTCCCTCCTTCGCTTGGATCCTCTGGTAGCCCCGGAGGTTGTTCGTCCCTCGGCGCAACGGGACTAGCAGGTCGCCGTCCGAGTTCATCCGAAGGTCCCACGCCTTGACCCCTTTTCGGACAAGGTAGGGGTGCTGCGGGTCGGCCTCGACCGCAGACTCCCAGACCGCCCGAGCGGACTTCGCCGCCTCCTCGCGGGCTGTCTCCTTCGCGGCGTCCGCCCCCTCCTTCTCTCGGCGAGCTCGCTCGAGGTTGTCGAGGTACTCCGCTCGCCCAGTTTGCTCCTCGGCCTTGATCGCCGCCCAGTCCTCGTCGGGGCATACCCAAGCGACTGGGTCACCCGTCCACCGGCGGAACAGGCCCCGCGGTTTCCCGTTGGAGGTGTAGCGGTAGCAACCCTTCCCCCCGCCCTCGAGCGGGACTGTGTGCCACTTGTCGTCGTCCTCGACTCCTCGAGGGAATGTCAATCCGAGCGACTCCGCATCCCTGCGAAACCGCGACTCCACGTCTGCGCGACTCATGCTCTCTCCGTTTGCCTTCGGAGATCGGACTGTGGTAGCATCCAATCACCTGGTTGTCGCGGTCTCACTCACCGCGTTGCCTACAATCGCCGATCACGAGGGGGCTTGTCAACCTCGCGGCGATCCTCCCTCTCTCGACCTCTCCGTTGCGCGGCTCGGGTCGGGAGAGGGGACCTGCGACTTGTTCCCGGTGTTCCCGCAGTGTTCCCACCCCGCGGGAACGCACCGGAGCTAGGATCTAAGCGGCTCCGAGGGCCGTTTTGGGGGGGTGTTCCCACTGTTCCCACCCTAGGACACCCCCTAGCAGTGACGAACCCTCTCCGACCCCGAGGCCGATCAACCGAGTACGGCCTTGGGGGGTCGCGCGCACGTATAGGGATAGATGGGAACAGTGGGAACTTGTGGAACATAACTAGATCAACGACTTGGAATGCACTTTTTGTTCCCACCCCCTGGGAACACAGTGGGAGACTACGTGACGGGTGTTCAGTAGTCTCCCGCTGTTCCCGCTGTTCCCACCCCTTCGGGCCGATCTTGCTCCGAGCCCCTTTTGACCCCGACTCCGGCCGACCTCCCTCTCGTTCACTGGGAGAGGTGGGAACAGGTGGGAACGGTCGACCCCTGGACCTCCCCCCTCTCGTGGGGTTAGTTTGGGGCCGAGGCCCACCCTAACAGTCGCGCACCCGCGAGGTCCCCGTGGCGAAGAAACCGACCCCCCCACCCGCTCCGTCGAAGTTGACTCCCGAAGTCATCGATCGAATCTGCGAGGGCGTCGCACTGGGGTTACCCTACGAGCGGGCCTGTCTCCTCGGTGGCATTCGCCGCGAGACGTTGCACGCTTGGAAGAACGCCGCCCCCGAGTCGCCGGAGGGGTCACTTCACCGCGAGCTCGTCGCCCGCCTCGAGGAGGCCCACGCGAAGGGACAGGCGGAGCTCCTCGAACAGATGAAGGGACACGCCCGAGGTGTGCGCCTGGACAACGGAGCGGAGGTCCAAACCCGCGGCGAGTGGAAGGCGACCCAGTGGCTCCTCGAGTCGATCTACAAGATGCGGCCGGAGTCGAAGGTGGACGTGACCTCGGGGGGCGAGCCGATCAAGTATGTCGTTTCCATCCCTCGCGTGGAGCGTATCGCAGACGCGGCTGACGACGACGACGGGGGCTAGGTGCGGTCGGTACCCCTCGACCTCCCCGCGCTCTACGGACGTCAACACGACGCGATCACCGACCCCAAGCGGATCGTGTGTATCGAGTCGACGACCAAGGCCGGGAAGACCTTGGGGTGCATCGTTTGGCAGATCGGACAGATGATGACCTCCGGCGAGGAGACCGAGCATTGGTGGGTTGCGCCCGTCTACGAACAGTCGATGATGGCCTACCGCCTCGCGTGGTCTCTCCTGCGGGGTCAACAGGGGTTCGCCCAGGCGAAGGCCGAGAAGGCGATCACGGGGCCGGGGAACCGCCGTTGGAGCTTCCGCTCGGCCGACAACCCCGACTCACTCTACGGGTCGGCCGTCCACTCTCTCGTCTTGGACGAGTGCTCTCGAATGAAGGACGACGCCGTCGACGCCTGTTTCTCGACGACGACTCGGACGCGGGGTCGAATCCGGTGCATTGGCAACGTCCGAGGTCGAGCGAACCGACACTACCAGTTCTCGCGAAAGGGAGAGGCGGGGGAGGACGGGTTCGGGTACCACCGGATCACGGCTGACGACGCGGTCGCTGCGGGTATCTTCTCGCGGTCGGATCTTGCCATGGCGCGGCGCACCCTCCCCGAGGCTGTCTTCCGCGAGCTCTACTACTGCGAGCCCGCAGACGACGGGGCGAACCCGTTCGGCATTGATGCGATCCGAGCTTGCGCCGAGCTTGGCAACGGGCGGGCCTCGGGCGACTCGGTCCGGGTCTGGGGGCTCGACATCGCCCGCAAGCGGGACTGGGCGGTCCTCATCGGCCTCGACGGTCACCGGCGGGTCGCAAAGTTCCACCGTTGGCATGGTCTCTCGTATGGGGCTCTCGTCGAGGAGGTGGTCCGCCTAGTAGGCAAGGCCTCGAAGGCGTGCGTCTTCTACGACGCGACCGGCGTGGGCGACGCGGTAGGCGAACAGATCACGGCGGCTCGAGTCTGGGCGGAGCCCTTCATCTTCTCCTCGGCCTCGAAGCAGGGTTTGATGGAGGGCCTCGCCCTCGCCCTTCAACAGGGGCGAACGACGGTCCTCGACGGCGTCCACCGAGCGGAGCTCGAGGCGTTCGAGTACGACGTCAAGGCGGGTCGGGTCGTCTACGGGTCCCCGTCGGGGTCTCACGACGATACCGTTTGCGCCCACGCCCTCGCGTGGTATGGGGCAGAGAAACTAGGGGTCCGCCCTGCGGGCCGCGTTGCTATCCTCGGGACTGCGACGGTGACGAAGGGTGCGACGACATGGTAAGAGGCCCGATCCTTGACTCCCAAGGCCGCGAGATCCCGACCGCCCAGGTAACTGAGAGGACCAACCTCATCGGAGCCCGCAACTTCCGAGGGGGCCTCCCAGACGCGGACGCGAACCTCTCATTCATCCCGTCCGATCGACGGGGTATCGCGGGACTACAGGGCAAGTTCCAAGAAATGATGCAGACGCACGTTGGCATCGCCTCGGCGGTGTACTGGGCAATCACCGAGGGCGCGGCCCTCCCGAAGGAGATCGTGTGGCCTCACCGCCACGAGCCGGGGGTCGAGGAGAAGGCCTTCATGGACCTCTGTCAAACGGCGTGCATAGACGACGCGGTCGTCTACGACGGGATGGTCGAGGGCGAGACGGCCCTCTGGGCGTACCCTCTCCTCGACGCCTTCATGGGTTTTGGCCTCATGTTCCCTCGGATGCTCACCGGCGGCTCGGTCGAGTGGTACCCAGTCGCACACAATGCGATCATGCTCTGGAAGCCAAACGGCTATCTGTTCGGCGGAGCTCGGTTCTCGACCCCGAACGGCTACGACGACCTCGACGCGGACCAACTCGTGCACACAGTCCACGGGTTCGCGGGCGCGGGCGAGTTCGAGGGCCGGTCGATCCTCCGCGACTGCGTCCAACCCTTCGAGCTCTGGAAGCAGATCGCGATCAACGCGGGCGTCTACAACCAACTCGCTTGGGGTTTCCTCGACATCGCCTACGAGCCCTCGGTGGGCGAGGCTGACATCGCGGCCTTCAACGAGTTTGGTCAACAGTTCCAGGACGGCCAACGGAAGTACATCCTCCGGCCCCAAGCGGTCTCGGTCGAGATGAAGTACCCGAGCGGGTCACCCCCCGACGTGGTCGCACAGCTCGAGTACTGGGATCGACAGATCGAGAAGAAGTTGAACGCCCCTCTCGCGGGGATAACGCAGTTTGGGTCGCGGGCCATGGCCGAGACGTTGGACGGGGCGCAAGGTCGCAAGGCGAAGGCGTGGATCAACTCCATCTTCGATCGACAATCTCGCGGGATGTTCCGTTGGTTGGCGAACCAGGTAGGCTACGAGGGCCGCCTCCCGAAGCTCCAAGTCCAGTCGGCCGAGCTCACGACGGGGATCGAGGGATGGACGGCCTACGTCAACGGGATCCAAGCGGGTCTGCTAACCCGCGGCCCCGACGACGAGAAATGGGCGCGTCGTGTGATCGGTGCGCCCGAGCTCGCGATGGACGTCGTCGCCGACCTCCCCGAGCCGGTGGGCGCGTCGACGGCGACGACTGCAACGACGGTCCTCGGTATGCTCTCCCCGAACTCGGCGACGCCTCTCGCCCCCGAGGCGGCGGTCATCCTCCTAACGATCTCGGGCCTTGCGGAGCCGGTCGCCCGTCAACTCGTCGACGCCCAGACGAGGCTCGCGGGTCTGCTAGTCGCTCCGGCGGTCGCAGCTCCGGCGGTCCCAGTTGTCCAGGCGGAAGGCGTCCCCGCAGTCGCGACCCCGCAGGTCGTCCTCGAGGGTAACGTCGAGGTCCCCGCAGCGATCGGCGAGGCGTCGGCCTTCGCGCCGGTGACTCCATCGCTCTCTGCGTCGGAGGCCTCGAGCCTCGCGGCGGCACTGGGCGAACACCCCGAGGTCGTTGTCCCCGACTCGGTAATGAAGGCGGCGGCGGAGGCGATCGCAGCTCACCGTCTCGCGGGCAAGTCTCGGACGACGGACTCGGAGGCCTTGATGCTCGCTCGCGACCTCGCGGCGGGCAAGCGTCTCGCGTGGTCTCGGGTCATGGGCCTTGCGGACTACTTCTCCAAGGTCTACCCGCGCCACTCCTCCTCCAAGTCCTTCGCGGACGGTGGACCCTCGTTCCACGCCTACGCCCTGCGGGGCGGAGACGCGGCTCGGGGTTGGGTTCGGTCTCTCCTCGTGGGGTACGCTACCCGCGCCCACCGGACGGCGTCGACCTTGGGCGAGCTCGGCGGTGACCTCGGCGACGGCGAAGGAGAAGGGGTCCTCGTAGTCGGAGGGGACGGCCTCCCGTTCACGACCTACAGGGAACTCCGCCTCGAGGAGACGGTCGTCGGTTGGGTCACCCTCGCGGAGACTCGAAACGACCTCGACGCCCGCCTCGCGGTAGCGATCGACGAGATCTCCGGTCGTCATCGGCAAGCGGTGATCTCCGGCCTTGCGGACGGTTGGCAAACGGGCGAGCGGGATCGGATCTGGGCGTCTTTCGTGGCCGAGTACCAGGCGGCGTTGACAGGCGCGGCGGGTTCGCTGCGGTCTGCGACGGAGGCCGAGGTGTTCCACGAGATCAAGCGGTCGGTTAGGTCTGGGACCGCAGCGGCGGCGGCGACGCAGACCCCCGAGGTCGCAGCTCGAGCTTCGGCGGCGACCTCGGCGGCGAACGCCCAGTTTGCGACCGCAGCGGCGGCGACGCAGAAGGCCGGGGAGGTCATCGCGGACCGTGTCCAGGGTGAAGTCGAGGCGGCGATCCTCGCGGGCGGCGACCTCGACAACTTCGTGACTCGGATCACGATCGCGGGCCTCGTCAAGGAGGCCGCGGGTGCGCGGAACATGGTGGCCTCGGCCTCTCGTATGGGGGCCTATGCCTCGGCCCCTGCGATGGACCTCCCAGTCCCCAACGAGGTCATCCGGTCGAGCATCCCCGACTCGAACCGGTGCGAGGTCTGCGCGGCGGCGGACGGCGACACCTACGACGTAGCCTCGTTCGTCGTCGGCGACGAGTTGAAACTGCCTCCGCTCCCCGACCCGAACTGCGAGGGTCGCTCGGACTGCCGCTGCGGGTACATTGGCGTCTACAAGCGGTGAACGCAGTAGTCGCAGTGGCAGTCGGGGACGGCGTACTTCGTCGGCGAGCTCCCCGCGCCCCGCTCAAGGAGGATGACGCCCTCCTCGTAGAGTCGCCCGAGCTCGGCGCGGACGGCCTTGGGGGAGGTCCCGCTCGGCCACTGGGTAGCCTTCGCGAGGAGTCGCGATAGGTGCTCCGGGCTTGGATGGAACTCGACGGAGTGACAGGCGGTCAAAAGATCGAGCAAGATCCGTTGTCGTCGGGTGAGCATGGAGTCGCCTCGCGATAGGGGTGGGCCTAGTTGGTCGCTCGGCGTGCTACCAGACCGCCTAGAGGGGGTCTAGGGCTAGCGCGACTGCGGTAGGCGGTGCATCGTAGCCCCATGCGCTCCTCCCGCCTCAAAATCCGCACTGTATCGATCGACCTCGGCGACGACTCCGGTCTCCGTTGGGTCTCGCTCGTTCCTCGAGGGGTGATCAACGCCCACGGGATGAAGTGGGATTTTGACGCCGAGGAGACGAACCCCGACGAGCTGCGGTTCCGTTGGGAGGACGCGGTCGCCTCGGTCCAACGTTGGCTCCTCTCGTTCGCTCCTCCGGTGGCGATCGAACACGACAAGAACGGGACCGCGGCGGGGTACCTTCGCCGAGTGGTCTCGTTGACCCAGTCGGAGGCCGCGGCCCATGGCATCGCACAGCCTGTCTCGGAGATGCTCTACGGCGGTCTCGATCTGACGTCCCCCAAGTGGGCGGCGGCGTTCGACGACGGCGAGATCCCCTACGTCTCGCCGAACATTCGCGCCTGGGCGGGGACGGAGCTCGACGAGGTCCCCGAGTACCCCTTCGCGATCGGCGAGGTCTCGTTCGTGACAATACCCCAGATCAAGTCACAACAGGTCCCGGTCGCAGAGATGCGCGGGGTCTCTCTCTCCGAAGGTGGAACGATGAACAAGATGATGACAATGGAAGAGTGCTCGCAGTACTGCGCCGAGAACGGCATGGACGAGGCCGCGATCGCTGCGTTGATCGAGAAGCTGTTCCCCGAGCTCCACGCGGCCGCTCACGTTGCGAACCCCGAGCTCGCGGAGACGGCCCCCGCGGCCGACCCCGAGGCCCTTGAGGGCGCGGCTCTGGAGCTCCAGAAGGCCGCTCAGGAGATCGAGGAGAAGAAGACCGCGGAGGACGCTACCCTCTCGGAGGTCAAGCGATTGAAGGCCGACCTCTCGGCCGCTCGTCGCGCCGTCGCCCAGGCGAACGTCAAGGTCGCCCTTGGCAACCGCAAGGTCTCCCCGCAGACCGAGTCCATGCTGACGGACGCCTTCATCGTCGGCGGCGGCAAGTTCGAGGCCCTCTTGAAGGACCTCTCGACCCCGACCGTTCGCCCCTCCGCACCGGTCGCCCGTACCATCGCACCGATGGGCCGCAACGCCTCGTCGGTCTCGCTCTCCGAGGTCATGGGTCGCCCCGAGCGGTTCGCCGAGCTCTCCGAGGATCAACAGTGGAAGCTGATCGTCGAGCTCTCCGAGAAGGAGAAGTGTCACCCGGCCTTCGCGGCCTCGTGGATCACGTTCGGCGAGACCCCGTCCACGGTCGTCGAGCAGCGTGCGACCAAGGGTATTTTCTAACTCGATCAATCAACCCCCACGCCCTGCGGGGCTAGGAGAACCACATGGCCTTCGGATACGTCACCTACAAGAACTTCGCTCCCGTCAACGAGATCGCGTCCAACCTCACGAACTCGGAGGGTTGCGGTCTTCGGATCACCGCCGAGGGTCGGGTCGCCCTTTGCACGACGCAGTCGCACATCCCCTACGCGATCCTCGCGGTCGGCGCGGACTCGATCACCCCGGGAACCTACCCGTCGGCTCCGGTCGCGGGCTCCCTCGAGGTCATCGATCAGTTGGGCGTCGCCGTCCAGGTCCGCGCCTCGAGCGCGGGCGCGATCGTCGCCGGTGACTTCATCCAGATCGACGCCTCCGCCGCGAACGGCTCGTTCCTCGCGGACAACACTCCGACCGCCACGACCTACGTCTGGGGGATGGCTCTGACGGACTGCGCGGCCTCGGAGCAGTTCATCATGCGCTTCGCCCCCTACAAGGCCTAATCTTTCCGCGCCCCCGCGCCCCTTCTTTCGATCGGAGTAAGTCATGGCATTTGCTTTCCCCTCAACTGGCGTCAACTCCGGTGCGTTGCGCCCCGGAATCCTCCAAAAGATCTCTCTCTACCGCGGCGGTTCGGACTCGGCGGTCTCGCTCGAGCTCTCCCCGATCGTCAAGGTCATGACGAGGGCCGGTTTCTACCACTACTTCGCCGAGAACGACGCCCTCGTGACCAACGGCGCACAGGGCATCAAGCCTATCGAGCTCGACACCCCCGCCGTCCCCGGTGGTCTCCGGATCACGAGCGGCTCCTACAACTCCTCGGTCTACCGTTGGGGTCACCAGGTCTTCACGTTGAAGCAGATCCAGGAGTTCGCGGCCCGCGCCGAGGACATCACGGCCGTCTTCGCGATGAAGCTGCAGACGCAGGGCGCACAACACCACGCCGCCGTCGTCGGCTCGGCCCTCTCGACCTCGGGCAACTACGCCTCGGGCCTCTCGGTCCCGAACGGTTCGACCGCGGCCGCGGAGCTGCAGTCCACGTTCAACTCGCTCCTCCTCGCCTCGGCGGCGGACGGCGCGGACATCTTCACCGGCCGTTGGGTTGCGGTGTGTAACCTCAACACGGCGAACGTCCTTCTGCAGAAGAACGAAGTGCAGCAGATGGGCTACTCCATCGCCGCCGCTACCGTCTCGGGCTCGCTCGCCCAGGTCCGCACCGGCGCGGCCGATTGGTCGCAGCTCAAGGCGTTCTTCGCCTCGAAGCTGATCTGCCCGGTCGACTTCGTCTGCCTCCCGCAGTTCCTCCCCTCGGCGGCCTCCCAGACGGGTACTCCGGTTATGGTTGACGGCCTCGTCTCCATCTACAAAGTTGCCGAGGCGAACGGCGACTCGGGGTTCATCCAGACCTTCACGCCCGACCCGAACGCGGCCCTCGGACAGGTCATCTCCTACGACTCGCAGAACCCCCGCGGTATCGCGATGTA
>Ga0114975_10003534_pt1 | contig 10420 bp, 7 predicted proteins | sample S_130626_EF_Meta_FD_87031 | JGI IMG/M metagenome (GOLD analysis project Ga0114975, IMG submission 87031) | Freshwater microbial communities from Lake Simoncouche, Canada to study carbon cycling - S_130626_EF_MetaG | ecosystem: Environmental > Aquatic > Freshwater > Lake | place: Lake...
TAAATTGTTCATTGTTGGATCACCATCTATTCGATATAAATACGTATTTTTACTATCGTTTTTGTTATAATGTACATATCCATAATCCGGTTCTTCACGAATACCATTACAATTTGTATTATCAATCGATGATTGTTTTATTGCATTAGAATTATCATTAGGATCGGTTACATAACAGTTAAATAAACCTTTTGTTGTTAAGTCAGGTGTTATTTCATTTAAAGAATAATACATCAATTGTTTTTCAAACAAAGATCCATCTGAATTGTATAATGAGCATAACATAGAAATACCATCATCATTTTTAGGACTTACTATTGATAAAGCAAATTTATTACTCTGTGTTAATGCTGAATTACCATATTGAATGCGTATAGGATAATGTTTATTTGCATTCAATTTCAATGAAATCGTATTAGATCCTTTCGTATTGATTGCAGCATTCAAATTTTCATAATCATTGATAGCTATATCTCCTATCCATAATAGACTAACATTATCTGTTGATAATGTAAATGTCCAATTACCTGTCATATTAGGTTTAAAATAACCATACCATTCAATAGAATAAGCGGTGGTAACAGTATTTATTTTATTATTGGTAGCATTTTGTAAATTATCAAATTTAACTGCTATATCGGTATAGTTAATATTTGAATTTAAAAAGAATTTTGAATTACCATTATAATATTTATCAATTATTTTAAAAGACAAACCTTGTTTTAATCCACCACTTTTTTCGATATTATTGATTTTATTTTTTTCATACAATTTTTGTTTACTATGTAAAATGGTAGCATTTAATTTACAAGTATTATTAGTATGATACACAGGTTGACTATTTTTTTGATAATTACTTATATCTTTCATCAAAATATTATTAGATGAGTCTTGAGAATAGCATTTATTCAAATCATATACATTAATTGTATTAGGAACAAAATACGTAAACCCATAGTCAGTTGCTAATCTAGAAATATTTTTCAATAATTTTTGTCTATTATCATTATAATCAGTATTATAAAATGCATCCATTTATTTTTGTTTTATTATATATAATATATATAATAAAAATATCTATTTCAATAGTTTTTTATAGTAAAATAAAATTGATATCGCTAAAATGGATGTACAAATAATTGGTAAAATGCCATTATAATTATTATTATCAATATCTTCCATTTCAACATGTGAACTATGAATATTTTCAATTTCTAATGGAATTGATGTATTATAATTTGAATATGCTTCTTTATTCATTGATAAATATGGTAAAAAATTAAGAGCCCATTGACTTATTCTAACAACACTATTGTCTAGTGGCATTTCCATAATTATCAATCTATAATAAGAATATGAATTAGTAGAATTGACATTGAATGTAATGGGTCTTTGAAATGTTGTATCTACATTGTTTTTATTTTGTAAATCAATATATTCCCATGTAGTTTCATTATTTGATCCAACAACCATAAATTTTGTAGGAAATGTTGAACTATTTGGTTTTGGAATTGGAGTTAAAATACTATAATCATGTAAATATAATTTCTCAGCTTTTGGTATTTGTATCTGTATCCATTCACCATATATTTTGTTTTGCCCAATAGTGCCTACATTTGTTACCCATTTTGTTGCATTTCCACCTTGATATGATGAGTATTCATACCCATTGTTTCCAACAACATTTTTATATGGATCTGTTGAATAAGAAGTTACATTACATGTATTAGAATAAAAAGTAGTACCAGTTGCATTACCACATTGCCAATATTTGTTATTTACTTGATTAAATGCATTATATGGTGGATAGTCGTTTGAATAGGAAGAACATTTTATCTTATAAGTACCTGTGTGATCGTAGTCATAGATATTATCTTTTATTGGATTATTTATTGTAATAAAATTTGATGTAAATGTATTGTTTGGAATTGGAATAACTTTTATGAAACTCATTTGATAACTAATATATTTTGAGAAATTTTATAATTCAGTAAAAACAAAATATAACATAGAAGTTGCTAAAGCAGAAATTATAATACCTGAGTATATTGTAGAATCATATGAATACTTAAAATCAGCAATTTTTGAATTTTCTGGGTTATATAATTGTTTGACTTTCATATCTAATTCATAACGTAATTTTAGAACCTTTTCATAGTCACTAAGAATATCATCGTGAACACTTTGATAATTAGTAGTTTGAGATATAGGTGCACGTGCACTATTCATAGCGTTAATAATATTACTAATATTAGTCATTTTAGTTTTTAATTCTTGAGAAGTAGGTTCATTACCTGATACACAGTCGCTTCTAGTTTTTGGATCATTACAGTGAATATAACGTATATATTTTGTATTGAAATCTGCTAATTGATCGAGTAATTCCTTCTCTTTCTTCATGAGAGCTGTTATATTATTAGTATCAGTATCTGATAATCCTTCAATAATTGGCATATTATTATAATGGGAAGAAATATATTCTGTAAAACCTTCTACAGTATTATATAGTTTTGATGTATCAGTTGAGGAAATCATATTTTTATTTGTATAGTTTATTTTGTTAGCTGGAAGAGTATTTGGTATATTAGTAGTTGGTTTGATACTCGTGCTCGGACTCTGAATCGATGTATCTGGTACATCTGGAGCAATTTGATTAATTTTATCAGAATAAAGCGTTTTTAAATCATTTAAATTTTTGTTTACTTTTGTATAAGAATTAATAACGAAAGATGAATTTTTAGAACTTGATGTTTCAGTCAACTTTTTTTCAACGGAAGTGATATCGTTGTTTATCAAATCGATTTTGGATTTATCAACGTTTTCGTTTGAGATGTCTTTTTTATCTTTATTTATTATATTATTATCTTTCTCTAAATCACTTTGTGTTCTAAGATCTTTACTTAATTTTGGCCCCATAATTAAAATCTACTTATATTATTATTATATAAATAGATTTCTAAATTTATCTATTTTTAAATAAAAACCAAAATAAGAATACACAACCAATTCCTAAATTGATACTATTCATAAATAATGAATCATATTGTTCCTTTACATCATAATATTTTTCATCTGAATTAGCATTTCCTTTATTGATATTCATTAATTTTTTTGCATAATCTTTATTTTTACAAAGTTCTATATTGACACAATCATTACTATTATCTTGAAATTTGTCGAATTTGCATTTATCATTCCATGAATCATCATATGGTCTCATTTCATTACACTGTCTCTCAGTTGGCATATTTCCTAATTCATCTGCATTTGCATAAAAAAAGTCATTAGGATTATAGCCAACTAAAACTGTATTTGGTTTATATCCAGTAGTTATTGTATTATCCATTTTTATATTATTATAAGATATATTTATACACAAAGTCGATAATAATCATAAAACATTGCGGTTACACTTTCGCGATTGAACATACAAACCTGACCAGGTCGAATGCCTAGTGCTAATGATTGAGGATCAAATCTTGATATTTCAGGTAATTGTTTTAGTTCTTTGATATTATATTTTTTTTTCAAATCTTCAATTTCGTTTTCGTCTAAAATAAATCCTGATGGAACTAATTTATGTTTTAAAATATTGAATTGTAAACGTTTGATATTATGAATTATTACAAAGTATCCTTCGTTATCGTATAAATATCGTAATTTTGTGAGAATAGTATCATTAGGTTCATCTTCTATAATGATGATAAGAGTATCATTTTTTGTCAATACATTTTCAATAACAAATAAATCTTCTATTATTTCGTCTAAAACCGTTGGCCTTATTTGTTTTGCATTCAAATAATATTTTATATATGCTTTTTGTTGATTTTTATCATTTGTTATTAGCATATCCAATTGATTATTCGAAACCATTGCATCGATTTCATTGATGCTAAATCCTTCATATTCTTTTGTATTGAAAGATTGATTATCTAATAATTCAAGAATAGTATTTCTGGATTTGAAAATACTTAGAATTCGGTTATTGGTTGACATTATATATTTATAAATCGATTTTAGTTTTATATTTTTTGTTTTATTAATTTCAATTTTTTATTTTATGAATTTTTTATAAGAATATATATCAATATAGTATCAATGTCGAAAAGCTCTAAAAAACAAAACAACAACCCCGAGCCAAAAACAATTATTCAAAAGCTCATAGATAGAAAAAGAGAAGAATTATTAGTAAATATAGCTGCCGATATTTCTGGTAATACAGTGGTCGATTTATCAAATAATATACAACCTTTGATTGAACCATTGATAGAAAATACAATAATTACAACTACAACAAATGAACATTTATTAAGACAAAAATTGGATTTATTACAAAAAATTAGGAAAAATTGTATTCAATTGAACTTATATCATAATAGTCGTTATCACTATTATCGTATCCTTTTGTTTACAATATTTCGAATTCCGCTAATATTTTTGAGCGGCCTCAATTCATTTTGCGCAGTTGGCATGCAAGCATATATAACACAATCTAGTATTTCATTGATCAATGCTCTTTTGTCCTTATTTTGTGGTGTTTTAACCGGTATTGAAATACTACTAAATTTACAAAAACGTATGGAAACAGAATTGGATTCTTATAAAAAATATTATAAATTGAGCGTCGAAATATACAAAGAAATACAAGTATATGAAAAAGAAAAAGATGTGGATATGGAAAGTATAGATAAGATCTTGAATCGCATATATAATGAATATCAATCCAATGTTTTATCAGGAAATGCCATTACTATTTATAATCGTATTTATACCGATGAATTTGAAGATTTAGAAGAAAACAATGAATATAAACACACAAACAATTTAATTACGAATTTGTATTATGCAATTAATCACCCATGTTCTATATGTGGAGTATCTACTTCTAGAAATATGTGCTTGAGTTTACGTGACTGTTTATGTTGTACAGTTCATAAATCGAATGGTAACACACTAACAAATTCATCATAATATTTAGTATATTATTATAAAAATAATATAATTATTATATATAATGTCTATTACTCCCAAATCTGAAAAAATTTTTAGAATTAAATTCAAACCAACAACACGAGGAAAAACTATGAAAAAAATAATAGTAAAACCAATAACCGATTTTTTAACTAATGTCAAGAAATCAATGAATAAATCATTAGGAAGAATACCATATATTCAAGAAAAACAAATACACGTTTCCACAACAATGAGTAATAAAAAAAATCCTATGTATGGCAAAGGTTTGAAAAAAAACAAAACCAAAAAAATATATTCATAGACTAATGGCTTTTACATATAACTATTTATATGTAAAATATTTTATAGGATTTATACCTTTTTGATAACCAATTTATCGAAATCTATTTTGGCAGGTTCGTCTTTTTTTATTTGAATCGGAGCTTTCTCCATTATGTTATTCAATGTGTTTGATGGATTTATTAATCCGGCACTGTTCAATTGTTCTCCTATTTGTGGTATTGAATCCGCATTTTGAAGAGTATCTGCTGAAAAATCACTCGAACCATTCAATATTTTGAAGACAGGTGCAAAATGAATTGCTGGGTTACTAAGTTGTGGAACATTCATCATATTTGGTACAGATCCACCAGTCATATTATATTGTTCTCCTTGATAACCAGTAATAGACTGTATAGGTTGTTCTAATTGTGAAGATGAATAGTCATTGGATCTATATATTTGCATAGCGTTCACGATCTCTTGTGTTTCTCTAGTATCGGTGCTATTGATAGGATTAGTAACAATAGTAATGAATTTGTCACCTATATTTTTTATTTTCCATATTCTAGGAGGTAAAGGATTACCCATTTGATCTAATAAAGGTGGGTCTTCACGATAATATACATCCTCACCAATTGAATATTCATTAGCTTGTTGTGATAAGTTCTCGAAGTTATCTGGTGGTGGGAAATCAGGAGTTGTAGGATTAAATGGCGGCGACTCAGATACAAATGGATTATATGGTGGTGATGCAGATGAATTTCGAATCATTTCTGTCAATTCATTTTCAGGAGATTCATATGCAGGTGACACATTAGGATAATCCGGTGATCCTTGGAATGCAGGTGACGTATCTGGATAATCAGGTGATTCTTGATTTGTAGGTAAAATAGGTTGCTCAGGTGTTTTAATATCCGCTTTGGTATTCATGAGATTTCTTTTAATTTGATTTACAATATTTTGTGGAGTAATATCGTTTTCATGTAATAAAACATTGATATTTTTAGAAAATGTCAGGTTCTCTAATTGCTCAATATTATCTTCTGTAATTATTCTCATTTGCACATTACATGTGTTTAATTCTTGTAACAATAGTTTAAAAGAATAAGGCACATTTACCACACTAAAATTACGTCCAAATTTCGTTACTTTTTCTATATTCATATCTTTGCCATCCAAGGAAGATACAAATTTTACAGGTCCATCTGCCATAGGACTCATGAATAGATCTTTTGATGGATTATAAATGGCTAACATACCAGTATTGTTACATACAGCAATTTGATAACTATCGCCTCTTTCCATCATTGATTCTCTTAAAAATTCAGCTATACCATGTGAAATAACAGAATCGCGTTCCATTTCACCTATACGTAAACCACCATCATTAGCACGTCCACTGACTGGTTGTTTTGTAAGTGCAGTACGTGGACCTAATGCACGATAGTTGATTTTATCTTTTACCATATGTTTCAATCGCATATAATAATTTGGTCCAATAAATATCTCCGCATCAATTTGTTCTCCATTCATTCCATTATATAATATTTCATTACCACTCGAATGATAGCCCTCTTTTACTAACATTTCACCAAAAACACCTATTTTGGATCCATTATTAATAAATGCAGTACAATCACCAAATCCACCATATACAGCCGCTGCCTTACCAGTGATAGTTTCAACTAATTGACCGATTGTCATACGTGTTGGTATGGCATGTGGATTTATAATAATATCTGGTCTTAGTCCATCTTTTGTAAATGGCATATCACATTCCGGAATAACGAGCCCTACAGTTCCTTTTTGCCCATTTCTCGAAGCCATTTTATCTCCAATATTCGGTTCTCTTACTTCACGAATACGAATCTTTGCAATACGTCCTCCTTCATCACCATCCGTAATAAATGATTTATCTACTACACCCAATTGTCCCTTTTTGGGTGTTTTCGACATATCTATTTTCATAGTTTGGTTCTCGGAACTATTAATAGTCAATCCAATCAAAACCGTTTTATCATTTACTTCTGTATTTTCCTTGATAAGACCATGTTTATCTAATTGACTATAATCATAACCAGGTTTTGTTCCTACTATATTTGTGGAGTTCTCAATATTCGTGAAAGTTTTTTGTGTAACGACATCACCACCCTTGCTTTTTTCTTCATGACTCTCATAAGTTGTATAATATGTTGTTCTGAATAGGCCACGTCTCAATGCACCTTCATTGATCAATACAGCATCTTCTACGTTGTAACCAGTATAACACATAATTGCCACGATCGCATTTTCACCATATGGGTTACCTTCATGATTGATATGTTCCAAATAACGTGTTTTAACAAGCGGTGTCTGACTCGACTGTAAAACAACAGCGGTTTTATCCATACGAACCTGATGGTTTGTATGATAAATAGAACAAGCCTGTTTACTTTGTCCACATGAAAATGAATTACGTGTTGCTGGATTATTTTCTGGAAAACTAATGAGGTTACACATCATACCAAAAACGAGTGATTCATGGATTTCTAAATGAGTATGTCGTGAATCTTTCGTTTTTAGTTCAGTTGCATTCAATGCTATAAGTGCATCCTCAGTTTCATTTGTATCAACATAATCCAAAATGGCTTTTTCTTCTAAGAATTTTCTTAAACGAGCAGGATTGGATTCCGAATCCATATTTTCATATAATTCCGGTAAATCATATATTTTATAACTATTTGCGTTGAAATCAGGATCTTTCTTTTTATTGAAACCTGCCACTAGTTGAGCCCATGTGAATTCGTTGTCTTCTAAATGTTTTTTGATGTTCTCTTTTTCAAATGACATTTTACCAGTCTCAACATCGCGATAAAAAATAGGTCTACAAATACGTCCAGCATCAGTATAAATAAAAACCGTATTTTGTTTAATATCAAATGTAATACTGGTATAAATGGGAATGAGCCCATTGCGGCGATATAATTTCACTTTTTCGACTATTTCGATTGGCTCGGTAATAGAACCAGCCCAAAGACCATTTATAATGACTTTTGTCATATTTGATAGAACTTCGGGGCTACATTCTTCTAATAACTTCATACGAGCTTTTTCTCGTAACCAATGAATAATAGGTTCTCTAGAATAACCTTGTGTAACATATGCCGAAATAGCTAGATTTTTATGTAATCCAATATTACCACCATCAGGAGTATCAATAGGATCAAATAATCCCCACTGTGTACTATGGAGTATTCTAGGACCTACTAATTTTACACTTGCATCTAATGGTAAATTCGTTTTACGTAAATGACTCAATGCCGAATTAAAAGAAAGACGATTCAAATCTTGGATTATTCCGATGCGTTTTGTATGGGCAGTGGCACCCCAATTACCCTTGAACGCTTTTTTAAATCCAGTTTCTACGGTGCGTTCCATAAATATCTCTTTATAATTTTGCTCAATAAGACCTTTCAGGTTGTTCTCATATATGTTTTGATTATAATAGAGTTTTTCTTCAAACCCTAATTCAATTTGTCGTTGTTGTAATGTATAATATTCGCGAAATAAATCATACATAAGAGAACCTACTAATTCGATACGTTTGAATTTGAAATTATCACGATCTGTGGGTAGTTCAATACCAGTATAAACAGATAATAGACGAAAAACTATGTATCCCAAATAATAGGCTTTTTGTATAAAATTTACTTCACCTACATGTGGTAAGAAATAATCACTCAAAATATAAAGGACTTGTGATACTGTTTTACCCTTTGTAAGTGTAGCAATATACTTAAGAGCAGTCATTTGTGTCATTATTCCACCTGCATCATGAACCGATGGAATAAATAGATCAACCATATTTTCATGTTTTTCTAGGTCGAGAAGACACATCGTGATGATTTGTTTATCAGAAATAATACCAAGGGCACGAAATACAATAAATAGAGGAACCGGTTTTCTAACATTTGGAATATTGACAACGATATTTTTATAAGTATATGACGGGGTCGGAGCCATGATTTTCACTGAAAGAGTACGGATAGGTTTCGAGACGTTTTCACTGACAGATCGTATTTCAGCTGAATATAAATATTTATCATCATTGGATTCTTTGATATAAAGCATATTATCACCGAATTTCTCTTGAGAAACAACGGTTTTCTCTTTACCGTCAATGATGAAATAGCCACCAATATCATTAGAACATTCACCCATTGTATGACGAACTTCACGAGGTAATCCGGATAAAACACAGTAATTGGATTGAATCATAATAGGAAATTTTCCTAAAAATATTTTTTCGAGAACCATGGTTTCCTTTTGAGTATTTGGTGTAATCATGGATTTAGCAGTAGCTTCACGTAAAATAGCGGTTTCAGCGGGCGTCATATTGACAGGAATGCGTTTCTTTCGACCTTTGCGTTTTGGTTGTTCAGTAGCACCACCTTCTTGTTCATTATCGCCGCCAGTAATAATTTCATCAGATTCGTCGAAGTCATCAATACCAATTATATTCGGCATTTCTCCATCTTCTAAAATAGTTATATATTCGATTTCAATATCATAATGTACTGTCATACCGTATGTCATGTTACGAAGACGAGCTTCATTTGGAAACATATAATGTGAGTTATCTTTATCATCATAAATAACCGGTTTACCAAAGTAGATTTTAGATCCATCTTTTCCACCGAAATACATTATACATTGAGAACGATAATCGTTGATATTTTTATCAAAACGACTGGAAATTTTGATAGGGTTTTTCTCTTTGAATATTTGAAAAATACCATTCTTGAAGAAATCATTATAGGATTCGACATGATGTGTTACTAAAGCTTGTGGATTATCTTCGAAATATTTATTGATTATTTTCCATACAGTTGAACTATCCATTGATATAAATATAAATATATATTATGTTTATATTGTATTATGGATTTTTATTGTGAATAATACTAAATTTGTATTTTAGTATTATAATATTTGTAATTAGAAATAACTTTGCATATTATAAGAACTATGCTTTTTTTTATTTGTTATTTATTTTTATATTGTAATATTGATGAATTATTGAAATGGTTTTATTTATCTAATTTTGATCTAACAACTATTGAAACATATCATATAAATATTCAAGATAATAAACAATTTTATTATTCATTAACTACGATAAACCGATTTATACTTTCAATATATA
>Ga0114975_10003538_pt1 | contig 10410 bp, 8 predicted proteins | sample S_130626_EF_Meta_FD_87031 | JGI IMG/M metagenome (GOLD analysis project Ga0114975, IMG submission 87031) | Freshwater microbial communities from Lake Simoncouche, Canada to study carbon cycling - S_130626_EF_MetaG | ecosystem: Environmental > Aquatic > Freshwater > Lake | place: Lake...
CGCTGTATGGATTTGCTCGGTACGCAGACGAGATTGTTGACGACCTCTCTTCCACTTTGTCAGACGAAGAAAAGGCTGTGGCGCTCAAAACCTGGGGTGACAATTTTCTCGACCTATTCGACAGCGGTCAGACAAGCGATCCCGTATGCATTGCGGTCCTGGATACCGTCCGCCGTTGGAACATTCCTAAGGCACACTTCGAGGCATTTCTCCATTCCATGACAATGGACCTCACTGTCACCGAATACCAAACTTATGAAGATTTGTATGAGTACGTCTACGGCAGCGCTGCTGTCATCGGACTACAGATGGTCCCCATACTTGAGCCCACAGATCAGGCGGCTTACAAGTATGCGACTGATCTTGGAGTGGCTTTCCAGTTAGCGAACTTCATTCGAGATGTGGGTGAAGATCTAGATCGAGGCCGTGTCTACTTACCACTGACAGAGTTGGCACAGCATGGCGTAACCCGCGCAATGCTTGAGCAACGAACGCTCACGCCTGCGATAGCTGACGCGCTACGCTTCCAAATTGCCCGCGTGCGACAGTTAGAAGAACGATCACGGCAAGGTATTGCCATGCTTGATGCAAGTGCTCAGCCATGCATCGAAACTGCTCGCATCCTTTACTGTGGGATTGTCCAAGCGGTCGAAGACATTAACTATGACGTCTTCAACAAACGAGCAACTGTTTCCATGTCACGAAGACTCAGAGTGGCAATTCCGGCGTGGTATCGAGCGCGCAAACTCTGGCGTGCGTCGCCGCCGGATTCAGAGGCAGATTTCTTGCTACTCACTTAATAAGTCGGCGCATAAATGCGCGTGGTGGACCGCTCATTGGCGTGCGACCAATGCCGACGCTACCCCACCACACCCACAAGACGAGTGTCAGCAACACCAAACTAAATCCAAAGAGTAGATCCTCGATTGGCGCGAAGGCAAGACGACCATCGCCGATAAATGCAGGTGGCGATTCAAGCGGAGTACCTGAACCAATGATTTTGTCACCGTTGTAGCGCACGATGCGGAAACCAGTGAGAATCCCATTCGTTAGCAACTGAAATGAAAAAATGATTGCGTACGACTTCCAGAAAATCTTGCGCTTCACCAGGACTGTTCTAAAAAGCCATAGGTCTAAACCGAGGGCTATTGCCACGCCAAGCAGGCTCAACTGGGTGTAGGTCATTGCCCAGCTCCATCAAATTGAGGTGGTGTTCCGGCGGCCCCATCTGAGTTCTGTGACCCTTCATCGCCCACGATGTCACCATGGGCACTTCGCACACCCTCCAGTGTCAAGATCGCACAAATTGGAATCACGATAAAGAACAAAATTTCATCGAGCGGAATGGACTGCCACACCGTGACGGTGGAAATGTGTGTGGAATCGAATGTCCAGTGGCCTTGCGCAATTGCATACTTGTCCCAGAGCGTAAAGAGAAGAGCCACGGGAAGAACAGCTAACAGCAATCGATTCCAACGCCGATACACGTGCGTACGCATGGCTAGCTCAAGCCATCCAGTCCCGATCAAGCAAAAGATCAGAACACCGATGTAAGCAAAATGCGACATAACATCCCTTCAGTGTTCATGACGACTTTACCGCGAACGTGGCGAAACAACGCGCTACAACCAACCTGACCTAGACTCGCAATGTGAGCCAGATGAATCTCAGTGACCCATTTGTTGGGCAGATTCTAGATTCGCGGTACCGCATAGATGAACTTATTGCTCGCGGTGGCATGGCTACGGTTTATCGAGCAACTGACACCCGTCTCGGCCGAGTAGTGGCCCTGAAGATCCTCGCAGGAACACTTGCAGCCGATAAGGCGTTCGTCGAACGCTTCATACATGAAGCACGAGCAGCAGCAGCCCTCACACATCCAAATGTGGTCGCAGTCCATGATCAAGGCGTCTGGAATGAGTTTCCCTTTCTGATTATGGAGTACGTCGCCGGGCACACTGTGCGCGAAGCATTGCAACAACATGGACCTTTTACCTCGGCACATGCCTTGGAGATTGTGCAAGCTGTCCTGCTTGGCCTCTCTGCAGCGCATGACGCTGGTTTTGTGCATCGCGACATCAAGCCGGAGAACATCCTCATCGCAGCAGACGGTCACGTGAAGGTGACCGACTTTGGCCTGGCACGCGTGATGGATGCTGCGCCAATTAGTACGGCAACGGGAGCTGTCCTGTTAGGAACAATGGCCTACCTGTCCCCAGAACAGGTTCAGCAACAGCAGATTGATCAACGATCTGATGTGTACTCCACTGGCATCATGCTTTTCGAACTGCTCACAGGGTCTGTTCCGTTTTCTGGTTCTTCTGCCCTGGATGTGGCTTTCATGCACGTTAACAAAGAAGTGCCTGCACCAAGTGCACTGCAGCCTGATGTGCCGCCTGCCGTAGATCATCTCGTTCTTGCAGCAACCCGCAAATCACCCAATGACCGTTTTCAGAGTGCACGATCATTCCATGAAGCTATTGTTCGAGCCACCCACGCGGTTCCAGCCGCAGAAGCACTAACTTCAGTTTTGCCGCTGACTCACACATTGATTCTTGAACGAGGAGAACAGACTTCCGCAAAGTCGAATATTCTGTCTGCACGTGAACCTGCAGTGCTGTTCGAACCAAATGCGCAGATCACGGCGAAACCTAAGAAGCGACGTCGAATTCTGACTGCATTAATGGCTCTACTCATCATCGGCGGTGTTGGTGCATGGTCTCAACTAGTAGGCAATCGAGTATCTGCGCCAGATGTTCAAGGTTTGACTGCCGCAAAAGCAAGCTTGATTCTTCATCAAAGTGGACTAGAAGCTAGCGTCACTAAGACGTTCTCTGAAACTGTGGCAATTGGAACAGTTATCAACTCTTCTCCAACTGTCGGTTCAAAGATTCGTAAGGGTGCCACAGTTGCGCTAGTGGTTTCGAAAGGCAAGGAACGTTACATCATTCCGAGTACACTCATTGGGTCTGATCCCAACGGTGCGCAGTCGGCACTAGCTACCCTGACTTTGACCGTCTCCAATCAATTGCAGACTTACAGCGACACTGTTGCGCGGGGGCAGGTTGTTCGCACAATTCCTAACGTTGGCAGTATCGTGCGACGAGCCACACCGATAACTCTTGTAGTGTCCAAAGGTCCTGCACCTGTTTCAGTGCCCGCACTTCAGGGCTCCACTGTGGCCCAGGCAACGACACGATTAACAAAAATTGGCCTCAAACTCGATGTAGTCGATGAGATTTTCGATGACGCAACTTTGGCCGGTCAAATCATCTCTGCCAATCCCAACTCTGGAACACAGGTTAAGCGTGGGACGACTATCGCTGTCACAGTGAGCAAAGGACCATCTCTCATCCCGGTACCTAACGTGGTAGGCATGGGTGCTGACGAGGCCGAGGTTGCGTTAAAAGCAGCTGGATTCACAGTGATCAAACACAACCGCCTTGGTGTCGTTGTCTTCAACTCCGTCTATTCACAAAATCCAGGCTCTGGAACGTCAGTCCCCCGTGGCAGTGCAATCACTATTGAAATTGTTTGATGTCTCTATCACCAACATCACAGGCGCAGTCGCGCGCCACATTGGTACTAATCTTCACCACCGCAATCTGGGGATTTACCTTTGTTACGAATCAAAGTCTGCTGAAAACTATGAGTGCAATCGACATCATGACTTGTCGATTTGGTATCGCAGCGATAATGCTCATTGCGTTCAAACCGTCAGCGCTTAAACAATTGAATCGCAGAACGTTGCTGCAAGGCATCGTTCTCGGCGTGTTACTCAGTATCGGATATGTAACTCAACTTGTTGGTCTGAAAACCACAACGGCAACTGCATCCGGATTCATTACTGGTCTCTTCGTCATCTTCACACCGATTATCTCGAGCACCATCTTTCGGCAGCGCATCACAAAAGTTGCTTGGGTTGCGGTTCTCCTCACCACAATTGGCTTAGGACTGTTGGCACTCAATGGATGGACAATTGGCCGTGGTGATCTCCTGACACTCATCTGTGCATTTGTGTTTGCTGGCCACATTGTGGGACTAGGACAGTGGTCACGAGGTCACATTGCGTACGCTTTGACGACCGTACAAATTAGTGTGGTCTTTTTCCTCAGCCTTGTGGTTTCCCTGGCGCATGGTGGACCAGCTTTGAACATCACCTACGCAAATTGGCGTGATTTGGTATTTCTGGCGGTCTTTGCGACGTGTTTGTGCTTCTTCGGACAAACTTGGGCACAAAGCAAGCTCACTGCAACGCGCACAGGCATAATCTTGACTCTGGAACCAGTATTTTGCGGAATTGCTGGCGTGACAATTGCTCATGACCAGCCCACTAATCGGATGATTACGGGGGCGCTGCTGATTCTTGTGGCGATGTACCTGATTGAACTTGATCCCACACAAAGACGCTCAGAAAAAGCTATCCGCCTGGAACCTTAAAAGCAGCAAGGAGCCTTAGCTGTGACGATTACTAAGCATGTCAGAAACCCGGAAAGCCAGATCCAAACTCTGAACCCGATTCAGTCGTGGATCACACGCAGTCTCATAGCGGAACGGCAAGTCATCCTCGCTTACTCCACTCACGCCGCCAATGCACTCGGTCACATCGTCACCAGTAAGTTCAATATGGATTCCACCAGGATAGGTACCCATCTGCTTGTGAGCTTCGAAGAAGCCAACAACTTCGTCCAAGACATCATCAAACAAACGAGTCTTGTGACCAGACGCTGCTTCACGCGTGTTGCCATGCATAGGATCGCATACCCACAGCACAGGATGTCCAGACTGCTTAACTGTCTCGATGATGCCAGGCAGAACACTACGAATGTTGCCAGCACCCATACGAGTGATAATCATTAAGCGACCTTCAACACGCTCTGGGTTCAAGCGCTCCAGTAGCGCTATGACATCCTCTGGTGTGGACTTAGGTCCCACTTTGACACCAATGGGGTTGGAAATCTTTGCTGCAAAGTCGATGTGTGCACCATCTATTTCACGTGTACGTTCACCAATCCAGACGAAGTGACCCGAAACGTCATAGAGCTTGCCAGTACGTGAATCAACACGCGTGAGTGGCTTTTCATAATCCAGCAGCAAGGCTTCGTGACTCGCATAAAAATCAACTCGACGGAACTCTTCAGGATCTGTTCCGCAAGCAGTCATGAAGGCAAGCGCCCGATCGATTTCGGCTGCCATGTCTTCATAACGTTTACCTGGTGTCGATGCACTTACAAAGTCTTGGTTCCACGCGTGAACTTGGCGAAGATCTGCATAACCGCCTTGGGTAAAGGCCCGTACAAGATTCAGAGCCGAGGCGCTTGCGTGATACATCTGCACCAGACGCATGGGATCTGGAATACGAGATTCAGCAGTGAACTCAAGACCATTTACTGCGTCTCCACGGTAGGACGGAAGAGTCACACCATCGATAGTCTCCATCCCGGAGCTGCGCGGCTTGCCATATTGACCAGCGATGCGACCAATCTTGACTACCGGAAGTGACGCTCCGTAAGTGAGCACTACAGCCATCTGCAGGACAGTCTTTAGTCGTGCGCGAATCGAGTCTGCAGTGTTCGCTGCAAAAGTTTCTGCACAGTCGCCACCCATAAGCACGAATGCTTCTCCACGAGCTGCCTGGCCGAGCTTTGTTGTCAGGTCGTCACACTCTCCAGCAAACACCAATGGTGGAAGTGACTTCAAGGTCGCTTGCGCCTGCTGCAGGCGTGCAGCATCTGGCCATTCTGGTTGTTGAGCGGCGGGAAGCGAGGGCCAAGTTATTTCAGACACATGTCTAGATTAGCGGCAGAAGCATGACATACATAAATTGTGCTCCGACCATCTGCCTTCATGAAGCAAGTCTTGTGGCACTAGATTTGTGTGCATGACAATTCGTAAAGTTGCCCTTTTGACCGCGGGCGGTCTTGCCCCTTGCCTATCCTCAGCAGTTGGTGCCCTGATTGAGGAATACACCGCAATAGCGCCTGATGTTGAAATCATCGCTTACCGCAATGGTTATCACGGCCTGCTACGCGGTGATTCTTTTGTTGTAACACCAGAGGTACGTGAGAAGGCACACTTGCTTCAAGAATTTGGTGGAAGCCCCATCGGCAACAGCCGAGTGAAGCTCACCAACATTGCAGATTGCGTTAAGCGCGGACTCGTTCAAGAAGGTCAGGATCCACAGCAGGTTGCTGCCGACCAGTTAGTCAAAGATGGTGTTGATGTACTGCACACCATCGGCGGTGACGATACCAATACGGCTGCTGCCGATCTCGCGGCCTTCCTCGCTCGCAACAACTACGGACTAGGCGTTGTTGGTTTGCCCAAGACTATTGATAATGACGTCTACCCCATCGCTCAGTCACTCGGAGCGTGGACAGCCGCAGATGAAGGTGCGCACTACTTCAGCAATGTTGTTTCAGAACACACATCAAATCCACGCATGCTGATTGTGCACGAGGTTATGGGCCGTCACTGTGGATGGCTCACTGCAGCCACGGCGGTCAGTTACCGCGACCTGCTGGATAAGCAAGAATGGCTGGAGTCATTCGGCCTGATTCGTGCTCGCCGTGATGTCCATGCTGTCTATGTTCCTGAACTTGATGTCGATTTGGAGGCAGAGGCCGCTCGTCTTGGGGGCATCATGGACACACTCGGCAATGTCAACATCTTCCTCTCAGAAGGCGCCGGCGTCGATTCCATAGTCGCTGAAATGCAAAGCAGAGGCGAAGAAGTTCCCGTCGATCCATTCGGTCACGTAAAGATCGACAAGATTAATCCAGGTGCGTGGTTCGCCAACCAATTTGCACCCATGATTGGCGCCGAGAAAGTACTAGTTCAAAAGAGCGGTTACTACGCTCGGTCAGCTCCAGCCAATCAGCGTGACCGCGAACTCATTCGTGACTGTGCTGTCGTTGCTGTGCGCGCTGCCCTTGATGGTGTAAGTGGACTTGTCGGCATGGATGAGAACAAGGGCAATGAGATTCGTGCCTGCGAATTTGAACGCGTTGCCGGCGCCAAGCCTTTTGACGTTGATCAGACGTGGTTTAACGAGCTCCTTGCTGGTATCGGTCAGCCAAAGGGCGCTCTGCTGCAGCACTAGTTCTAAAATTCAATGTAAATGGTCCCGCGCAATTGTGCGGGACCATTTACATTGAGTCACATCAGTTTGGCTTGCCCACTACCGATTGGAACGGGAAGCGTACTTGTCGACATATTCCTGGCCAGACAAGTCCATAATCTTGTACATAATTTCATCAGTGAGTGATCGCAGGACAAAGCGGTCATCTTCCATGCCGTAATAGCGTGAAAAGTCCAATGCCTTACCTATGCGAATGCCGACATCTACGCCGAAGTTGGGTCGTGCACGCCCAATCGGCTGCACCTTCTCGGTATTGATCATTGCCACGGGAATCACGGGAACTCTGGACTCAAGTGCCATACGAGCTACACCAGTCTTACCTCTATACAAACGACCATCCGGAGAACGCGTTCCTTCCGGGTAGATTCCAAGCAGGTGTCCTTCGTTGAGCAAACGAACGCCGGTGGAAATTGCGGCTGTGCCTGCGTTGCCCCCGGTGCGATCTACTGGAACTTGGCCAGCACCTTTGAAGAACGCCGATGTGACTTTGCCACGCACACCTGGCGCGTTGAAGTACTCAGCCTTTGCGAGGAAGGTAATCTTTCGCTGCACAACTACTGGTAAGAAAATTGAGTCAGAAAAAGACAGATGGTTGCTTGCCAAGATTGCGGCACCCTCAGTTGGAATGTTTTCTAAACCCTCAACCCAAGGATGAAAACTGACCTCAATGGCAGGACCAATAGCCACCTTTTTGAGGAATCGGTAAAAACCGTCACTTTCAGACACATCTCATACGGTAGTCACAAAATCACACATTACAAACTCCCAACTCGTGCATCTTCACAAATGCGGGCGGGCAATAGTGCCAGAAAGGCGACCGAACAGCGTCAAAACTGCCGACACATCCGCTAATCTCGGGTGGTGAACGAATTCCATCAAAAGCCACTTGACTATGCGGTGAGCGCGAGCCTCATCCCGGTTCCAACGAATGGAAATCTCACCGATCATGTTGAGTTCAATGCTGAGATGTTTCCATCCGCACCCGTCATTGCCGTATCTGAGAATAAGCGGTGGACTGATGTCACAGCTTTAGAGTTCCGGGAAAAGGTTCGCGGAGTTGCTAAGGGTCTGATTGCACACGGTATCGAGGCAGGTCAGAGCGTGGCAATCTTCTCGCGCACCCGAGCCGAATGGACTATTGCAGACTACGCAATCTGGTACGCAGGCTGCATAAGTGTTCCCATTTACGAAACATCATCCGCACATCAAGTTCAATGGATCATGTCCGATGCCGAAGTTGTCGCGACATTCTTTGAAGCTCCCCGCACGCTTCATCCCTTTAATGAGATTGCCGATCAGGTACCAAACATGACGCGCCGATATGTCTTCTCCGATGGCGCGTTAGATGATCTAACTCGCGATGGGAACGATGTTTCGGATGAAGTGCTAGATAGCCGCCGCAATTTGGCTACGTCGTCAGACACTGCAACGTTGATTTACACGTCAGGAACAACTGGGCAACCCAAAGGATGCATGCTCTCGCATGGCAACTTGATGTTCGAGTCTGACACGCTCATCTCAGGGATCCCGGAAGTCTTCGATGTTCCTGGTTCATCAACGCTTTTGTTTTTGCCACTCGCACACGTCTTCGGGCGCATGATTCAAGTTGCAATGATTCGCGCACGAGTCACCATTGGCCACTGCCCTAATCCAGGCGCGCTACTTGCAGAGATGCACTCATTATCACCAACCTTCTTACTTGCCGTTCCCCGAGTATTCGAAAAGGTCTTCAACACTGCACAGAGTAAGGCGCATAAGGCCAGCAAAGTCAAAGGTCTCATTTTCGACCGTGCAACGCACACAGCAATTGCCTACAGTCAAGCTCTGGATGCTGGTCGTGTGGGTCCCCTACTCACTTTGCAGCACAAACTCTATGATCGCCTCGTCTACAGCAAACTCCGTGCCGCTATGGGCGGTCGAGTGACACACGCAATTTCTGGTGGCGCATCGCTAGGGGCGAGGCTTGGGCACTATTACCGAGGCTTGGGACTGATGGTGCTTGAAGGCTACGGGCTTACCGAGACTACGGCAGGTAGCACGCTGAACGTCCCATCTGCAATAAGAATTGGTTCAGTTGGCCAACCAGTATTTGGCACTGAAGTTCGAATTGAAGCCGATGGTGAGATTCAATTGCGTGGGCCGCACATTTTCAAAGGTTACTGGCGCAATCCAACGGCCACTTCAGAGGTGTTGCTGAGCGACGGATGGTTTACTTCGGGCGACATTGGTCACTTGGACTCTGAAGGTTTCCTCTACATCACGGGACGCAAGAAGGAAATTCTCGTTACTGCCGGAGGCAAGAATGTCTCGCCCGCTGTCCTGGAAGACCGCTTGCGAGCCGATCCATTAATTAGTCAATGCGTGGTTGTTGGCGACAACCGACCATTCATTGGAGCACTAATTACTCTGGACCTAGATGCAGCTGGCGGAATTTTGCAGGCACGCGGAATAGCAGAAGCTGAGCTTGAGAATCCAGCTCAGTCGGCTGAACTCAAGGCACTCATCCAGCAGGCTGTGAACAAGGCCAATGAGGCGGTTTCAAATTCTGAGGCAATCAAGAAGTTTGCTATTCTTGCAACGGATTTCACAATTGAGAACGGGTACTTAACACCAAAGCTCAGTATCAAACGACATCTAGTGACACAAGACTTTGCGGCTGACATTGACAGCCTTTACAACTAGGACAGCCGTGACCAACAAGAAGTCCTCAAAAGTTCTGGATACCCAAAGCAATAGTCCAAAGAATCCTATTCACAATCTCAATCCACACCTTGTTGTAATCTCGGCCTGGATGCTTACGCGCATCATCGCTCTGTACGCAGTGTTTCAAACGTGGCACGTCGTGAGTGGCTGGCTGGCTGATGTTGGACTGTACAACTGGTGGGCCGGCAACATGAACAACGGACAGTTCCCGTTGAACGATCCTATGTGGCAGTATCCGCCACTTGCTGCAGTCATATTCTTGATGGGTTTCGCCATCTCGCATGCCTCTGTGGGTTTCGTCACTCTTGCCGTTGTCGCTGACGCTGGAATCCTTGCACTTCTCTTCCTAGCCCAAAAGCGTGCACTGACGACTAAGTCGTTAGGTTTGTGGATTTGGGTCGCTGCACCTGCACTTATGGGACCTATCATGCTTGGTCGCTTCGATGTCTTCCCTACCTTGGCTGTGGTGGCGGCCATTACATTCTCCGGGACCGCAGAAGCATTTGGTTCACTCGTCGCCATTGGAGCGTTACTGAAGGTGTGGCCCGTTCTCGCGCTTATCGGAA
>Ga0114975_10003539_pt1 | contig 10410 bp, 8 predicted proteins | sample S_130626_EF_Meta_FD_87031 | JGI IMG/M metagenome (GOLD analysis project Ga0114975, IMG submission 87031) | Freshwater microbial communities from Lake Simoncouche, Canada to study carbon cycling - S_130626_EF_MetaG | ecosystem: Environmental > Aquatic > Freshwater > Lake | place: Lake...
CACTTGGTCGTGGTTCATATTTCATGTCGGTCATGTAGGCATGCGCTGTAAGAAACGGCAACACCCAAAACGACGAGAGCAACACCGCTACGCCTATGGCGCTTACCCCGAACCGAAACCGTTGTTTATTGGCATGCAAGAGAACCATCAAGGCCGCACCACCAAAAACGAAAATAAGAACGATGCCGTGACTTAACCCAGCTAGAGCAATACATATTGCTGCTGCTGCCCTTTTCGTTCCATCTTCAAGACCGCGGGCTAAGAAACCCAACCCAAGAACAGCAAAAGCCAGGGCAATAGAAAAGGAGAACTCACCCGCCATGGTGCTCGCAATATTTCCACCGTAAATAGTGAAGCTTTCATCGAATAAAAAGACAGTTGCAGCGAGTGCGAAAAGTTCAGGCAACGGATACGCGAATCGTGCAAGTTTTCCAAAAGCCCATGCACAAAAAGGGAGCGCAATAATTCCTGCCACCGCAACAATTTTGAAGGCAATTCCGTACGGCAGAACAACGTTAATCAGCAAAATGAATAATGCCGGTACCACCATGTAGAAGCGATACGTAGGTAAACCGGAGTACCAATCCATACTCCAACCCGACAGTTTTAGGTGCGGCAAAAGGTTGTCACGCAAAAATGCTGGGCCCCATACATGGGCGCCCATGTCGCCACCTGTTGGCGTGTTGTTTTTAAATATAAGTGAAGGATGCAGCGTTGCAAAAAGAAACAACATTGACCCACCCACAATGACAATGGTTGAAAAAAGTTGGAAGCCAAGAAACGAAGCAATCAGTTTCTGGATTCTTTGCGGCTCGCTCACTTCGTCTTCGACGTCGTGTTCGCTTTCGATTTCAGTTGTCATATAAATACCATTGTGGCATTTATGTCGCCGAAAAATGTCTCACTTCAGAGCTACAAGCAATAATCCCGTCGCGTTAAAAGCCATATGGGTCACTATGGGAAGCCCAATTCTGTTTGAAAAATGATACGAAAACCCCAAAACCAAGGCAATAGCGAATAACCCAGGGTATTCCACTGGTACAAAGTGAATGAGCGCAAACCAAACCGCTGCGACCACCAGCGCAACACCGTGGTTCATGGTGCCTCGCAATGTTCCCTGAATGAATCCTCGATACACAAGTTCTTCCACAACTGGTGCGCCAACCACCACTATGAGCACAAGAACCACGAGCCACCATCCATGTGCTCGGTGGTAGAGATCGCTTGCACGCTCTTCAACGTCTGCTGCATCGAACGTGGCCGGAAAGATTTTACGTAACGGCCAGTACACCGCACTTACTAAAACTATTTGAGAAGCAATTCCTAATGGAATACCTAGTGCATCAATAGGCCGAAAGCGAACGGAATAGTCACTCCAAAAATTTCCTGAACCTAATTTGCGCGATAACAGCACCAGCATGACCACAAATGGGGTCCACAACGCAAGGGCCGATGCGGCAAGTATCCAAATCGGTTCTTCACCAGAAGGCGCACTTGTTGCACCCGCAATGGCACCACCAAGAATGTTGGCAACGAGATAACAACCGAGCCATCCACCAATGACCATTGGCAGGGAATAGCGCGACTCAGTTCCGCGGTAATCGCTGGAGTGGCGCGGAAGTGAACTACCCGGCAAGGCGATTGGGGGTGATGAAGTGATACACGCCACGGCGGTCTTCGAGACGCCAGCCTGAAGGAACAGTGGTCCGTTTGCCGTGTCGCTCGCAGAGGTCGTAGGCATGCGGATCACGTTCAGATTGCAATTGATCGATCCAGGCAACCGAGCGGTTGTATTGATAGGTAAGGGTCATTGACGCCGGCGAAGAGCATCCTGATCGTGAGCATTGGCGGGCCATGGAAGAACGATATCCATACCCGATTAGGAGGTGGGGGATACATGGCGACCACCCAACCCATATCATGTGGTCATGAGCAACTTGCCCCCGCCACCACCCCCCTCTCAGATTCCAGGGAACACCTCACCGTCATCCCAAAAAAATGGTCGCCAACCACGTAAAAGCCCATTCAGTGCCAAGCGTAAAAACTCTGACCCGTCCGCCCCAAAGTCAGAAAAGCAGCAGTTACCAAAATGGGCTGTATGGCTCATTGCTGTTTGCGCTCTTGCACTCATTTTTGGCCCACGCCTACTCCCCTCTAAGAACTCAGAGAAGCTCACCTACACCGAATTTCTCTCACAGGTTCGCCTTGGCAAGGTCGACAAGGTTTCCATTAACAACACCACCAATGTGCTGTCTGGAACACTGAGCGACGGTCGCAAGTTCAGCACCACTGGCGCTCCCCTTCTGAGCGATGCCGACGAAAAGCTCTTGAAAGACCAAGGGGTCGACTACAACTACAACACTCCTCAGGCCAACTGGTTCACCAGCCTCATCCCTATTTTGTTGCCGTTCTTTCTCATCATCGGCATTTTCATGTTCATGCAACGCCGCGCTATGGGCCAAGCCGGAAACATCATGTCTATTGGCCGCAGTCGTGCCAAAACCTACAACGCCGACAAACCATCCACCACGTTTGCCGATGTTGCTGGCTACGAAGGCGTCAAAATGGAAATTAAAGAAGTTGTCGACTTCTTGCGTATGCCTGAACAGTTCAAAGAAATTGGTGCACGCATTCCAAAAGGCATTCTGCTTGTTGGCCCTCCAGGAACAGGTAAAACACTCTTCGCTCGTGCAGTAGCTGGCGAAGCTGGTGTGGGGTTCTTGTCGGTCACTGGTTCAGACTTCATGGAGATGTTCGTAGGCGTTGGCGCAAGCCGCGTGCGCGACCTTTTCCAACAAGCCCGCAAAATGGGCCGTGCCATTATTTTCATAGACGAAATTGACTCCATTGGCCGCAAGCGCGGAGCTGGCCTTGGTGGTGGGCACGACGAGCGCGAACAAACGCTCAACCAAATGCTTGCCGAAATGGACGGCTTTGAAACCAGTGAAGGCATTGTCATCATGGCGGCCACAAACCGCCCCGACGTGCTTGACCCAGCACTATTGCGCCCTGGTCGTTTCGACCGCTCCATCATTGTGCCGTTGCCTGAATACGAAGAGCGTCTCGCTATTTTGAAGGTTCACTCACGTGACAAGCGCATGGCCCCCGAAGTCAGCCTTGAGACCATGGCACGCGCTACTCCTGGCATGAGCGGAGCCGACCTTGCAAACTTGGTGAACGAATCTGCACTGTTTGCCGTGCGCCGTGGCGGAAAACAAGTAGAGCATGTTGACTTTGAAAATGCACGTGACCGCGTTGTTTTGGGCGCAAGCCGCGAAAGCCTTGTGCTCAATGCTGACGAGAAAAAAGCAACTGCATATCACGAAGGTGGCCACGCTGTTCTTGCATCAGTTCTTCCGCACAGCGACCCTCTCCATAAGGTCACCATTTTGCCCCGCGGCATGGCACTAGGTGTTACCTGGACCCTGCCAGAAGAGCGTCATACGTATTCAAAAGAATATTTTGAAGACATCATTTGCAAAGCAATGGGTGGTCGTGTTGCCGAGATGATGGTCTTTGGCAATTTGAATAGCGGAGCAGCAAACGACCTCGAACAAGCAACAGGCATCGCGCGGCGTATGGTGCGCGAATGGGGAATGAGCGAAGCAGTTGGCCCCATGGCCTGGAATAGCCAGCAGCAGGTCTTCCTTGGAGAAGACCTCATGACCAGTGGTCGCGAATACAGCGACGAAACCGCCAAGTTGGTCGACGGGGAAATAGCTCGCATCTTGCGCGCACAAGAAACTCGCGCTCGCGAGGTACTTACCAAACATCGTCATGGTCTCGACCTGGTTGCCCAGCGCCTATTGGAAGAAGAAACCATCGATGGGCCAGCCGTATTGCGCCTGGTTCAACAGGGCTTAAGTGAGTCTGCTTCTCCGTCGTCTTCTGCAACGGTAGAAGTTACACAATCTGAAATTGCTCGCGACCCCGGTTGACGCATCTCTGCAACACCAGCCCATAAGTCGGTTGCTGTCACCGGCCCAATAAAACTGCCGCGCACAACCCCGTCTGCATCAACAACAACCACGGTGGGCACTGCATCAATGCCATAACGGTCGTGTAAATCTTTGCGCTCGGGGTACTCCACGTTCGCTACAGCAACTTGAGACGTTGCTAAGGCTTGCGCTTTCGAGACCACGTCAATGCATGTGGAGCACGTTGCCGACGAGAACACAGCAACGAGCCACTCCGCCTCTGGCTGAGCAAAATCGTTTCTGTCAACCTGCACGGGCACTTCCATTTTTGGCTGCGTGGGTGCTTGTGGCTTCCGGCGTTGCAAAACCTGGGCCAGCAGAGCAGCAACGACAACTACCGCGACAACCGCAATGAACTTCACTCTCCCACCTTATGCATTCTCCTATTTACCTCACGAATTATTGTAAGGTCAGCGCCATCTACTCATTCGTACAGAAAGATTCACCTCATGCTTGAAGGATTCCTTGCTTTCCCCATATGGCTCATTGTGCTCATCAGCATTGGTGTTCCGGTCGCCATTGTTATTCCAGTTGTAAAAGCAATTTTTAATGCTCGCATTCAAGCTGAAGGCGACGACACGGAAGGTCTCGTAGCTGTATTCGGATTCATCGGAACCGCTTTCACGTTGCTTCTTGCATTCATTATTGTGAACGTATGGAGCGGCCAAGTAGATGCTCAGAATATTCTTTTTGACGAAACCACCACCCTGGAATCAATCATTGTAGAAACGCGCGCTTTTGACCCAAAACTTGCCCCAGTTATGAAGGGTCTCACTGTGGAATACCTAGAGTCAGTGCGCAACTACGAAATTGATACCGACCCACCAGCTGGTGGAGACCCACGTGCTGAAGCTGCATTCGAAAAACTGCTTGAAGAATTCAACGTTTTAGAAAAGGACTTAGAAAGTGATGATGAGAAAAAAGCAGAAGCTCAAGTACTTCTGGAAGAGGTAAAGCAACTCGTTGACGACCGCGAAAACCGCGTGAGCAGTGCCGCTGGATCCCTTGACGCCATGACCACTCTCATTTGCGTGATTCTGGCACTACTCACCGTTCTCACCATGGCGTTACTCCCCGCTCCGAGCCGGCGCTGGATTAAATGGGTGCAGTCCATAGGAGTAGCAGTTGCTGTTGGTCTCGTCATGTCTCTGGTCTTCTATATTGCCTCTGATGCGTACACACGCAAAGCCGAAGATGAACAAATTAAACGTGTAGAACAAGCATTAGAAATGCAACAGGCAGAATAAATCTGCTACTTAACAGGCAGCGCTGCAACAAGATCTCTTCCCTTCACACCAAAAGTGCGGGGAAGAGATCGCACCACAATGAGATCTTGCGTCGAAACAACTTGCAGTTGCCCCAGCACCACACCATCGGGCAGCGCCACATAGCGAGTTGCTCCTGGTTCAACAACAATTGCTTCTAGGCCGGCAATGGGTAATGCACCTGCTGGCCCCACCCCTTCAATGCGTGCACTCGCTTGCAATGCAGTCACATTGGTGAGGGCAACGGCATCGACTGTTCCCGGCGCAATGGGTGAGGGAATTGCCCATTGCTTTGCTGCCATAACGAAAGGCACTCCGAGGTCAGCAGTGGTTGCCATTGACTTTTCTAACTGGCGTGTTGACACATGTTCCACCACAACGCCGGCGCCTTCAAGAATAGAGAAAGACACTGCGAATCGGCTATCTGTTAAGCCAGCAATATTTGACATGGGAAGAGACACCACGCGGTGCGCAGGAACGGTGAGGTTGAGTGGCGCAACACCTACGCCACCATCACCTGAAAATAATGCAACCACTTTTGCATCGTCATCGGTTGGGTTGAACATGACAATTTGTTCATTCGGCTTGCCCCGGTAGTCACCTGTTGTCACCCACCAGTCGGTAGCAACTTCTGGAGCACCCAGTTTGAGCGAATAACCCAAGCGCCCGGTGCCTAAATAATGTTGTGCTCGTGCAGCGACAAACGTGCCACTGACCGCACGCAGCTCTACGCCCACAAGCTCTTCACCACGTGCGCCTTGGTTTGCTATATCGAGTACCCGCAATGAGTGAGGCGGAAGAACGTAACCCTGAAGCGCTGAAGGTTGACGCTCACCATCTTTTGTAACGAACCGCACATTGATCACCGTTGCATCGGGCAATGGGTTCGTTAAGAGCAGATCTTCTTTGCTGTCGCTTGCAGTGAAACCATCGGCAAAATACCACTGTGCCGACGGCTGGTTCACGCAAGGTTGGGTTGAGTCGCCAGCGGGGTAAATAGCACGCTGCTCAACCGATGTACCTTTGCCGCCAGCTAGTTCCACCAATGCACTGACATACGCTCCGCGTGCACCTTGGCTGAAGTTATAAATGAGGGAATCGCGTGGCGGAACAACAATTGAAACGACCTCAGGTTCATTTTCAGTTGCGTAACGCGTAACAACACCTTGCACTTCAGTGTCGGTGGGGTTCGAAATGGTAATGGTTCCGCCGTAATCATTACCCGCGTAAGCATCGCCGCCTAGTGGAGCACCAGGGCAGTACCACGAGCTGCTGATGGCCGCAGTACTTGCAACATGCGGAAAAGCTTTCTGCACGTTGGCCGGTGCAACATCAACTTCCTTGCTTTCGGTAGCTTTGCGTGATTCAGATAGCAATATCACCCCTGCTGCACAACCTGCGACCACCACCAGCGAGAGAATACGACGCCATGCCTTCATTGCGCACCACCATCGAATGAAATGTTGCGAGCATCTGAGCTGAGGGAAACTTCACTTGGGCGACGACGCTTGAAACGAATACCGAGTGCAAAAAATACTGCAAACACCCACATTGCAAATTGCGCAATCACCAACAGCACATGGCTCCATGGTCGCGAAAAGGTGAGCGTTGCCACCGTATTCGCAGGGACATCGGCAGGAATATCGAACGCCTGAGTAGCTCCGAATGCTGGACGCGAGGGCACTTCTTGATTCTTGATCTCTAAGCGCCAACGTGATGAAGATGGAATGGCAGCGCTCACTGTTCCACCGCTTACATTAAGTTTTTGAGTTGCGCGACCCGGAATAAAACCTGTTTTTACTGGCGTTGCGCCACGTAGGTCAGACAAAATGAGGGCTTCACTGCCCGCATTTTTACTCGCCGCAATTCCAGATTCAGTGAGTTGCGCAAGCGTTGGTGCCCACGCAATGTTTTCATAAATTACTAAGTCGCTTGCAAAGTATTGGCGCCGAAAGTCGAGTTGGACTTCAAGTGCACTCAAAAGCCCATTCGGAAGCGACAACGGCTGTGCGCGAGTGCTTCGTGATCCGTCAATGAGAGGCACCACGATATAGCGCACGCCGAGTGGGGCAAGCAACCGACCAATGCGAGGGGAACTACTTTCATTCAAGTCTTGCAATGTTTTTTCTAGTGAAACAACCGCGGAAGTTTTTTTCGCTGCCCATTGGTTGTACAAAGTCGCAGCACCATCATCGGTAATTGCGTACCCCAATTGTGCGCTTTCTTCAGAGCCGAAGGGAATGGTTCGTGGGGCTGCGGGAAGCAAAAGTGGGTTACCCAAATACAAAATGCGATAGTCACCCTCAATAGGGTTTTTTTGCAACTGCGACAACAGGCTTGACAGAGAAGACGATGGTTGGTTCCAACGGCCATTTGCTGCGTTCACCGCTAATGGAAACACTCCCACCGCTATAGCGCAGAGGGCCAAAACACTTGCTGGCTGCTGCCAGCCAAACTTCCGGCCCTTCACATCTACATCGAAAGCTTCCACTGCAGCAATGGCCCCAAGTGCAAGACCCAAGGCCACCACCGTGAGAAGTACGGCAGGGTCGGGCATCGCCGCATTTATTGCGCGAGTATCGCCCACTACTGCAATACCCAGAAACACAACAGCAAATATTGCGCCACGAAGCGCCAGTACAAATCGTTCCCCGCGCGCAGTACCAAGGCTCACAACAAGTACGAAGAAATACAGCAGGGCAAACGTTGCAAAATGAAAACGACCAAAGTCGAAACTTGCTAACTCTTTGAGCCCCTTGTGCAGGCCAACACCCGAATCGAAGCCCACAATTGTTTGCCACCAATTGCTGTTGACGTAGTTGGTCAGCCACATGAGTTGCAGCAACAATGCACTACACATTCCGACACCAAAAATGCTCGCAGCGCCTCGAACAGAAGTTGTTCCACCTGCAACGATGCCACTGAGCCACCACAGCCCAAAGAGCACAACGCACAACGGAACAAAGGAAGACTCAAACGCGGCGACAACGCCAATAACGAGTCCGAGTCTTATTCCTTGACGCGCAACGTCGCTCGCACGTGCTGTGTCTACGTTACGCGCGGCATTAAACGCTGTAATGACCCATGGAAGTGCTCCGTAACTTGCAAGTGCACCCCAACGACCCGTTGCAATACATTCATACCCAATGGGCAACGCAAGGTAAGTAACGACTCCAGCAATGCGGGCTCTACTTGAAGATGCAGCAGCACTTGCATGCCACATGCCGATTGCAGCAATAAGCAGTAACCCCACTATGGCAAGTGTTCGCAAAAGTGCTGGGTTCCCCAATGAAAAAAACGAAGCAACTGCTACAAGCGCAGTTCCTGTTGGCGCAGGAGACAAAGAGCCAAAACCTGCCGGCCACCAGCCCAATCGATACGCAGCCGCCAACGACCGCCACGACTCGGTAAAGGGCACAAATTGACCAATATTTGCCACTCCGCTGAAAAAGAGCTGGCGGCTTCCTACCATCACAATTGCGGCGACCATGCTCCCAACAACAATAGAAAAACGCTGACGGCGTTCTCGTTCTTTGGCAACAACAAATGACTCACGTCGACGCGCATCGCTCTCGGCGCGGCGCAAGCGAAGAAAGTTTGTTGCGCGAGCACTGCCACGCACTTGCAAGTAATGAACTTCGGCATCATTTACAAGTCGTGATTGCTGCACAACACGACGTCGTTTTGCAATGGAGGCCACCCTCAGTACGCCACCGCACGTTGCCTGCAATGCCGCGATACCTTGCTTCCACTTGCCCGTTGCAATGGCAATGGGTAGTTCGAGTATTGATAAACCGAGCATTTGGAAAAAGACAGGCAAAAGTCGCGCACTAGAGGTACACGACAAAACTGTTGCCACCCTGTTTGTTTCGCTCATTTTGCTGAGGTCCATTGTTGGCTGGCGAGAAATAAAATTTTCGCGATGTTGTGCTACCGCACTTGGCACGACCACAACGCGACCACCAGTGAGATGCACGCGCCAACATAGGTCCATTTCTTCACCACCAAAAGTGATGCCAGGGTGAAAGCCACCCAGGGTGCGAAACAGATCTGAACGCACGAGCAAGCATGCACTTGGTAAACAAAAAACGTCAGCCACCGCATCGTGTTGTTGTTGGTCTTTTTCGCCAGGAAGCACTATGGGGTCTATTTCGCCACAGCGGTCGACGCCCATACCAACGTGCTGCAAGAGTGACGGGTCGTCCCATTGCACAAGCTTCGGGCCCACTACTGCGGCATTGGAACGCGAGAGTTCAGTGACGAGTTCACTTACCGCATTACTGGCAAGGCACACATCGTCGTGCAAAAAGAGAAAGAGACCGTTGTCCCCTTCTACTAAACGCGCGGCGGCATTTTGGGTTGGCCCATAACCCGGGTTCCCCTCAACCTTGCGCACAGCGGCGAGCGGCAAATGTTGGGCAATATGACTTTCATAGTTTTGTCGCACCTCGTCGTCTGGGCCAACAAGGAAAAAAAGGTACTGAAGCAACTCGTAGTCTTGGCCCACCAAGGCATCGATGACCGCCGCGAAGTCGGAACCCACCGACCCTTCTGGCCCTGCTGGGTCGCAGAACACCACCATCGACGCCACCACAGGTGGCACCGCGTTGCCGTTGTTTGGCCACTGGTAAGGGGTGAAATCCGTGATGGAGTAAGGCTAGTAGGGAGACCGAAAAAGGCTCCCCACTCACGCCCAAGTGCTTGCAAAAATTAGCAGTGCAAGATACCCTTTACTTGTGAACATTCCGAGCGACTTTCGTCTTCCCTCATGGAAAATACCCATTATTGAGGTCGATTTGTCAGAAATTGACGTGCCTCAGATCGCTGAGAAAGTCAGTGAATATGGCAAAGAAGCCCTTTATGTCACAGTTGGCTCCGGAGTTCTCGCTTTTCAACAACTTCAGGTTCGTCGTCGTGAAGCGATGACAACATTGCATACAGAAAACCCTGAACTTGAAACACATATTTCCGAAGTTGTAGATCACGCAAAAAGCATTGCAACAATTCTTTGCAAAAAGCTGAGTGAACGCTCACCACTGCGCAACGCATAAGAGCACTAGCCTGCAAGATGCGTGAACAACATCGGTACTAACGAGAAGCGAACTCTCGACGACAGAATTCCACTTCCTGAAGGCACCGTTCCTGTTGGAATTGGTCTCTTAGTAGCC
>Ga0114975_10003541_pt1 | contig 10405 bp, 10 predicted proteins | sample S_130626_EF_Meta_FD_87031 | JGI IMG/M metagenome (GOLD analysis project Ga0114975, IMG submission 87031) | Freshwater microbial communities from Lake Simoncouche, Canada to study carbon cycling - S_130626_EF_MetaG | ecosystem: Environmental > Aquatic > Freshwater > Lake | place: Lake...
GGCCAACCTCAACCAGGGCAAAAGGTAGACTTTTGCCCTTTTTTCGTTTATAATATCTCAATGAATACAGATAATCTACTTGCTCATGCAAGAGCACGATTTGACCATGTGGCTGCACGCCGTGTGTTAAAAGAAAAATACGAAGCCCGAATGTTGTTTGCACACAGTGGAGGCATGTGGCGTGCCGGTCCTGAACTGATCGCACTGTTACATTCTTGCCCTGAAGAACAAGTGGTGCTACTTGATCTTTACGAAACTCCTGTCAGAGTAAATGTTACAGATTTACAATTATTAGCTCACAGCCATTGGCAAGAACAAATGAATGCTTGGTTAGTGGAGTACGAACAATTGAATAAAAAACGATGACCACAGGTGCGTTGATATTTGCATTTGACAACGAGCAAACTGACTATATTGGTATGGCTGCGTGGAGTGCAGATCGCATACGTCGTCATTTAAGCATACCCGTCGCTATAATAACTGACTGCACGGATCTGTCACGACTGACCAAGTTTGATCAGGTGATACCAGCGGATCCTGTTGCAGGCGGAGTAAGATTTTTTGATGACTACCAAAAAACATTAACATGGTACAATGCCGGAAGGGTTGATGCATACACTTTGACTCCTTGGGATCAAACACTATTATTAGATGCCGACTATGTGATTTGCAGCGATCAGTTGACCAGGGTGATCGATAGTACACAAGATTTTCTATGTCATCGTATGGCCTGGGATATAACAGGAATCAATAATTTTAAAGGGTTGAACTGGTTTGGTAATACCCATATGCCCATGTGGTGGGCAACTGTGATGATGTTTCGTAAAAGTTCCACAGCTGAACATATTTTTGATTGTATGAAAATGGTCAAAGAAAATTGGATGCATTACAAAGACCTGTATCATATTAGTGGAAGTAATTTTCGCAATGACTATGCACTCAGTATTGCATTGGGCATAGAAAGCGGACATACATTGAACGTGGATAATATACCATGGAATCTAGCCAGTATCATTTCTAGCTACAATCTAACACAACTAGACCAGGATCATTTTAAAATTGAATATTTTGATCAAGACAAGCTAAAAACAATTGATTGGCAGAACATGGATTTCCATGCCATGTGTAAAAGACAATTAGGAGATATCGTTGCCAATACAGTCTGAACGCGGCTATTTGATAATGGCTCAGAATTCTGAATCAGTTGACTACGTTGACTGTGCGTATCAATTGGCTCGATCTATCCGACACTTCCATCCTGATGCTGAAATTTGTTTGTTATCTAATACAGAAACACAAGATACTGATCTGTTTAACTATCATAAAACTTTTCCTTATCCACTTGGTGATAACCCATATGCTGGTGATTGGCAGGTATTTGGCACCAGCCCGTTTAGACAAACTATCAAACTTGAAGCAGACATGATCATTTCCAGTGAGATAGATCATTGGTGGACCATGTTAGAGCATAGAGATGTTGTGATCTCCACCGGTGCTAGAGATTTTTATGATCAGAAAACCGCCAATAGATTCTATAGAAAAGTTTTTGATGCTAACAATTTGCCGGATGTGTACAATGCCATAACTTATTGGAGACTGAGTCAAACTGCACAAGAGTTTTTTCAACTGGTACGAAAGATCTTTGAAAACTGGGAACAATATCGGACCTTGATAAAATTTTCTGATGAAGTACCATCAACTGATTTGGTCTATGCCATGGCAGCGCAGATCGTTGGTCCAGAGCGTGTGACCATGCCTTTTGTGACATATCCTCGGATCGTGCATATGAAACGTGGTATCATTCCAATAAGTTCAACAAATTGGACGCAAGAATTAACTTGGGAATCTGATCCATTAAGGATACACACTGTGGCACAATGGGGCGCAGTTCATTATCATCAAAAGGACTGGCGAAATGACTGACCAAGAATTCTTAGATTTTTGGAAAACAATTGAGTGGCCTGAATCTCATCCTGTTTTTTACAGACTGTATCACGATAATAATGGACTTCCATTGTGTTACAGTCAGGAAGATTTACCCGGTGAATATATTGATATCACACCCGAACAGTTTGCACTACATGATATGTCAGCACACGTGGTTAACGGAAAGTTTGTACGTCGTAGACTAATTCCAATAACTAAACTTGTACTTGCTGATTCGGGTACCCTATGCTGCATAAAAGATGTAACCATTGTGGTAAATGATCAACCAGGGCGATACTGGAAGAAAAAACAAAATGTCATTGAAACAAATTGATATAGCTGACCTAGATTGTATCTATCTCAGCTACGATGAGCCGGCCAAAGAAGAATTCTGGATTAAAATACGTAATCTAGTTCCATGGGCCACAAGAGTTGACGGAGTCAAAGGATCAGACGCAGCACATAAAGCAGCCGCAGCAGCCAGCACCACTGAAAGATTTATTTTAATCGATGGTGATAATCTTCCTGACCCTGAGTTTTTCAATCAAACATTAACATTTCCTACAGATGATTACGAACATGCTGTGTTTAGATGGAGAGCAAGAAATCATGTGAATGGACTCATGTACGGCAATGGTGGTATAAGTTCATGGACTAAAAACTATGTGCAAAACATGCACACACATGAAAATACCGACGGTCGCACAGAAACACAAGTTGAATTTTGTTTTGATCCATTGTATTGGGCCATGCATGATTGTTATAGCACAACACACCCCAATGGCTCTGCCTTTCACGCCTGGCGAGCTGGATTCCGAGAAGGAGTAAAGATGTGTTTGGATCGTGGACGTCGTCCAACAGTAGCAGAATTCCAGACTCGTGTGCATCAACGCAATCTTGATCATCTCACCATCTGGCACAATGTAGGTGCAGATGTAGACTACGGATACTGGGCCATGGCTGGTGCTCGGCAGGGTACATATATGACCATGCTCACAAATTGGGATTATCTACAGGTACAAAACTTTGATGCACTACGTGAATTGTGGAACACGGTAAAAGATGAACAGCCTGAGCATGTGAGCAACAACATTGCCAATGAACTGCATGCACAATTGGATCTACCCATGCACATGCTCACTGTGGAGGCCAGTACATTTTTTAAATATCATTACCGATCAAACTGGCACAATCGTGGTATCATGATAAGAGAAATAGATGCTGCACAACAAGGAAGATAACAACTTATGCTTAAATCAATTTATTTAGATTATGATTTTTCAAAAATCTTGTCTGCAGATTACACACAACATTCGGGTAGTTGTATCAGCCACCAGGTTCATGAACTAACTGATATCCACAAACAGTATGGCGAGTTTCCAAAAACCTATTGTTATGAAAATACCATAATACATCAGTTATGGTGGACTCAAAATGATATTGACTTTGTCGAACTTGGAAGGCAATTGGGTATGGAAGTGATTACTGTAAGCAGTATATGCCAACCACCAGGATGCATAGTTCCGTTGCATCGTGATACATTTTATCAAATCAATCAACGTCACTACGAAAGAACAGAACTTAAAGTACGAGCCAATATATATCTTGAAGATTGGAAGCTAGGACAATTCATTCAATATGACAATGAAATTAGTGTTAAATGGCAAGCAGGCGAAGGATTCATGTGGGATTCGAGTCATTTACATCTATCCGCAAACGCAGGTATGGAATACAAATACACCTTACAAGTATCAGGATTTTTGCTAGAATGATATTCAGAATCGTTCCGGCTGACACTTTTATATGGAATCAGTCTGAGCTGGGTGATTTCCTCAATGCACATCAGAATCAGGATATAGTGATACAAAATGGCACAGAAGGATGCTGTGCCAGAACCATTGGTCTATATCAATGGTTAGATAAGTTTTCATTTAATAGCGTCACTATAGAAACTGGCAATATATTAGAAAATCATGATCGATATACAGTTTCTTATACATCTCCATGGAAATGTTTAAAAGTAACCAGGACGATTGATCCGGTTCATCATGTGTGGAATCAAAAATCAGTATTTGGCACACTATACGGTCGACCACTATGGCATAGGCTAGGAATAGCATCACATCTATTATCCGTACATCCGGACATTAGCGAAGTTGGTGGAATGTGGAATCCAACCGATCCAGATTTGAGACAATTATTCGAGATATCTCAATTGTGGGAGCATGCACCTAATAGCTTGGTTAAATTTGCTAACGTATTATCTCAATATCCTTGTGGACACGCAGAGATAGATCAGTATATCCCGAATCTACCGTCAACAGATGGATTTATTAAACAAACTGAAAGAGTTTATAAAAATTTCCTAATAGATATAGTGGCAGAAACATTCACCACCGGAAACTGTTTTTTTATTACTGAAAAAACAACAAGACCCATGCTGTTAAAAAAACCAATGATTATAATGGGTTCTAAAAATTTTCTAAACTATCTACATCAGATGGGATTTAAAACCTTTAACCAATTCTGGAATGAACACTATGATGGACTTGCCGAACAGAATCGTTATCAAACAATACTAGAACTCATTGATTATATTGCAACACAACCTAAGGATGTATTGGAGGATATGTATCAAAGCATGCAGCCTATTTTGGATCACAATTACAATTTATTAATCAATCAAAAATACAATACATCTATAACAAAAATATCATGAGTAAAAGTAATTTTTTATCTAGTGCTGAACAGATGCATCGTGACCTAGGACCAGCACTATGTTTAGCCAAATGGAAACAGGTCAGCTTGCATCTTACCACAGGGTTAAATAACTCATGCTACCATCCACCTCTGCATCCGATAGATCCGGATGTAATAAAAATCAACCCGTCAGCTCTGCATAACACACAGCATAAAAAAGAACAACGCAAAATAATGCTACAGCAGCAACGTCCTACGGAATGCTCTTACTGCTGGAACATGGAGGACCTAGGCAAGCTCAGCGATCGACATTACAGATCTGGTGAACCCTGGGCCGCCGTGGACTTTGAAAAGATAAAAAACTCAACTGGAGAAGAAGATGTTGTACCGTCGTATGTGGAAGTTAATTTTAACAATGCTTGCAATCTTAAATGCAGCTATTGTAGCCCGCAGTTTAGCTCTAGCTGGCAACAAGAAGTGGAACGTCATGGGGCATTTCCTACTTTGGTGCCTCATAACGCTCCTGAGCATTTTAGCGGCAATCGAAGGCCTATCCCTGCCCGTGATCACAACCCTTATGTAGAAGCATTTTGGGCCTGGTGGCCCGATCTATATCCTGAACTTAAACACTTCCGCATGACCGGCGGCGAACCACTCATGGATCGCAACACCTATCGAGTGTTTGACTATGTGCTGGATCATCCCAAGAGCGATTTACATCTGGCAGTCACATCAAACTTTAGTGTAGAACCCGAACTATCACGAAAATATTTTGACTATGTTCAACAGCTATGCAATACTGATATTGAACATTTCATGCAGTATGTAAGTCTTGACTCAGGAATCGGACCACAAGCAGAATATATCCGGCATGGATTAGACTTTGATCGATTGCAGACCAATGTAGAAACGTATCTCAGAGATATTCCGTATCGCAATAGTCTCACGTTTATTGTTACAATGAACAATTTATCAGTGACTGGCTTCTTACCATTGATGCAATGGATATTAGATCTACGCCGCCGTCATAGCAAAACATATCAGCGTGTGTGGTTCGATACGCCTGTGCTACGACAGCCTGCATGGCAAAGTCTTCAGACTTTGCCAGAAAGCTATGCTGCAAAACTAGAACAAGCACGAGACTTTATGTTGGCAAATCTTGAAACTGCGGAAGATCCGTTCCATGGATTCAAAGATTATGAAGTGCAACGACTCGAGCGTGACATTGCTTGGATGCGATCAACCGTAAATGTAAGTACCCAGTCTTTAGCAGACTTTTATAGATTTTTTACGGAACATGATCGCCGTAGAGGCACAGATTTTGAAAAGACATTTCCAGAGATGCTAACCTGGTGGAAACAATGTAGTTTACATGCTCGATAATTTACGAATAGATACTGCTAGTTTAGTGTATGATCTTTTAAAATCCTACGCTGTAGAAACGTTTTGGGAGTTTAAGGATTGTGTGCCAGTCGCCGGTAGCACATATCTAATTGGCCAACAACAGTTGGTAGAAAATTTAAACAAAGTTCGACAAATGGCATTGAGTCAGAATTATACCATGATTTTTGATCATGCAGCAGAAGGTTCCTGGACTCTACAACAACACATTAAATCTTTAGGAATAGATGATCTTGTGTTGTCAAAACATCTGTTATTAATAGGAGCAGGTGACATGCCCGATGATTATTCGTATATAAGATATGATTATTTTATCAATGTGTTCCTGGGATATGAACATAATTTGCAACAAATGACTCGACTAGAGGAGTTGTACAATCAACCTGATAAACCTTATAAATTTTTGTTTCTCAATGGGTTGGCTAGAACACACAGGAAATACATGTGGCAACGATTCCGTCAACTGGGGCTATTAGATCAAGCATTATGGACCATGTTGGATTCGAGGCCAGTGCGCTGGGGAGAAATGCAGTTGATAGAAAACGGTGTTGATCTCTTTGGTGAAGTTACACCTATACAGCACTTGCCCAGCAAATATGAATACTCTCAGTATCAGGATACCACGCTAACAGTTGATCCAGCTGAATGTAAATTTGTCAAACATGAGTTATTTAAAAATACCTGGGGGGAAGTTTATCTGCAAGCTGAACCGTATCGTGACACGTACTTTAGTGTTGTTACTGAAACTATATTTGGAGAAAGCAGTTATAGTTTCCGATCAGAAAAAATGGTCAAACCATTAGCAATGGGCCATCCATTCGTTGCTGTGGCCAATGCAGGGTACTATAGAGATTTACGAAATCTAGGATTTCAAACATTTTCACATGTGATAGATGAAAGTTTTGATCAAATTGATTCACCAATGGATCGAGCCGAACGTATCATTGCCGTAGTAAACGATTTATGTCAGCAGGATCTTGCAAGTTTCCTTGATTCATGTTATAATGTTTGTAAATACAACCAACAACATCTTGTGGAACTTCGAGAGCAGATTCGCAAAGAGTTTCCTGACCGTTTTTGGCAATTCCTACAACAACATCAATGACAGATTTAGAATTCAAGCAACAGGTGCTGGACACCAAGAGTGCAAGTTTTTGTGCAGCGAAATGGTACAATGCTACCATTTGGTTAGGGAGTGGCATGACTACAAGTTGCCATCATCCTCCGGCTCATTTAGTGGATATTACTATGTTATCCGCTAACCCTAAGCTGCTGCACAATACTGATCAAAAGAAAGAGGATCGTCGAAAGATGCTTGCAGGCGAACGTCCTAGAGGTTGCGAATACTGCTGGAAGATTGAAGACATGGGCAGTGATGCTATCAGCGACAGAGTATACAAAAGTAAAATTTATCCTATCGAGTTGTTAAATGAAGCATATACCAATCCGCCTGATTCAGACGTCAACCTCCGTACCTTGGAAATTGCTTTTGACCGCACTTGTCAATTCGCTTGCAGTTATTGTAATCCTGCTTTCAGCAGCACTTGGGTACGAGACATTCATAAAAATGGGCCTTATAAAGGTCTTGTGTCTGACGGCCGCAATCACTTTACTCATGAGCATACAAGTAGTCAACTGTATCGGTTCGGTGAAACAAATCCTTATGTGGAGGCGTTCTTTGCCTGGTGGGAAAGTGATCTTCACAAAACTCTTCAAGAACTAAGAATCACAGGCGGAGAACCACTGATGTCGGGGGAAACTTGGAAACTGATTGATTGGTTCAAGAACAATCCAGGTCGCAGCCAAACACGATTGGCTATCAATTCAAACTTGGGCACAGCAGTGGATCTGGATCGATTGCTTGATAGCGTCAACGGATTAGAGATTGATCTTTATACATCCAACGAAAGTGTGGGCTTACAAGCAGAATACATCAGAGATGGTCTGGTGTGGGACGACTGGGCCAATAATGTAGAACGCTTGTTGAATTCTGGCCAGTTCCGTACCATACACATCATGAACACCATCAATGCATTGTGTTTGTACTCACTGGATCAGTTCTTGGAATGCATAATGAACTGGAAAATAGAATACGGCCGTGATGCTGTGAGTTTTACCTTGAACATCTTGAGATTCCCTAGCTTCCAATCACCCTTGGTGTTACCCGATGAGCTACGTACGGTATTTCGACAACGGTTAGAAGTATGGCTTGATGCTTGGTGGGATAGTGAATTCTTGCATGAGTACGAAGTCAATCATGTTCAACGCTTGATTGATTATCTTGACATAGTCAAGACTCCGCATTCAGAATCATTTGATCGGCCTCGGCTGCTGAATGATTTCAAACAGTTCTACACACAATATGATCAGCGTCGAGGCAAAGTCTTTAGCCTGGCATTTCCTGCACTAAATCCTTGGTATGAATCAATACAAATACAACAGCAGTGATCTAGTTCGACCTACTGAACTGTCAGATCGCGAACAATTTTTGCTCACGGACTCCAAGACCTTTTGTATCTATCCTTGGATACATCTGCATGCCTACCCCACCGGCGAAGCATATCCTTGTTGTCACTCTGAAATGCAGTATCCAGTGGGAAATTGTAGATCCAACACACTTGAGGAGATATGGCGAGATAAGCCTATGCAGCAGTTGAGAGCTGACATGTTGAGCGAAACTCCTAATCCTGCATGCGGTCGTTGTTATGAACAAGAACAATCTGGATTTTTCTCCGGCAGAAAAAGCGCAAACAAGCATCACGGGCATCAGATAAAGAAACTTGAAGATAATCCATTTGAAATGACCTATTGGGATATACGTTTTAGTAATCTTTGCAATTTGAAATGTCGTAGCTGCGGGCATATCTTCTCAAGTCAGTGGTATCAAGATCAAGCCAAATTAGCAGGTAACGACTGGAAAGATCGCAATCAAGTATTAAATTATGCTGGCCGAACAGAAACTGACATGTGGGAACAATTGCTACCGCATATGGATTATGTTGAACAAGTATACTTTGCCGGTGGCGAACCTTTGTTAATGGAAGAACATTATCACATCTTGGACGAACTGGTGCGCAGAGAACGATTTGATGTTAGACTGATCTATAACACCAACTTTACACACACAGACCTTAAAGGAAAGAGTGTGTTTGAATACTGGAAACTGTTTAAAAGTGTATCAGTGGGAGCCAGCCTTGACGGTTCAGGACGATATGCCGAGTACATACGAAAAGGTACTCGGTGGGATCAAGTTGAAAAGAATCGTATTGAGATGCTGAACATATGTCCCAATGTGGATTTTTATATCAGTCCTACCTTGAGCATAATGAATGCATGGCACCTGCCAGACTTTCATCGAGACTGGGTCAGTCGTGGGTTGATAAAACCTCAAGATCTCAATGTAAATATACTGCAAGATCCACCATTTTACAGAATTGATATTGCACCAATGAAATACAAGCAACGGTTGCGTATGAAGTATCAAGAACACATTGAATGGTTGCGGGCACAAGATCCATTGCAACGTGCCACAGTGGGATTTGAATCAGCTATTAATTTTATGATGGCTACGGATAACACACATCTCATTGACACCTTCTGGCGTAAGACTCACGAGTTGGATGCCATACGCTCGGAGCAGATGTTAACTATAATTCCTGAATTAAATGCATTAATATGAAAATACCACATGATCAATTCTGTGTGCTGCCCTGGATCAGCATCGAAGCTAGTCCAATTGGCACAGTCAGACCCTGCTGTTTGGCCGATGATGAAATCTTAGATAACAACGGAAATAAATTTACATTGTCCACAGCTAAGTTTGATGATATTCAAAATAGCAATCACATGCGTGATCTGCGAGATCAGTTTTTAGTAGGACAACGGCCTAAAACTTGTAGGAAATGTTGGAACGAAGAAGATGCAGGACGCACATCAAAACGTATGCATACACTGGATCGACTCAAACACTCTCTCAAAGATAATGTATGGACCAAAGATGCCAACCCCTTGATGTTCTTGGATCTCAAGCTGGGAAATATATGCAATCTTAAATGTAGGATTTGCGGGCCCTGGTCAAGTTCACAGTTTGCCGGAGAAGAGATTTCATTCCTGCCACAGTCTGAAAAAAAATCTAGCTATGCTTATAAAATGTTGCGAGATGGGGCCTGGCCCAAGGAAAATGATCATTTCTGGCAGCAGATTGATAAGATAATCAACGACATACGTTATATTGAATTCACCGGCGGCGAACCATTCATGATCGATCAACATTTTGACATGTTGCAAAGTATAGTAGATTATGGCGTAGCCGATCAAGTTGAGATACATTACAACACCAATGGCACGATATTTCCTGATCGCGGACCAGACATATGGA
>Ga0114975_10003542_pt1 | contig 10404 bp, 8 predicted proteins | sample S_130626_EF_Meta_FD_87031 | JGI IMG/M metagenome (GOLD analysis project Ga0114975, IMG submission 87031) | Freshwater microbial communities from Lake Simoncouche, Canada to study carbon cycling - S_130626_EF_MetaG | ecosystem: Environmental > Aquatic > Freshwater > Lake | place: Lake...
CCACACGCACTTGCGCATAGATACTCATGGTTTAGCGAAGGAAGTCTGGAACATCCAAATCATCTGGATCAGCGACGGCAACTGCCGTTTCGATCGGCGCGTCACCAAACAAATTGCCGAAGTTGTCGTCGTCATCGCTGACTTGAACGGGCTTACTTGCCAATTCAGAGTTGGCAACTGGAATAGTTGGCGCTTCACCGTCGCGAGCAAGATCCATAGCAGTAGCAGCCGCAATAGGGCTCTGCTCTTGCACGCGCTGCGAGTTAGCGGATGTATCGCGGTTTGATGGTGGAGCTCCACCATCAAAGCCGGCAGCGATGACTGTAACGCGTACTTCATCGCCTAACGTGTCATCGATTGAAGTACCGAAAATGATGTTGGCATCTGGGTGAACTGCACCTTGAACCATACGAGCCGCTTCACTAATTTCAAATAGACCAAGATCGCTAGCACCAGAGATCGAGATGAGAACGCCACGAGCGCCTTCAATGCTGGCTTCAAGTAGTCGGTTGGAGATAGCGCCTCGAGCGGCTTCGATTGCACGATCCGTGCCACGCGCTTGACCGATACCCATGAGGGCAGAGCCGGCATCTTTCATGACACTGCGCACATCGGCGTAGTCAAGGTTGATGAGACCAGGTGTCGTGATTAAGTCGGTGATGCCACTGACACCTTGGAACAGGATTGAATCAGCGTGACGGAATGCTTCTGTAAGGCTGATGCTGCTGTCTGACATTTCGAGTAGACGATCATTTGGAATAACGATCAAGGTGTCCACGTGTTGACGCAGAGTGTCTACACCTTCTTCGGCACGCGTGGAACGCAAGCGACCTTCGAAATTGAATGGACGTGTAACGACACCAATGGTCAGTGCACCGAGTGAACGTGCAATTCGGCCGATGACTGGCGCGCCGCCTGTGCCGGTGCCTCCACCTTCACCAGCAGTGACGAAGACCATGTCGGCGCCCTTAAGGACTTCCTCAATTTCGGCAGCATGATCTTCAGCAGCTTGACGGCCGACATCAGGGTTAGCACCGGCACCAAGACCGCGCGTCAGGTCGCGGCCGATGTCTAACTTGACGTCAGCATCGCTCATCAACAGATGCTGGGCATCCGTGTTGATTGCAATGAACTCGACACCCTTGAGTCCGGCATCAATCATGCGGTTAATCGCGTTGACACCGCCGCCGCCGATACCGACAACTTTGATCACTGCAAGATAATTCTGAGGTGCGGCCATGAGCTTTTACGCCTTTCAAATCTGGGTACATAACTCTCAACCTCAACCAGAGGTTTATAGTTATGTCAACCTGTAACAATTAAAAGGTATGCCTAAGACCAATCAAATTCGGTTATTGGCTGATGCGGCGTGTCGTGAACAGGCCCGCGCTAGTTGGTTTGTGCACGTGGAAACGTGGCAGGTTAAGGCAGCCCCGCGGGTCGAACGGTTGGATTGTAAGGCGCACTGACGTTAATCATTTTGTTTCTGGTGACTTTGGTCAGCAATGCCCCAGCGACTTTTACTTTGAGGTCGAGATCATCAGCTGAACCAAACGTGATCCAGATGTTGTGATGCATCTGCACCACCACACTGTCCTGCGTTTTAGCACCGATACTCAGTGGCTTCCATTTGTGCGGCAATCCGACATACACATCGAGTGCTTCCCTGATGGCTGGCGTCTCTGGTTTTGCTCTCACCACAATTTTCCGTGGCGGACGTGAAGCAGATTTTCCAGCAACGTGTCCCTGCTCATCCACCCAAATGTAAGAGCCATTGGCAGGAACTACCGCAATGGATTTACGTTCAGACACTGAAATGAGCAAAGTGTGGGGCCAACCACGCTCAACTGTCACCTGTCGCACAACTTCCAGTTCCATAATCCGGTTGTGCACTGCGTGTGGATCAGCAGCCATCAAGGGTTGCCCCACTCTGACTTGAGCCTGATCTAACACAGCAGCAACAGTGAGCCGTTTAGTTCCAGTAACTTTGACATCTTCAATCAAGAACCATCGAGATTGATAAAGAACCCACCACGCGATGACGACAACAACAACAAGCGCCCACAAAAGCCAAGGCAAACGTGAACGTCGCTCTCTTTCTGAATGCGCTGCGCGCACAGTTTGTGTCATTGCGGGTACCTACCCTCTAACAAGTTCAAGATTTCAGGCGCCATCATGCCAATGTCACCTGCGCCTAAGGTCATGACGATGTCACCTGACTCAGCAGCTCTTGCTAACAGACCTGGTACTGCCGACCACGAGGGCTCAAACACCACGTTCTCACTAGGCAGTGGAACATGTGATGCCATAGTGCTACCAGATGCTCCAGGTATTGGAGTTTCGCCTGGAGCAAATACTTCAAGCACGACAACATAATCAGCAAGACCTAGTGCCTGACCAAACTCCCTGGAGAACATAGCCGTTCGGTAGTAGTGATGAGCCTGGAATGCGACAACCACACGACCCGAACCAACCACTGTGCGAGCAGCACGCAACACCGCATCGATCTCGGTCGGATGGTGTGCGTAGTCGTCAAACACTCGAATGCCAGTTACTTCACCACGGAATTCAAAGCGACGATGCGTGCCGCTGAACTTCTGCAAACCTGCAATCACATCTGCGGTGTCGATTCCCACTTCGCCTGCCGCAAGTAATGCTGCTGTGGCGTTGAGGGCATTGTGTGCACCAGGGACTTGCAAAGTAATCAGTTCAGAAACCTGACCATTTCGCGTGACAGTGAAACTTTGTCCCACGCTCTGGCTTGCCATCAAAGTCACAATGGCATCATTGTGCGGTCGCTGGCCGTAAGTGATGACACGCGCGCCTCTTCCCCGAGCACGCTGAGCCACAGATGCGGAGCCTTGATCATCGCCACAGACCACAGCACACCCACCACGTTGCGACGTATTGACCACGAATTCCACAAAGGCATCTTCGATGGCTTGATAATCTTTCCAATAATTGAGATGGTCAGCTTCAACATTCGTCACGATGGCAACCGAAGTTGGCAGTTGCAAGAATGTGCCGTCACTTTCGTCGGCTTCAACAACCATCCACTCGCCAGTACCAAGGTGAGCATTACTGCCCGACTCATTTAGCTCAGAGCCGATGACGAATGACGGATCAATGCCAGCATTTTGCAGTGCAACTGTGGTCATTGACGTGGTCGTTGTTTTGCCGTGTGTGCCTGCCACGGAAATTGTGGAGTGACTTTGCATCACTTCCGCTAGAGCACTCGCCCGATTGACTACTGGAATTCCCAGCTCATTCGCTCGCAGAATTTCCGGATTTTGGTCATCAATAGCAGTAGAGATGACGAGTACAGCTGGTAAGACACCATCGATTTCCAAATTGTCTGCACTGTGCCCGACAAAGACTTGCGCTCCAAGAGGAATGAGCGCCTGGAGTCTTCTAGATTCCTTGGCATCACTGCCTGAAACCTCGATACCTTGAGCGAGCAATATGCGCGCGATGCCACTCATCCCGGCGCCACCAATACCGATGATGTGTACTCGTGACTTCAGCATGCTCATGACTGAACCTTTGCTAACACTTCTTCAACAAGGTCGGCCAAACGAGCTGATGCATCTGCCCGTCCGACTGACTTACTCTGGCTTCCCATTCTGGACAAAGATTCAGGCGAATGCATAATCGGCAGAATGACATTGCGCACGTAGTCAACGTTAAAGTCCGCGTCCTTGACTAAGACGGCACCGCCGGCATTCACCACTGGTAGGGCGTTGAGACTCTGCTCGCCATTTCCAATCGGGAAGGGCACAAAGCACGCGGGCAAACCTACAGCTGAAATCTCCGCAACTGTCATGGCGCCAGAGCGAGAGATGACAAAATCTGCAGCAGCATAGGCGAGATCCATCCGGTCAAGATAAGCATGCGGCCGATAGTTCGCTGTTGGTTCCGCGGGGAATTCATTTTTCATTCCGACTGCGTGAATCACGGTCACATCGTCAAATACTCCTGAGGCTAAGCACTGAGCCACTGTTCCGTTGATGGACTGTGCACCTTGCGAGCCTCCAAAAATCAAGATGACACGAGCATCCTGTTCAATGCCAAAGTAGTTTCGAGCTTCTTCGCGCACCTCATGAATATTTAAAGTCGTGATGGCACTGCGCAACGGGACGCCTGTATGGCGCGCATCCGGCAAACTACCCGCCACAGTTTCAGCAACTGCATCAGCAAACCGGGCTCCGACACGATTGGCCAAGCCAGGCTTGGCATTCGCTTCGTGCACAATAAATGGCACTCTCCCACGGGCTGCAAGATAGGCAGGAATGGCAACATAGCCTCCGAAGCCCACCACGATTTGCGCATCCACTCGGTCAAACACATTGCGAGTTGTCGCAATGGCATTGCGCAAACGCACTGGCAATGTGAGTGCGTCTGAATTGAGTCGACGCGGCATAGGAACAGCGGGAATTAGTTCGAGAGGATATCCGCGAGCAGGTACAAGTGTCGTTTCCAGGCCACGTGAAGTGCCAAGCGCGGTAATCCGAGCATCAGGGTGTCTGCGCATAATTTCATCAGCGAGGTTCATGGCGGGATCTATATGCCCAGCCGTTCCCCCACCGGCAACAACAACGTTAAGACGAGTGATGCCAAGAGTCATTCTGGTTTCACCGAAGTTGCTTCATGCCTCGCAAACGACATGAGAACGCCCAATCCGACCAGAGTTGGCACGAGCGATGATCCTCCGTAACTTACGAGTGGTAACGGAACGCCAGTGATTGGCATGAGTCCAAGAACAGCACAAACGTTTACCAACATTTGAACGATAATCCACGTGGTGATACCTGCGGCTACTAATTTCACATAAGGGTCTGGAGCTCGGCGTGCAATGCGATATCCCACAATGCCGATGATGAAAAAGAGAATCAAGATAGCAAAAGTTCCAAGAAGACCAGATTCTTCGCCGATAACGGCGTAGATGAAGTCAGTATGAGCCTCCGGCAATGTACCCCACTTCTCTCGTGAGCCACCGAGACCAAGACCCCACCATCCGCCAGAACCCATGGCTTGCTTGGCATGAGCAAGTTGAAAACCAATCCCGTCTGGATCTTGCTCTGGATGCAGCCAGGCGACAAAGCGCTTCGCACGATATGGTGCCGTATGCGAGTAGTAGGCGATGCCGAGCAAACCGAAAACCAAAACGCCGGCCAGCCAACGCTTGGGTACTCCAACAAAGAAGAACATCGCCATCATGATTGGCGTGATGACCATCGCAGTACCCAAATCACCCTCAGCAAGGATGAGCAAAACAATGACACCAAACATTGGGACTATGGGAATAAGTAGATGCCGCGTGAAGTGCAGGTAATCCTGTTTGAACGTCAGCATGTGTGCGCCCCACAAGATAACTGCGAGCTTCGCTAGCTCGGAAGGTTGAAGGCGCAATGGACCAAACTCAAGCCAATTCTTCTGACCATTCACCGATGTTCCAATGAGGAGCACCAGCACTAGAGCAGCGATAGAACCGAGCAACAGAATTGTGGCTGCGCGGCGTGTGGCACGTGGAGACCAATAGGACACTCGCCACATACAAAATACACCGATAAGCGCAAAGATGATTTGCCGCAGGGCAAGATACCAAGAGTTTCCGTACGTCTCATATGCAAACACACTCGAAGCCGAAACAACCATAGTCACGCCACCGATGAGCAAGATTATGGTCGCACCAAAGAGCAACTGAAAATTAATTTGTGGGTCTTCAAGGCGGCTAAGCAACGATTGATTCTTGGTCGCATTTGCTTGGACAGTGGCGGTCATGATGTCTCCAATTCTTGAACTGCATGAACAAAGGCATCACCACGATGGGCATAGTCACGGAACATGTCCCATGATGCGCAACCTGGAGCTAGCAAAACTGTGTCACCTGACTGAGCCATCTGAGATGCAAGACTTACAACCTCACTCATTGCCTCTGGTCGCGTGTCTATGACATGAACTAATGGGATTTGTGGAGCGTGTTCGGCAAGGGCTGAAGCAATCAGATCTTGATCGACGCCAAGCAGGACCACTCCACGCAGTCTGGCTGCAGTCTCAATGACAAGTTGATTGAAGTCCTGGCCCTTCGCCATTCCTCCAGCAATCCACACGACACTGTCGTAGGCCACAAGTGATGTCTGGGCCGCATGAGCATTCGTAGCTTTGGAATCATCTACATAATCCACATCGTTGATACGGGCCACATGTGCAATGCGATGGGCAGCTGGTTCCCAGTTTTTAAGACCCCGACGAATGTCTCGAGGATCAATGCCATGAGCGCGAGCAAGCGCACTTGCCGCCAATGCGTTCTCAATGTTGTGCCGGGCGGCGATTGCTAGGTCAGTGACCTGTGCAAGTTCCAGCGCTGCGTCGCGTCGTTGATCGAGGAATGCTCGATCGACTAAATATTCATCGACAACACCCAACATCGAAACATCTGGGATACCCAGCGTGATGCCGATTGCTCGACACCCTTCGACCACTTCAGCTTGCTCAACCATTGCCATGGTTTCGGCATCAGCCGTATTAAACACTGCAGCAATTTGGGTCTGTTCGTAGATCCGTGCTTTAGCATCACGATAAGCCTCGAATGAACCGAACAAGTCAATGTGATCTGGCGCGAGGTTCAAACACACAGACGCTTGTGGTGACATCGAGTACACAAAAGGTAGCTGAGGCGCTCCAACTTCGATGGCAAGTACATCCCAAGGCTCGGGATCCATAACGACTTCAACGAGGGAACGACCAATATTTCCTGCGGCTACCGTGCGCTTGCCTGCAGCCAACAGGATGGATTCAAGCATCAGTGTCGTTGTGGTTTTACCGTTCGTACCAGTGATAACCAACCATGGCGCAGGATGCTGCGGATCACGAAGGCGCCACGCAAGTTCCAACTCACCCCAGACGGGGATGCCAGCTGCCTGCGCTGCAGTAATAATCGGCGCAAGTGGCGACAGCCCTGGTGATACCACCAAGAGGTCGATGTCAGTCGGTAAAGTTTCATCATCACCGAATCGAACGTCAGCTCCAAGGATGTCCAGAATAGTTGCGCGCTCCCGTTGGCTCTCGCCTTCCTGCGCATCGACAACTACAACCCGACCGCCAAGATGGATGATTGCATCGGCTGCGGCAAATCCGGCAACACCAAGACCGACAACGCAAACTCGAACTGCACTCCAATTAGAGCTACGCGAAAGTTCATCAAGATTAAGTTGAGTCATCACATGGCCTTACTGACGGACCCATTCGGCATAAAACACGGCCATACCTAATGCAATAAACAGACCTTGAATAATCCAGAAACGAACCACAATCAAAATCTCTGGCCAGCCCAACATCTCAAAGTGATGATGGAGCGGTGCCATTCGTAAAACGCGACGACCCGTCAACTTGAATGAACCCACCTGAGCGATGACTGACAACGTAACGATGAGAAACAGTCCGCCAAGTAGACCGAGAAGCAGTTCAGTGTGCGTCATGATGGCTAATGCGGCCATCGCCCCACCTAGTCCAAGTGACCCAGTATCACCCATAAATATTCGGGCAGGACTGGTATTCCACCAGAGGAAACCAAAGCATGCACCCGCACACGCCGATGCAAATACGGCTAGGTCGAGTGGATCGCGAACTGTGTAACAACGAGCAACTTGCCCGTACGCACAGTTTTGTCCGTACTGCCATACCGACATGACTACATAAGCCGCGAATGTCATCACGGCTGCACCAGTTGCCAGACCATCAAGGCCATCAGTCAGATTGACGCCATTGGTAATGCCCGTGACCAGAAACCAGACCCATAAGAGGACAACAGCAGCAGGAAGCACAATCGACAAGTCACGCACCAAGCTGATAGCTGACGTCATGGGGAGACGACCACCATCATCAGGGAACTGCATCGCTAGGTAACCGAAGGACAACGCTGCTGCCGCTTGCCCCAACAACTTGGTACGCGCACGAATGCCGGTACTGCGCTGCTTAAAGATTTTCAAATAGTCATCCGCGATACCCACGATGCCGAGTGCAACCATGAGATAAATCGCGAGGTATCCCGAAATGGTTGGCGGTCGCCACATAATCAAATGCGTAAGAAAATATCCAACGACAACCGACAGGATGATCGCTAGGCCACCCATAGATGGAGTGCCACGCTTGCTGTCATGTTCAGGGTAAATGATGCCATCTGCAGATTCACGAATTGCTTGGGCATAGCCGTGTTTGCTGAGGTACTTGATCAAGATGGGAGTGAGGATGAGCGACATGAGTGCTGCCAGTACGCCGGCCAGGACAACCAACTTCACGTCTAGGTTCCCTTCTGCGACATCTGGGCATTCAGACGGTTTTCAACATCTTGTGCAAGGAGCTCAAAAGCGCCAGAACGAGAAGCCTTAAACAAGATGGTGTCGCCTGGAATGGCCCTCTCAACAATGTAGTCGCTGGCCTGTGCAAAATTGGGAAACCACACCGATTCCCCATCCCATGAGCCTTCTTGATTGGCACCAAGGAACAGCGCACGCGAGGCATCACCGATGGACACCAACTGTGAAATGTTGAGACGCACCGCGAGCCGACCGATGCGATCATGTTCGGCAATTGTTTCATCGCCAAGCTCAGCCATAGCGCCCAGCACTGCCCAGGTCCGCCCGTGCTGATTGAAACTTGCCAAGGTCTTAAGAGCCGCCGCCATAGATTCAGGATTGGCGTTGTAGGCATCGTTAATGAGTGTGATGCCACATTCCAGGGCATGCACTTCCATTCGCCATTTGCTCTTACGCTCAACACGCGAAAGAGCATCCGCGACCTCGGCCAATGACATACCTACTGCCAGACCGACGGCAGCTGCAGCAAGTGCATTGCTCACGTTGTGTTCGCCTAGTAGTGCCAAGTGCACGTCTGCTTCTTGGTCCGCATGCCACAGTGTGAATTCCAGCGTGCCGTCGGCATTTGTGTGAATGCTTCGCGCTTGAACATCTGCGCGCTCATTGAGCCCATAAGTCACGACCTTGCAGTTCAAGTCATGAGCCATATTCTTAACAAGCAAGTCATCACTATTGAGAATTGCAATGCCATCAACTGGGAGCGCTCGTACAAGTTCAGCTTTTGCACGAGCAATGTCTTCTACGCTACCAACTTCGCCGATATGCGCATGACCAACGTTTGTCACTACGCCAATCTGAGGTTTAGCAATGTCACACAAATACTTGATGTGTCCTAATCCCCGCATGCCCATCTCAGCGACAAGGTACTTAGTGTCTGCTGGTGCCTGCAAGAGTGTCAGTGGTAGCCCGAGTTCATTGTTAGGTGAGCCAGAAGGCGCATGGGTTACCCCAGCATTCTCTAGAACCTGACCGATGATGTCTTTCGTAGAGGTCTTGCCCGAGGATCCGGTTACGCCAACCACGACTACATCAGACATCAAACTCCGTTGATAGCCAGCTAGGTTTCCGAGCGCAATGATGACTGCATCAAGTTTCGAATCAGTAGGTGGCACGAGAACACCGGTATGACCAGTTGTTCGAGACATCAAGACAGCGACAGCGCCGTTTTCTAGAGCTTGATCAATGTAGTCATGACCATCAACACGATCGCCGATGATTGCGCAATACAGATCCCCTGGCGTCACCACACGCGAATCTGTAGCAATACCTCGCACGATTGTTTGTGGATCACCTTCAACTTCTCCACCGACAGCGAGTGCTACTTGAGCCAGATTTAACTCATGCATGCCCAGACTCCTGCAACAAGACTTCAACATCATTGAATGGATAAATGACGCCGTGAACTTCTTGCCCCAGCTCATGACCCTTGCCGAGCACTGCGACGATGTCACCAGGCCGCGCTAGAGAGAGCGCTTCCCGAATGGCTTCACGGCGGTCTGCAATCTCAAGTACAGTTCCACCAGAAATGCCAGCAAGCACTTGGGCTCGAATACTCGAAGGCACCTCTGATCGTGGATTGTCATCAGTAACAATCACGATGTCACTCAACTCACAAGCCATACGACCCATATGCGGACGCTTAGCAGCATCACGATCCCCGCCACAACCGATGACCGTGATAATTCGGTTGGGAGATTGCTTTCGCAGTTCAGTTAATACCTTTTCGACAGCATCCGGTGTGTGTGCATAATCCACAACAGCAAAGTAATCCTGCGCAACCTGGACCATTTCGAGTCGACCTGGAACTGGTCGAATATGTTCAGCGCTTTTGAGTAGAGATGCGTAATCCAGACCCAACTCTTGGCAGACAACGAGTGCCTCCAACGCGTTAGCCACATTGAAGTCGCCCAGCATATTGATGGCGCCAACTTCACGCTGCTGTCCATCGTGCGTGATGGCAAAAGTTGTCCGACCTGAACCACCCACACAGTCTGACGCGACCCAATTTGCCGCCTCGCCATTGCGAGAA